>OJBZ01000527.1_pt1 | contig 20329 bp, 20 predicted proteins | sample 1591671 | NCBI WGS metagenome assembly OJBZ01 (sample SAMN05416850, study PRJEB24817) | seawater metagenome | isolation source: Sea water | place: Canada:Atlantic | collected 2013-07
TCGTCGGCAGCGTCAGATGTGTATAAGAGACAGGCACCTTCTCCAGGTCGAACCCGTCAACCGTGGTCAGCTGCTCTGGCGTATCGGCGTCGGCGGTGACATCGGCCTGAACCTCTGCACTTGCTTCTGTTTGCGTATCAGCTTCGGCCCCTTCGGGTGCGGTGTCGGACTGGGTGGTGCTGGCAGCGTCGTTGTCGCCCGCGTCGCTGGTTGCCATTGCATCAGCCTCGGGGCTACTGTCCGCTTCACCGCTCGTATCAGCAGTCTCATTGGCGGCCTGCGTTGCATCATCGGCCAGCTTATTGGTCGCGTCCACAGCGCTTTCGCTTGCCTCGGCAGCAGCATCCGCCACGTCTTCGGCAGCTTCGGCCAACGCGTCGGCTGCCGTGTTTGCAGCTTGCGTTGTCGCCTTGACCGCGTCGGTCACGGCACCCTCTGTTGCCTCGACAGCGTCGCCCACTGCTGCGGTCGCGCTTTCCAACGCTTCGGGCGCATTGACCGCATCAGACGCATCGGTCGCGATCTCTTGGACGGACCGCCCCGAATACAACATGTACGCGCCTAGCGCGATCACCCCTGCGATGACAATCCAGATGAGGTTTTTCATGATGCTGTTGTTCCTTTGAACTTTGTTAATCCCCTGCAGCACATACTATATGCTCGTGCGCAGCGTCAAATGCGCGATACGTCGCTTCACCTCGGGGAAATCACCACCAAAACAGCCATTTTACCCTGTATATGCGCCATTTTGCGACTTGAAGAAGACCATGAGCAGGTTTACCTTCCGTTCTCGACATCACTATAACAATCAAAGGACGATCATCATCGCTCGCAGACCGCATAACGCGCCGCCGCAAAGAGACACCGGCCCGCGCATCAACGAAAACATCCGCTCCAACGAAATCCGGCTGATCGGCGCGGATGGCGAAAACGTTGGCGTCGTGACACCGGATCGCGCCATGGAAATGGCTGTTGATGCCGGACTTGATCTGGTCGAGATTTCGCCCAATGCCAACCCGCCCGTGTGCAAGATCATGGACTTTGGCAAATTCAAGTATGAGACGCAAAAGCGTGAAGCCGAAGCGCGTAAGAAGCAAAAGATCATTGAGATCAAAGAGGTCAAGTTCCGGCCCAACACTGATACCAATGACTATGACGTCAAAATGCGTAACGTGTTCAAGTTCCTCGAGAACGGCGACAAGGTAAAGATCACATTGCGCTTCCGTGGCCGTGAGATGGCGCACCAGAATCTGGGCCGCGAGCTGCTGGAACGTGTCGCCGAAGACACCAAAGAGATGGGCCGCGTCGAAAACTTTCCGAAAATGGAAGGCCGTCAGATGGTTATGCTGATCGGACCGCTGCCTAAATAATTCCAGACGATCAATCGTCTGAAACTTAAAAAGCCCCCGCAGTTTCCTGCGGGGGCTTTTCTTTGTTTATACCTATGGGGTTACTGGCGCAGCAAACCGGTGATGTTACGCACAACCGCACGACGGTTGGCCGGCTCGGCTGTCGGCGTCGACACCTTCAGCGCACTTTCGCCATACCCTTGCGTAATCAGGTTGGCTGGCGGAACGTCAAAGTATTCCGTCAAGGCCAAGGCCACAGTTTCGGCGCGGCGGTCGGACAGAGCAAGGTTGTAGCCCGCATCGCCAACAGCATCCGTATGCCCTTCGATCAAGATTACAGTACGTGGGTCTTCCTTGATCGCATTACTGATGACGGTCCCGATTTTGGACAGCGCACGCGCTTGTTCGGGCTGGATCGCGGCGGAACCTGTTGCAAAGCGCACGGCGTCCAGTTCGATTTCAGGTGCTAGGGCACGCACCTGACGCACATCACGGACCTGACGCAGCGAATACCGCTGAGCCTGCTCGCCACGAAGCTGGGTTTGCAGGGCAGCACGCAAGGCTTCTTCGTCTTGCTGGCTGGCAAAGGTGTTGGTCTGTGTCTCGATCTGAGGCAGCTCGTTCACGATGATGCGTTCTTCTGCACGTGTATCGTCGAACAGCACATATTCATTGCCCTGTGGGTCGACGTTGATCCGACGCAGAACCGTACCGTCGCGGCCCAGAATGGTCACGATCTGGCTGCCGTTCGGCTTGATCACCGTGGTACGCGAAGAGCCATCGTTAAAGGTCTCGCGGCGCAGTTCGTCGCCAGCTTGACGCACCAGCGCATCGTCATCTTTCAACACGCGCAGGTCACCGCTCGGGTCCTGAACAACCAGACGATCGCCAGAGTTACTGACCACTTTAGAGCCGTTCTTCAAGACGGCCCCGACCGCAACTGCACCAAGGCCAAGAAGCAACGCCTTCTCGAACTTGCTCATGCCGTCGTCATCATCTTTCTTAACTTCGGTATTCTCTTGCGCCGCAGTGTCGCCGGACACATTGGTCGAGAACTCTTCGTCCGACGCACGTGTGTCTTCCTCGGTGATTTCCTCTACGACAACCTCTGCCTCGGTCTCACCGGAATCAGCAGCAGCTGCAGCTTCGGCAGCGGCGGCTGCATCGGCAGCGCGCTGTTCTTCGCGTGCGTCTTCGGCGGCTTGCTCAGCTGCCAGATCAGCGGCGATCTGTTCTTCTGTCCGCTGTTCAGTAGCCGTGTCGGCTTGTGTCTCGGTTGCCGAAGATGTGCCGGCTGGAACCTCGGTTTCAGCTTGGGTTTCTGCGCTTGCATCGTTTTGCTGGGCAGTGTCCGTATCAGCAGTCGATGTGGGCTCAACCGCATCTGCTGCAGCTTGCTCGGCCTCTGCTTCGGCAGCAGCATTTGCCTCGGCATCCGCCGCAATTTGTGCGGCTACCGCGTCTTCACGCTCGGCCTCAGCTTGGGCTTCGGCTGCGGCGGCTTCTTCTGCTTGCGCAGCTTGGGCGTCAGCAGCAGCCTGAGCTTCAGCGGCCTCTTGTTCAGCGGCTTGTGCAGCAGCTGCGGCTTCGGCGTCAGCAGCGGCCTGGGCTTCAGCGGCTTCTGCTTCGGCTTGCGCGGCAGCGGCCTCTGCGTCGGCGGCGGCTTGCTCTTCAGCAGCCTGTTGAGCTTCAGCAGTCGCGTCAGCTTCAGCTTCGGCTGCGGCGGCAGCTTGCTCTTCTGCGGCGTCTACAGTTTCAGCAGCGGCTTCTGCATTGGGCTGGGCCTCAGCCTCAGACTGGGCTTCTGCTTCCAGACCGAGCGCCTCGGCCAGACCACCGTCAGCGCGCAAGGTCATCATCTGATCTTGGTCAGCGACAACGCTGCCGTCAGGCAAGACGCATGGAAAAACAGTCTGTTCCCCCTCGCTCACGCAGCTTTCAGTTGTTTGGGCAAAACCACCTGCGGGCAAAGCAAGCGCCAGACACATGGTCAGTGATGTCGTGGATTTCAAAAGTTTGTACATTCTATTCCTCACGGTATTATGGACGCCGTTCGGGCAGCGTTACGACACAACGCCGATGCTGCGAATTCGTTCCACGCTTCGCGCAAGCAACAATCATACAGTCAGCAAAAAACCGCCCCGAGGTTTCCCAAGGGACGGTTTCCATCGCAATGTATACTATGGTTAGACCAATGCGCCGACTGCGCGCTTGGTCATGACGGCTACCAGATGCGCGCGGTAATCGCCGCTGCCGTGCAGGTCGCTGATCATGCTGTCACCGGGCAGGCTCAACCCTGACAATGCCTCGACGTTGAAAGTGCCGCTGAGCGCATCTTCTGCCTCTGACCAACGGAACACTCCTTCTTCCGAGGCACCGGTCACGGCGACACGCACCCCGTCCGCAAACTTAGCCACAAAAACAGCGACCAGCGGGAAGCGCGAAGCAGGCTGGATAAACTTTTCGTAATGCGCCTTTTCAGGGATTTGAAAGCGCACTTCTGTAACAATCTCGCCCTCGTCCAGCGCCGTCGCAAACATCCCCTCAAAGAAATCGTCGGCCGCGATCTCGCGTGCGTTTGTGACCACCGTCGCGCCGCTCCCTAGAACGGCGGCCGGATAACAGGCAGAGGGGTCATTGTTGGCAACGGACCCGCCAATCGTGCCGCGATTACGCACAGCCGGATCACCGATCCGCGCGGCAAGACCCGCCAGCCCAGGGTAATGCGCCTGTGCTTCCTTGGCGACAACTGCATGCACAGTCCCGCCACCAACGCACAATTGGCCATCGTCGCCCATACGCACACCGCGCATTTCTTCGATCCCGCTCAACGACACCAGAACTGACGGCATCGCCAACCGTGCCTTGAGCGTGGGGATCAGCGTTTGCCCGCCGCTCAGAGGTTGTGCTTCGTCCTGCCCCAATGCCGTGATCGCCTCTGCGACCGTCGCGGGCTTCACTACGTCGAAATCATACATCTTGCGTCCTTCCAATCTCAGAGCGGGCCTTGGCCTCTGCGCCGCTCTTCATTTTGCCAATAAACTCCGGGGGCGCGGGGGTTGGCCCCCGCTTTCCCTTATTTTCTGCGCCAGAGGCACATAGAGGGCTGAACCCTGCACCTGCCCCAACCGTCTTATCCGTTCATCGCCGCCCAAACCCGCGCCGGTGTGACGGGCATGTCGATATGTCCGACATCCTTACCGCCCGAGCGCATGGCGTCCAAGACCGCATTCACCACAGCCGGAGGCGACCCGATGGCCCCCGCCTCGCCGCAGCCTTTCACGCCCAAGGGGTTATGTGTGCAGGGCGTCTGGCACGAATGGTCCACCGTATAGAACGGCAGATCACTGGCCCGTGGCATTGCGTAATCCATGTAGGATGCGCTCAGCAGCTGGCCGTCACTGTCGTAGGCACAGTTCTCCATCAGCGCCTGCCCGATGCCTTGTGCAATCCCGCCATGGACCTGACCGCTGACGATCATCGGGTTCACAATGTTGCCAAAATCATCCGCCGCCGCGAAACGGTCGATGGTGACGTGACCGGTCTCGGGGTCCAGTTCGACCTCGCAGGCATAGGCCCCCGAGGGGTAGGTAAAGTTCGACGGATCATAGAACGCGGTTTCTTCCAGACCGGGTTCGATATCCTCCAACGGGTAGTTATGCGGGACATAGGCTGCCAAAGTCACATCACCCCAAGCGACAGACTTATCTGTGCCAGCCACACTGAACGCCCCATCCTTCAGCTCGATATCCCCTTCCGAGGCTTCCAGCAAATGCGAGGCGATCTTTTTGGCCTTGGCGATAATCTTTTCTGTGGCGCGCACCATCGCCGAACCGCCCACCGCAAGCGACCGCGACCCGTACGTCCCCATCCCCATTGGCGTATTCGCAGTGTCACCATGCACAATCTCGACCATTTCCTCAGGGATACCGATCATTTCGGCAATCACCTGAGGGAAGGCTGTCTCGTGGCCCTGGCCGTGACTGTGGCTACCGGTCATCACCACCAGACCGCCGGTCGCATTGACCCGCACGGTGGCAGATTCGTATAGACCCGCCCGCGCGCCCAATTGGCCCACAAGGTTCGAGGGCGCGATGCCGCAAGCCTCGATATAGCAATTCACGCCGAACCCACGCAGCTTGCCCTTGGCCTCGCTGTCCCTGCGGCGCGCGTCAAAACCGGCGAAATCTGCGATCTCTTCCAGCTTGTCCATCGTTGCGACATAGTCGCCCGTGTCGTATTCGACCGCGACCGGCGTGGCGTAGGGGAATTCGGTGATAAAGTTCTGCCGCCGCAGAGCAATTGGATCGACCCCCAGTTCATGGGCACATTTATCAACCAGCCGTTCCAGCTGGTATGTGGCCTCTGGCCGGCCCGCGCCACGGTATGCATCGACGGGCACGGTATTGGTAAACACCGCCTTTACGTTCACATAAATCAGCGGCGTCTTATAGTTGCCCGCCATCAACGTGCCGTGCAGCCATGTGGGCACCGACGGCGCGAAGGTCGACAGATAAGCCCCCATATTCGCGTAGGTATCCGTGCGCAGCGCGGTAAAGTTATTGTCTGCGTCCAGCGCCATCTGGATCTTGGTCACATGGTCACGCCCGTGGGCGTCGGACATGAAGGCCTCTGACCGGCTGGAGGTCCACTTCACCGGACGGTTGCACGCTTTGGCCGCAAAGGTGCAAAATGCCTCTTCCTGATAGTGAAAAATCTTGGTGCCAAAGCCGCCGCCCACATCGGGGGCCACAACCCGCAGCTTGTGTTCAGGGATGCCCAAAACAAAGGCCCCCATCAGCAGGCGGATTACATGGGGGTTCTGGCTGGTGGTATAAAGTGTGTGATCCCCTGTACCGCGGGCATAATCGCCGACAGCCACACGCGGTTCCATCGGGTTGGCGACCAAGCGGTTGTTCACGAGTTCAAGCGTGGTGACATGTGCGGCGTCTTCAAACGCTTTATCCACAGCACCTTTGTTTTCCTCAACGAAACCCCAGTCGTAACACAGGTTAGAGGTCAGATCGTCATGCACCTTGGGCGCGCCGTCCTGTACCGCTTGCTTCATGTCCACCACAGCAGGCAGATCGGTGATATCGACAACAATCGCTTCTGCCGCATCGCGGGCTTGGGACAGGGTTTCAGCAACGACGGCGGCAATCGGTTCGCCCACATGGCGCACCTTACCGTCGGCCAGCACGGGGTGGCGCGGTTCCTGCATCGGCTCGCCATGCTTGTCGGTGATTTGCCAGCCACAGGGGATAGAGCCCACTTCGGTGAAATCGGCACCGGTAAAGATCTTCACGACCCCCGGCATCCCATCGGCTGCCGAAGTATCGACCGAATTCAACACCCCATGGGCGATATCCGAGCGCAGAAAGAACACATGCGCCTGTCCATGCAGGTTGATATCGTCGGTATAATTCCCCTCACCGGTCAAAAACCGGATATCCTCGCGCCGCTTGCTGCTGGCACCAATTCCGCCGTCCTTTGGCATGGTAAATTCCTCCCTATGGGGTACGGATCAGGTCCGCACCGTCGTATGTGGCTTATGCGATTAGCTGTATTCTTATGTCTTCAATCTTTAGGTGATGCGGATCCCCCGTCCACGTGGGGAAGCGCGGTTTTCGAAAGGGGTGCGCCGTGTCCTCCCGACCCTGCGCAAACAGGGCCACACGGCACACCGTTGGTTATTCGGCAGCCAGCGCGCTAACGTCTTGACCAGATGCGGCCATGATCGCTTTGACGATGTTGTGATAGCCGGTGCAGCGGCAGATATTGCCGTCAAGATAGTGGCGAACCTCGGCCTCGGTCGGCTTGGGGTTGTCTTTCAGCAGCGACGACGCAGACATGATCATGCCCGGCGTGCAAAAGCCGCATTGCAGCCCATGGTGATCCTGAAACGCCTGCTGGATCACTGTCAGCGACCCGTCGGGATTGGCCATGGATTCGATGGTCTTGACGTCTGCGCCCTCGGCCTCGACCGCGAGCATGGTGCAGGCCTTGACCGCTTCGCCATTCACATGGACCACGCAGGCCCCGCACTGGCTGGTATCGCAGCCGATGTGTGTGCCGGTGAGGCTCAGGTTGTCGCGCAGGAATGACGCCAGCAACGTGCGCCCTTCGACGGCACCCGATGCAGGTTTGCCGTTCACGGTCATTTTGACCTCGGTCATGATGTTCCTCCCGTTTTATGTCATGTGTTAGGCAGAGTTAAGCACGCCAAAGAGGCGTTGAGAACAGAAATTTTCTGCGTGGTTGAACTTCGCCGGCATATCGCGGCGCTCATCACCCGTGCGTCGGGGGTCAACCGCGTCTTGGTTGCGGGCGTGTTACGATCTCTTTCAACAGACCGCCGACGCCCATACCCGCGATGTCGCGGGGGGTCACATCCACACCACAGATCACGCGCGATAGCACCCAATCTGCCCCATTCAACGCAGGGGACCGCGCACAGCCCGGCAGGCCTATCACGGGGGTATCGCCCCTGTGCCCCAGAAACAGCAGATTGCCCGGATCAACAGGCATGCCAAAGCGCGAGACCTCTCCCCCTGCGGCACGCAAGGCTTGTGGGGCCACATCATCAATATCGGAGGTAGCAGAGCCTGTCAGGATCAACGTCAGCGCCGTATCCGCCGCGGCAATGGCATCGCGCAAAGCGGAAATTTCATGCGGCACAATCACGATGTCTTTGAGGGTGACATCCAGTGCTGAAAGCCGATCCGCTATCGCCTTTTTGCCCTTATCCCCTGCGCCGCCGTCGATTTCGGTGATGATCAACGTGGCGTCTTTGATCTGTGGCGGCAGCATCCGGATCGCGCCGCGACCTGCCTCGCAGGCGGCGTCCAGGTCATGGTCTGCCACAGCGTATGAGATAATCTTGATCGTGGCGACCATCCCCCCCGCTGCCATCTGTTGGAACGGCGGCACGGTGGCCAGTGTGATCATCGGATGCACTGCATTCAACGCCTCAAGCGCGGCCACATCCAGATGCACGATGCCCGGTCCATCGGCCAGCAGGTTCACGCGACCGGTAAAGGCGCGTGTCATTGTCAGATACGGATGATCTGCAAGCACGGCTTGCGCGACCTGTGCCGCGGCAGTGTTTTCATCCACATCGCCTGACGCGAGCTGCGCAACGACGACCGTCTCGATCCCCTCTGCCCGAAGCGCGTCCAGATGAGCGGGCTCTAGCCGTAACCCCTTGCGCAAACGGCCCGAGGGCAGTGCAATGGAATGGGCCAGCACTGCGCCCTCGGCCTGCGCGGTCTCGACGGGTCCGAACCTCACGGTTTTCTCAAGGTTTGGATCATCTGCGACAGGATCGACACCGCGATCTCGGGCGGACCGGCGGCGCCGATATCCAGCCCGATGGGCCCGTTGATCCGCGCGATCTCGGCGGCGGTAAAGCCTGCTTCTTCCAGACGCGACACGCGGGCGGCGTGGGTCCGCTTTGACCCGAGCGCTCCGATATAGAACGCGTCCGAGCGCAAGGCGATGTGCAGCGCGGGGTCGTCCAGCTTGGGGTCATGGGTCAACAGCACGACGGCGCTGCGGGTATCGACGCCGACGGTATTCATCGCCGCGTCCGGCCAATCGTTGAACACCTGTGCATCGGGGAAACGCGCTTGCGAGCCAAACGCCTCGCGCGGGTCAATCACCACGGCGTCGAACCCCGCGACCTGCGCCATGGGCACCAGCGCTTGGGCGATATGCACGGCCCCGACGATGACCAGCCGCAGCGGCGGATTATGGATCGTCACAAATGTATCGCCGTCTTCCTCTACACCGGACCGGTCCATCCGGAAGCGATCCGCATAGCCGTCGTCTACCAGCCGGCCGGCCCCGCCAGACAGCGGCACCTGATAGGCCACGGGCTGGCGCGCGGCGCGGGCGCGGACGAGGTCGCCCAGAACGTCGAACGGCATCGCCTCTTCGCCCACAGGTTCGACCAACACGCGAATCTTCCCGCCACAGGCCAACCCCACGGCAAATGCGTCGCCGTCACTGACGCCATATTCCAATAAACGCGGGGTGCCATCCTCGATTGCCTCAAGCGCTTCGACCACCACGGCCCCCTCGACGCAACCGCCCGAGACAGATCCCTGCATCTCGCCATCAGCCGCAATTGCCAGCTGGGCCCCGACACGCCGCGGGGCTGACCCCCATGTCTCTACGACCGTCGCCAGCGCGGCCCCACGGCCCGCTTGCGCCCATGCATAGGCGCGTTCTGGTGCGTTCTCGAAAATCTCCATGGCGGGTGGCCTCCTTAACCTTGTCGCGGCGGCGACTGTTCTTATGTAGGGCCTCCCAGCCCCCCGCTCAATCAGATAACGGGGAGATAACTTGCACGCCGCCCTGCACACTACTACATCTTGGCCAATGACATGCCAGACGGAGCACCCCACACATGCCCATGCAAGCCCGCGAAATCGAAGACCTGCTGCGTGAAACCTTTCCCAATGCCAAGATCACCGTCGAAGGCAATGACGGCGTTCACATGGCCGCGATGATCATCGACGAAAGTTTTCGCGGCCAGAACCGCGTGCAACAACAACGTGCCGTCTATGCCGCGCTTAAGGGCCGGATGGACGGGTCGAATGGTGAACTGCACGCACTGGCACTGACCACCAAAGCGCCGGACTGATCCGGTGGACCCGATCCTGGTCGTGATCCTCAGCGTTCTGGTGTTGATCGTGGCCGTTTTGCGCGGCCTTCAGTCGCTGAAACACACACGCGACACCGAACGCGGATCAAAGCCGGGCAAGGGTTATCACGAAATCGACGCGACCTATCATTCGGGCGGCGGCGGCGGCGGGCACCAGACCAACTACCGCATCCCCCGCGACCCCCAAGAATACGCGAAACGCTTTATACCAAAGGACAAATCGAAATGACCGATGCAAAGACCCAAATTCAGGAAACCATCACAGCCCATAACGTTGTGCTGTTCATGAAGGGCAACAAGACGATGCCACAATGCGGTTTCTCTTCCCGTGTGGCAGGAGTTCTGAACTACATGAACGTCGATTATACCGACGTGAACGTGCTGGCAGACGAAGGCCTGCGCCAAGGGATCAAGGAATTCTCTGACTGGCCCACCATTCCACAGCTCTATGTCAAAGGCGAATTCGTCGGCGGCTGTGACATCATCACCGAAATGATGCTGTCGGGCGAGCTGGACACACTGCTGGAAGAAAACGGCGTTGGCTTCGACAAGGATGCTGCCGACAAGATCCGCGAAGCCAACGGCTAAGCAATCGGGCCAGGTCACCGGCCTAACGAAAAACGGGTGCGCCTTTTAGCAAGGTGCACCCGACATTTGCTTTGAAACTGCTGCCCTATCGCCGGACGCCCATGTCATCGCGTGCGACACTCCGCATAGATTGTCGTGTCTTGATCCGCCACTGAGTCATGCCAGATCAGCGTTGCAGCGTTCCCCTTGTTCCACCAAACATAGCCAGAACCGTCCGAGGGCCATTCATACCGCGCGCCCGAAGCTGCACGCGATTGTACCAGTGTGATCATGCGGTTTTCGACATAAAGCACCGCAGTCGCATCGCCCTGTTCGGGGGTCGTATAGGACACCGGCACCTCGACCCCGCGTTCGCAAATATAAGTGGCGGTAACTGGCATGGCCTGGGCCAAAGCGCTGCCCCCTGCCCCGAGACACATTGCCGACGTTGCCCCAAACGCTATGACGCGCCGCAAAGTCACCGGGCCTTGTCTTCTATTTCGTCTGCCAAGGCTTCTGCGCGGGCAGCCATTTCGGCAAGACTATCGGTCACGCCTTGAGGAATAACGGCGACTTCGATCCGCTCTGGCTCGACCACAACGTTGCACAGACTGGCAAGTTCGGCGTCCCGCTCCGCTAATTGGGCGCGGGCTTCTTTTATCTTATCCTCGACGGAGGCGGTCTTATCGGCAAGCAACAGGCCCGCCATCAACAGCATCCGCGCTTCGGGCATCCGGCCAACCTGATCCGACAGCACCTGTGCCTCGTCATCCAGCATCTTGGCGGCAGAGTGCAGGTAATCCTCCTCGCCCTCTTGGCAGGATACTTCGAACTGGCGACCGCCGATAGAAATGGAAACTTCGGGCATCAGGCAGACTCCTCGGCAGTGGGGACAAGCGGCGTTAGAACAGACAGGATCGCGTCAGCCTCTGCTACATCAGCGCGGCGGGCGGCATGCACGGCATCAAGCTCGGCTTGCAGGGCGGCATTGATTAGGCCGGCGTCACCGACCCCTTCGGCATTGGCCTCGCGCAGCGCGGCACAGGCTTCGGCCAGTTGCGCATTGGCGCGGCGCACCCGTTGCAACTCCATATCAAGCTTTTCGGTCTGGGTCCGTGCCGCGTCAGCGCTGTTGTTTTGCGCCTGCGCTGTCGCCAGTTCCGCACGCAGATGAGACGTTTCATCCGCAAGGCGCTTTTTCAAAGCCTCGACCTGTTCCGCCAGCTCGACGTTGACAGCGCGCTCTTGCGCCAGATTTTGAGATAGATCGGGGATCTCGTCTTTGGCGACCGCCAGTTTGTCCGCTCCGCGCGACGCCCTTTCAAGCGCCGCCAGAATACGGCCTTGCAAGTGTTCTATGTCGCTCATCGCAGGGTTCCTCGTAAAACGTCGTATGTCAGTCGTATATCACAGTTTGCCAACCATCGAATCGCTGGTCAATGTGGTTTCAGCCAATCCTACCCAAACCAAAGGCGGAATACTGCCCCTTTAAGAACAATGCCTTGGCGGGGCGGAAAAGCGATACCACTGGCGGAGTCCTGTGGCCCTTGATCTTTGTGGGGTGGCTGGTATTGATCCGCGCAAACCCTTTCCCCCTTATAAGGAAGCTTGCACCGTGGATCTGAACGCCCTCGCCAAAGCCCATCCCGCCCATTGGTCCAAAGCGACCGCCATTCGCGCCCTAACACTGGACGCCGTCGCCGCCGCCAATTCCGGCCACTCGGGCATGCCGATGGGCATGGCGGATGTCGCCACGGTTCTTTTCGAAAAGCACCTGAAGTTCGACGCGTCCAACCCGCTGTGGCCTGACCGCGACCGTTTCATTCTGTCGGCGGGCCACGGGTCCATGCTGATCTATTCGCTGCTGCACCTCACCGGTTACGAACAATTTCCGCTCGAAGAGATCAAGAACTTCCGCCAGATGGGCGCACGCACGGCGGGCCACCCTGAAAACTTCCTGGCCGATGCGATTGAAACTACCACTGGCCCGCTGGGTCAGGGGATCGCGAACTCTGTCGGTTTCGCCATGGCCGAAGAACTCCAGCGCGCGCAATACGGCAAGAAAATCGTCGACCACTTTACCTATGTGATCGCGGGCGACGGCTGCCTGATGGAAGGCATCAGCCACGAAGCGATTGCCCTTGCAGGCCGTCACAAGCTGAGCAAGCTGATCGTGATGTGGGACAACAACGACATCACCATCGACGGCCCCGTCTCGCTGTCCGACAAAGTGGATCAGGTTGCGCGTTTCAAGGCGGCTGACTGGCACGTCATCGAAATCGACGGCCATAACCCCGACGAGATTGACGCCGCCCTGACCGAGGCGCGCAAATCCGATCTACCCACGATGATCGCCTGCAAAACGCATATCGCCCTAGGTCACGCCGCACAGGATACGTCCAAAGGCCACGGCGCGCTGACCGACGCCGACCAGATGGCCGCGGCCAAAGCCGCCTATGGCTGGACAACCGGCCCGTTCGAAGTCCCCGCGGATGTGAAATCCGCCTGGGAAGAGATCGGCAAACGCGGCGCAGACGACCGCCGCGCCTGGGAAGAGCGTTTCGACGCCATGTCGCGCAGCAAACGCGAAGAGTTCAACCGCGCATTGGCCGGTGACGCCCCCAAGAAACTGAGCGCGACGATCAAAGCGTTCAAAAAGCAAACTTCGGAAAACGCGCCGAAACTGGCCACCCGCGCCAGCAGCGAAAAAACGCTCGAGGTGTTGAACCCGCTGTATACGGAAACCGTTGGTGGCTCTGCTGACTTGACCGGTTCGAACAACACCAAGACCGCTGATCTGGGTGTGTTCGATGTGGACAACCGTGGCGGGCGCTATGTCTATTGGGGCATCCGCGAACACGGTATGGCTGCTGCGATGAACGGCATGGCGCTGCACGGCGGCGTCCGCCCCTACGGCGGTACGTTCATGTGCTTTACCGACTACGCCCGCCCTGCGATGCGCCTTGCGGCGTTGATGCAGGTGCCGACCGTTTTCGTGATGACCCACGACAGCATCGGCTTGGGCGAAGACGGCCCGACGCACCAGCCGGTCGAACACTTGGCAATCAGCCGCGCGACACCCAACACCTATGTGTTCCGCCCCGCTGACACGGTTGAAACCGCAGAGGCTTGGGAAATCGCGCTGAGCAGCAAGAAAACTCCGTCCGTGCTGTCGCTGACCCGTCAGGGCCTACCAACCGTGCGCCTTGAGCATAAGAACAAGAACCTCACCGAACAGGGTGCCTATGTTCTGGCGGATGCCGAAGGCAAACGTCAGGTCATCCTGATCGCCACGGGCTCCGAGGTCGAGATCGCGCTGAAAGCCCGTGACCTGCTGCAGGCCGAAGGGATTGGCACCCGCGTCGTCTCCATGCCTTGCATGGAGCTCTTTGCCGACCAAGACGAAGCCTACCGTCGCCGTGTCCTCCCCGCTGGCCCCGTGCGTGTCGGCGTGGAAGCAGCTGTGAGCCAAGGCTGGGATCGCTGGCTCACCGGCGAGCGTGGCAAGTGGAACAAAGCCGATTTTGTCGGCATGGATCGCTTCGGTGCCTCCGCCCCTGCCGAAGAGCTTTTCGAAAAGTTCGGTATCACGCCCCAAAATGTCGCCGACAAAGCCAAAGCGCTGCTTTGATCTGAACGGAAACAATCACAACGAAAAAGGGGGAGCATTTTGCTCCCCCTTTCTATTTTTGTTCCACAGTGTTGCGGGCCGTCTGACGCTGGCAAAAGCTGCGAGAGGCGTGGCACATGCCCCTCGGTCTCGCTTCAGCGTGGCCTCAAAAAATGGCGCGCGCGATCCGGATAAGTTGCAAAGTTTCGAATGCACTGTCCTGCAACGTCACCAGCTCACCATTCACAACAGCATAGTTATTGCCGGTCTCAAGCTGTGGCAACTTGTAGGTTTGGCGCAATTCGTTCTGCGTCAACGCTGCTGTAGGGGCTATGCGCACGCCCTCTGGTAGGTTTTCAACCCGCGCCAGTTCATTGATCCGCAGTAGCGATGTGTAATCTTCTTGGGTGAGCAATACAGGCTGGCCATCGATCAACGCATAGCGCTTGCCTGCCGGTGCGGGGCGAAGATCGTAAAGCGATGCAATCTGTTCCGAGCTGAGCAACAGAGTATCGTCGTCAAGGACGACGTCCCGATCCAGTTTTTCGTCACGGACGATGTCCCGACCCATATCTTTTCCGCCATCGACAACAATGTCCCGATCCAGAAAATACTCACGCTGATCAAGATAGATGTCGTCAAGCTGCTTATCGTCGTATGCCACCCATTCCTCATAGGTCACGCCCTTTTTGGCAAGACCTGGGGGTACGCAAGGTGGGTCCATTTTTGCCAGGCCCGGTGGGCAGTTGCGATAGGTCAGCCGTTTTTCTTCGGGGACGTCAGCAAAGGCGATCTGAGAGCCCAAGAGCGCCAGTGGCACGGCACCAATTAGCACGCTCATGTCACGACCTTCAGGTGCGCGCACTTCCAGAATCTCGTTTGAAATACGCGAACGATCCTCCTTCGACCGTTTGACTTTCACTTTTACCTTATCGTGCTTTTCAAGCTTCTTCTCTAGCTTCTTGGCCTGCTTCTCTTGTTTCTTCTCCTGTTTCTTCTCGTGTTTTTTCTCTTTCTTCGCGTGCTTATCCTTCTTATGCTTTTCCTTCTTCGCCTTCTTGGGGCCTTTTTCCTTGTCGTTTTTGATCTTCACGATCTGGGCGTCCTGCCCCATAGGCACGGTCAGGGAAGACATTGTCGCACTGGGCAACGCGCCCCCTGCGTTAAGAACGGGGGCTACGGCGCAAGCCAGAATGGTTGCACATGCAAGGGGGGTGAATTTCACGAAAAGACCTCCATATCAGAGTGGCGGATCAAGCATCCTGCCCTGAGTTTCAAAAAATGGACATGTCGGGGTGAACGTTTTGGCGTCCCATGCCTTACCGCTTAACCGACAAGGCGCGGCAAAGGTTCCACCGCATGATAGCCTCAAGGGCTATTCCATCCGCTGTCCGGATTCGAACCTAGCGATTATCTTCATAGGTGCGCCCAACGACCAACCCTGGCCAGCCATAAAAAAAGGGGACGCAAACTGCGCCCCCTTCCCTTTATCTCAGCTGCTTCACTCAGGCGTGGGCTTTGGCATCCTTGCGGTTGAAGACCGCGCGCCACAGCGGGGTGATGATCTTTTCACCCACAGGGATCAGCACCAGCCCAAGGGCCAGACCAAACACACCGTCCATTGCAGCCTTGGCGATCCATTCAGCGGCCCCAACATAAGCAGCGGGGACCAGGTGGCCAAAGGCGACAGCGTAGTCGTGGATCAGATGGCCGAGGCCAGCAAAGCCGAGCTCTTCCATACCGTGTACAATGATCGATCCGCCGACCCAAAGCATGGCGGCTGTGCCGATGATGGTCAGCGCCTTGAGGAACCACGGCATACCACGCACGATCCCGCGCCCGAGACCCCGGGTCAGACCCAGATTGCCGTTCTTGGCCATATAGAGGCCAACGTCGTCCATTTTTACGATCAGCGCGACCGAGCCATAGACGGCGACCGTGATGATCACAGCCGCGGCGGCTAGGGCACCGGCCTCCATCCAGAAGTTCGTCACCTCTAGGTTGGACAGAACGATTGTCATAATTTCGGCAGATAGGATAAAGTCGGTCTTGATCGCGCCTTTTGCCTTTTGCTCTTCGAGCTTGGCGGGGTCTTTGATCACCTTTTCATCGGCACCAGGGGGATGGTCTTCGTGGCCCTTGCCCCCCACCCCAAGCGCATGGGCGATCTTTTCAGCCCCCTCAAAACACAGGTAGGCCCCGCCCAACATCAACAAAGGCGCGATGAGCCACGGCGCGAAATTTGACAGCAGCAGACCGGCGGGCAACAAGAACACCAGCTTGTTTTTCAGTGACCCTTTGGTGATGCGCCAGATGATGGGCAGCTCGCGGTCTGCCTCGAAACCGCTCACGTATTTGGGGGTCACGGCAGCATCGTCGATCACGGCACCCGCGGCCTTGGCACTGGCCTTGGCGGCTTGGCCGAACACATCATCCACACTGGCCGCGGCCACTTTTGCAATCGCTGCAACATCATCCAACAGGGCTAATAGGCCGCTCATTTCGTCTCTCCATCTTTGTTCCGCTAAGGGTAGCGCAGCGCAGGCGGAAGGCAAAGCCAGTCGAAGGGTTATCGCTAACACTAATATTTATCGCTAACATACGGAAATGAGAGGGTTTTAGCCCTTTCCCCCCTTCACGGCCACCAGATATAGAACCGGAAAGTTCCAGATCTTTGCCAAAGGACGCCCCCATGACCATCAAAGTCGGTATCAACGGATTTGGCCGCATCGGCCGCTGCACCCTGTCTCATATTGCGGCATCGGGCCGGGATGACATCGAGGTGGTCCGGATCAACGCGACCGGTCCTCTGGAGACTGCGGCACATCTGATCAAATACGATTCCGTGCACGGGCGCTTTCCCAATGAGGTTAAGGTCGGCAACGGCACGCTCGATCTGGGCCGCGGCGAGATGGAGGTCATGTCGACCTATCAGATGAACGACCTGAACTGGGAAGGTTGCGACGTCGTGCTGGAATGTACCGGAAAGTTCAACGACGGGCTGCTGGCAAAGGTGCATCTGGATCAGGGGGCCAAGCGCGTGTTGCTGTCGGCACCGGGCAAGAACGTCGACCGCACGGTCGTTTACGGTGTGAATGACCACGAGATGCAAGCCTCTGACACGATGATATCCAACGGGTCCTGCACGACCAACTGTCTTGCCCCGCTGGCCAAGGCACTGCATGACGCATTCGGCATCGAAAGCGGCATCATGACTACAGTGCACAGCTATACCGGTGACCAGCCCACGCTCGACCGCCGTCATGACGATCTGTACCGCGCCCGAGCGGCTGCTATGGCGATCATCCCGACCTCTACCGGTGCGGCCAAGGCGTTGGGAGAAGTACTGCCTGCGCTGAAGGGCAAGCTTGACGGGACTGCGATGCGCGTCCCGACGCCCAACGTCAGTGCCGTCGATCTGACCTTTACCGCGGGTCGCGATGTAACGGTCGAAGAGGTCAATGAGGCGATGCGCGCCGCGGCAAACGGCCCCATGTCGGGTGTCTTGGCCTATGACGCCGAACAAAAGGTATCGGTTGATTTCAACCACACTGAACATTCGTCGATCTTCGCGCCAGACCAGACCAAGGTTGTCGGCAAGCGTCTGGTGCGCGTTCTGGCGTGGTACGATAATGAATGGGCCTTTTCTGTCCGTATGGCCGATGTGGCCGTCGCCATGGGCAAACTTGGCTAAGACTTGCGACGCGCGGGTTGCCCTGTCATATCTGGGCCACCCGCAGGCAAGGACCACCGCCCCATGGACACCCCCATCGCCATCTCCCTCGCTGTTGTACTGCTAACCGCACTGGGAATTGATGCGCTGGTCTATGGCAGCGAACACCTGATTTTTCTCACCAAAAAATTCGTCGACCTGATTGATTGGCTGGCATTCTGGCGCTGATCCGCCCGCGTGCCCGGCCCTTCTGAACGTCCCCCCTGACGCAATATTACCCCGCACAGCTTGACACTTTGTCATAAATGCCGATGTTAGCGCTATCACATTCAGGAGGACGCCCCATGGCAACGAAATTGGCAATCAACGGCTTTGGCCGCATCGGTCGTAACGTCTTGCGCGCTTTGATCGAGCGTGGCGACGATGACTTGCAGGTGGTGGCAATCAACGATCTTGCCCCGCTGGAAACCAATGCGCATCTGTTCGAATTCGACTCTGTGCACGGTCGCTTTGGCCGCCCCGTAACCCTTGGTGAAAACACAATGGATGTGGGCCAAGGCCCGATCCGCGTGACCGCCGAACGCGACCCTACTGCCCTGCCTTGGGGCGACGTCGACATCGTGTTGGAATGTACTGGCATCTTCACCACCCGCGACGCCGCCGCCAAGCATCTGGCGAATGGGTCAAAGCGGGTTGTGATCTCTGCACCGGGTAAAGACGCCATGAAAACAATCGTCTACGGTGTGAACCACGACCTTATCACCGCTGAAGACACTGTTCTAAGCAACGCGTCCTGCACCACCAACTGCATGGCCCCACTGGCCAAAACCCTGCATGACGCATTTGGCATCAAGCACGGGCATATGACGACGATCCACAGCTACACGGGCGACCAACCGGTGCATGACACGGCCCACAGCGACCTGTACCGCGCGCGCGCTGCGGCCCTGTCGATGATCCCCACCACCACCGGTGCGGCGAAAACGCTGGGTAAGGTTCTACAGGAACTAGACGGGCTGATCGGCGGCACTGCCATTCGTGTGCCCACGCCCAACGTATCCTGCGTCGATCTGGTGGTCGAACTGTCCAAAGAGGTCACTGTGGATCAGGTCAATGACACCCTGCGCACCGCCGCTCAAGAAGGCCCACTGAAGGGAATTCTGGGTCTGGTTGAGCGTCCGCTGGTGTCGATCGACCTGAACCACGATACACATTCATGTGTTGTGGCCCTTGATCAGACGTCGGTCCAAAGTGGGACGCAGCTGCGGGTTCTGGCTTGGTACGACAATGAATGGGGGTTCTCGAACCGCATGCTCGACACCTCGCGCGAGGTTGCGAAAACCCTCTGATCGTTACTGCTTAAAACGCTTTAACAGCTCGGCATTGACGGCGGGCGTCACAAATTTGCTGACGTCCCCGCCAAGCCGGGCAATTTCCTTGACCAACCGGCTGGCAATCGCCTGATGTTCGGCCTCGGCCATGAGGAATACCGTCTCGACGCTGTCATCGAGCTTCCGGTTCATTCCGACCATTTGATATTCATATTCAAAATCAGCCACAGCGCGCAGCCCGCGAATAATAATTTGCGCCCCCACATCATGGGCGCAATTGATCAACAAGTTTTCAAACGGGTGGACAACGATTTCTGTACCCGTTTCCGCATTCAGCTTGCGGCATTCCTCTTCGATCTGGGCGACGCGTTCTTCCAGCTCGAACAACGGTCCTTTGTCACGGTTGATCGCGACCCCAATCACCAGTTTGTCAACAAGCGTCGCCGCCCGCCGGATGATATCGATATGGCCCAAAGTAATCGGGTCAAAGGTGCCGGGGTAAAGGCCAACGCGCATGGGAGAGTCCAGTCATTTCAAGTCGTTATTCTGAGTGTAAGCAAGCATTTACACCGCAAAGATGCAACGCCAAATTCGCCCGGGCTAGTGCCCCCGGATCATTCCTTCCAGCGCGTCTTTCTCCATCGAAAGCTCCATCAGACGCGCCTTGACCACATCGCCAAGCGATATCAGCCCGATCAGTTCGCCGTCTTTCACCACGGGCATGTGGCGGAACCGGCCTTGGGTCATCTTGGCAAGGATATCATCAGCGGTTTCATTCATAGCACAGGTCACCAGATCGCGCGTCATCAGCGCCTCTACGGTGTCGTCCAGACAGCCGCTGCCCTCGCGGCCAAGGGTGCGTACGATGTCACGCTCTGACAAGATACCGTCAGGGGTTTTGCCATCCGCCGACACGACCAGGGTCCCGATCCGCTTTTCCGACAACATGGCCGCTGCTTGGGCGATCCGTGTCCCCGGTTTGACCGTCGTGACACTATCGTCTGCTTTGGTTTTGAGGATTTGGGAAACTAGCATGATCGGCCCCTTCGCAAGAATATTACCTTTAAGTCAGGTTCCCTTTAATCTGTCTCTTATACACATCTGACGCTGCCGACGACTCCTTACGTGTAG
>OJBZ01000529.1_pt1 | contig 20247 bp, 16 predicted proteins | sample 1591671 | NCBI WGS metagenome assembly OJBZ01 (sample SAMN05416850, study PRJEB24817) | seawater metagenome | isolation source: Sea water | place: Canada:Atlantic | collected 2013-07
CGAGATAGGAGTCCGTCTCGTGGGCTCGGAGATGTGTATAAGAGACAGAGCCAAGACAATGCTGTCTTAGCATTTGATAAAGTATCAACCGTACCAAAGGATTTGGAAGAGATAATAAATAATGTAGTTTCAGGGTTTAAGTGCTTGAGTAGATTATCAAGTTGAGTACCGTCCATATTGGAGACAAAATGCACCTCGATACAGGTATCTGCCCACTCATCAAGCGCCGTAGTGGCCATGAGTGGGCCTAGATCAGAACCCCCAACCCCAATATTGACAACATCTGTAATTGCCTTGCCCGAAAACCCGCGCCATGTACCGTTGCGCACGCGCTCTGAGAGGCGTGCTACTTGTGACAAACTATAATGTACATCAGCGACAATATTTTTTCCATCGACTTGTAATGTCGCTGTCTCTGGCAATCGTAATGCTGTGTGCAATGCAGCACGCTGCTCGCTGGTATTTACCATCGCCCCTTGTAGTAACGAATCAATACGAGCATCCAGCTCACAACTATCGGCCAAACTTAGTAAGTTAGACAATACTGTCTGATCGATACGCTGCTTACTAAAGTCCATATACAGCGCACCAGCCTGCACACTAAAATGCTTGGCGCGCTTATCATCTTGCGCAAATAACTGTGCAAGCGACCACGGATGTTTTGCAAGCGTTTGTAGTTGCTGCCAGTATTTAGAATGTCGAGCACTGCTATATGTCTTGTCGCTCTTTATCTCATTCATCAGCTACTCATCATCTGCTAATTGCTGCTCGGCAAAGTAGATGAACGCCTGCATATACGAGCGCATATCGCCTGCATCGTAGCTATTGCCGCGCATAGTTGTGACATGGACACCATATTCACTAATGAGCGCATCAATCGCATCTGTCAGCTGAATCTCACCACCGACAGATGCTTTAGTATTGGCTAAGTAATCAAAGATATGGTTACTAAATACATAGCGCCCTACCACAGCCAGATTGGAAGGAGCATCAGCTAAATTGGGCTTTTCTACAAAACCAGCCACTTTAAAGCTAGCATTAGTATTTATTTCTTCATCAGTATTTACTTCTTCGTCAATGTCATCAGTATCACTGAGCTTTTCATCTAGTCGAGCGATACCATACTTATGTACGTCTTCATCCGCTACTTGATCAACCAATATCTGTGAGTGACCATCTGTAGCAAAGGCATCTAGCATAAAGGCCAAATTATCAGCTGACATATCAGTGGTAAATGGATCAAGCACGACATCAGGTAACAATACGGCAAAGTCATGCTCACCAATGATCGGCCTAGCAGCAAGTACTGCATGCCCCAAACCTAACGCCTTACCTTGACGTATCATCGACACCGTCACATCCTCTGGCAACCAATTTAAGCTATCAGCCAACTCATCTTTACCTTTATGACGTAATTGATTATCCAATTCCGCATTGATATCAAAGTAGTTTTCAATCGCGCTCTTTTGCGCATGACCGACCAAGACAATATGCTTGATACCTGCTGCAATCGCCTCTTCGACCACATAGTGAATAGCAGGGCGATTGCCAAGCGGTAACAACTCTTTTGGCACAGATTTCGACAATGGCAGCATACGTGTACCAAAGCCTGCGACAGGAATAACGGCGTGAGTGATGTTATTAGGTCCAATCATATAAATAAAGCACCTTGTTGAGAAAAGTTTTATCTTGCAAAAGAATATCATTATTTTAAAAGTAATAATAACTACAATAAGCCATAACTGAAATATCGTTTGAACTTCCCACTTCTTAGCCTTCAAGATCAGAACAAGCCACTTTCTCAGCCAATAACTTTTTAATAATGTCTTCTACTTCAACTGTTTCATTTTTATCAAAATCAAAATATTTAGGATACAGGATATAGGCAGCAGCAAGAATCTCTTCCACTGTTCGCTTTACTTTGCGCCGCAAGTTTGGCTGACGATCATCGGTGACACCCCAACCAGAATAAAAAGGACAACCGAAAGTTGTAACTGATATGTTCCTTAGTAGCGCCTCAAACCCTGCTTGAGAGGTTATCGTATACACATGATCAATTGTTTCTAATGACTGTGCAAGTGGAATATCATCTACTAATACCTCACAAATATCGGCGACCTCCTTTGGGTCTGAAAGCATTTTACGCTTTTGAAGTAAGACATCTGGATGAGGTTTGTAGATAACTTGAGAAGAAGGATTTTCACTTACTGCTAAACGTACTAAGTCATTGTTTGTAATCGGGCTAGAGCAACCATATTTTATAGATGCATCATCCTCAACTTGTCCAAGAACTAAAACCCGTTTTTTAGTTTTTTCTCCATAGATACTATTTATATCAACATTAAAACTATGGTTATACTTGCTTATGCCAGTATTTAATAGTGTGCTTTTTAGTCGTCTAGCACGGGCTAACAACTCTAAATCTGAGGCAAAGTCATAATTATTGAGGATATCTTCCAACTCTGATACTTGTTGTGCATTAAAGTAAATTGTTTTGGAATCAAAATTTAATGACATAGGTGGAGTATGCTCAGAACCCAAACCTATTGAACGTATAAAACCATCTTCGACATACGTAATTTTTGCACTACTGTCTTTAATGATTTCAGGTAAAGTCATACCCCAAACCAAAACCTCAATATTATTATCGATAATATGAGGCAGATACTTTCTTTTAAGTAAAGGCTCATTCAAGTTTAGAGGAATATATACAATTGTTTTATTTGGATAAAATTTCTCTAAATAAGGTCGTTTCCACTCTTTAATATTAAAAGCAAATACAGTTTTTTTTGGGTCTACTTTAAGGTGTTTACGATTATTGATAAAATCAATAAAGAATTGCTTGGGATTTAATACTAACTTTCGGGTTAATCTATACAGTATCATTAAGAAACCTATTAAAAAGTCACTTTCTTAAAGCGACTTACTTCATTTCCAAATTTGTGATATCAAATCGAATTTATTATTAAGCTATGCTAGAGATTTTAAGGCTTTTATATAGCTCTGACGTTTAGGCTGTAATCTAACTGCTTCTAGTAGCTGGGCCTTGGCTAGTGATTTATTACCTAACTCTAAATAAATCATAGCAAGATCATACTTGGACTGATATGAATCTGACCATCTCTTTTGAATATCTTGATGTACCTTTACAGCCTCTTCTAGTAATCCAATCCGACGTAGGTAATGTGCAAAACCAACATGATGTTCTGATAAATCTGGTCTCAAAGCCATTGCAAATAACATATGATTTTTACCAACTTGATATTCTTTAAATCTATATAGTAAGTTTGCCATTATATATTGACAATAAGAGGATATTGGATAAATATCTAGTGCTTTTTCCAATAACGGTTTAGCAACGTCGTTGTTTTTACTTTGATACGCTACCCACCCGTGATAGAAGTTATACGCAAACCCCTCCTTATCTAAAGCTTCCCCAGTATCCTCTAGAGCTGGTAGTGTATTTCTATCCATAAATGACCACAATAATGGTAAAAATTGCCTATTGGAAACCAACGTCCTTAATACAGTATGTTCATCTTTGGGGAAAAGTTATAATATTTGTATTTACATAACTCTTTACTAAATCAGCAGAATATAAATCAACTGGGTCGCATTCGCCAGTAAGTATATAGAAAGTAGAACTACTAGCCTTCATCCTAACTCTAACATCGTCATAAACAACAGGCGCACTCTTCGGCATCATTTTAGTTGATCTGCTAAAAGGAAGTTTCAACTGTATTTCTGGACTTAGTGCCAAAACATCGCATTTTAAATCTACTCCATATAGTAGAGCACCATATGCTCCCATACTGGAACCACATGTAAATATCTCACTTATACCATAAGTAGAGGCTATAAGCTTGATAGCCGAAATAGTTCCTTCATGACTGTCAGCTAACCCTGGAACACCTTGTTGATACCAATCATTAGTTGGTACACGTAAATACAGCAAGTTATGTGGTATATGATTTTTTAAACCATACAAATTAAATTTACCAGATGTAGTACCTGTGGCACTAAAAATTATTAATAATTTATTTGATTTTGGTTTGATGTCAAGTAAATGTGTTTCAGATGACAATGTAATAGAGGGTTTATTATGCATTAAGACACCTGTTACAATTTGGATGAGACATGGTTTTAGAAGTACGAATATAAGTATAAATTACAATATCATAATAGACTAAATTCTACGTTACGATACTGTTTTGGATAGATAGTATTTCATGAGATATTGCTGTATGTCATTATCGACTACCTACATGCAAAGTGTTATATTGAGACCCATTTGTACAAGTAGCTGAACTATATTTGTAAGATAGTATTATCTCTTAGATTAATAGCTTCTACAAACGAAAGCCGTAAGGCTATTAAAGAATATTGTCAATTTAATCTTTCATAATGATAATGCTCTACAAATTCATACATATTGAGACAATTTAATGGAAATTCAAAACCTAGCTTTTTTTCAAAACAGAGATACAACTAAAACAGAAGTTCAAGTTTATGGTACTCCATACCATTGTGCTCAGGCAGAACTCATTGAACGATATAAAAAATTATCTTTAGAAGACTTTTTGGAACAAGAGGCACGCCACGGAATTGGTAATTATGCAATAGTGGACTTCAACCATCTAACCACTAGAGTAATTACTTCCACTGCATATTGTGGTGGTTATTTTTATGAAGATTCAACTGGCGTTCGAGTAGGAACTACACTCAAAAGCGTTCTTCCTGAAAAGCCTATTTTTGATGAATTCGGGTTATGTTTTTTCCTGACACCTCACCCTAAAACAGCTTTTAGTCAAATGCCATTGAGTACAGTCTTTAAAAATGTATATCGTATTCCGCCTGCCTCAGTATTTGAATTTAGTGAAGGTGTAAAAACTAACTCGTACTTATATCTATCATATGGTCGTCGTACTGCTCCACCTGTAAGCTTTGAAGATGCATTATGGGAAGTTGCACAGAAAATGTCTGATTCTTTCAAAGACAAAAACATTAAGCCTATATTGTTTTTTTCGGGTGGTGCTGATTGCTTAGTATTATATTTAGCATTAGCTCACCTCATGGGTAAGGATAATATTCGTGTCATTACTATGCAAACGTTAGGTAAAAGATCAAAATCAAATGGGCATGAAAGAGCTGTACCTGTAGCTAGAAACTGCGGCATGAAAATAGAAATTTTACCAGATAACTCATTAACTTCACCAAATGTTGCTAAATTAGTAGCTTCGATGATGAGTAAAGATATGATTGGCTCAGTTTCTCCTCATTTAGCATTAGAAGATTGCGATGCAAATGTACCTATAATCCATGGTCAAAACATGGATGCAGTTGCTTTGAACACTATGGATGCAATTCAGTTTAATTTGGAGAAAGGCTATTTAACAGATGCTATTTTACCAAAAGTTAGTGAAAAAACTGAACTAAAACAGTACAAAGCATTTATCAATAACTTGGTTAATACAGCAGAATTTTTGAGTGAGACTGAGTTTCAAAAAACCTCAGCTAAATCTTTTGCAAAACAATTTGGTGGTATCCCTGACCCAGAGCCTGGTGGTAAAGGAATTATACGGGGTTTATTAACAAGCCAATATCCAAATGTTTTACCTTATCCTAAGCGTCCTGCAAGCCACTGTAAAATGCTTGATGCTGCGAATAGAGAAGTTGAACTGTATAAAGATTTCGTGAATGAAATAGACTTGGTGGGTCAGAGAACCGCTGATGTTGCACGCTTTTGTACATATTCAGCTATTGCTTCTAAGCGATTAACAACATTTTCAATATCTTCAGGTAGTCGACCTGAATTATTAGCAATGTCTGGGCCAATAACTTCATATTTTATAGGCAAGAAAAAGAGTATGCTTGAAGCTAGTCAGCCCAAGCGCGAAATATACGACTTTATCAAAAAAATGACAGGTAAAAACTACTCAGAACTAGTAGTTCAAAACTCTGAAGATCGTATTTTACTTGATGAATTAGATATTTCAGTACGAAACGAAGATAAACTACTAACAGATTATTCTGCGGACCTTAAAGTTGACAAATTAAAAATTCTTGACTGTATTGAAGATGAAAGAATCAAATCTAATATAACTAAGTTATTTCAAGAAAAAATGGGTAAAGCTCCAGGCTTTGAACGCCAAGTCCTCAATTTAGAGCTTCTTCTAAAAAATATAATATAAGAATTTGAAACTATCTAATTTGAATTGTAAGGTAAAAAACACTGGGTAGCTTAAATTCAAATTAGATCTATTATATAGCTAAATTTTTTCTAGATATAAGTATAAGGTTGTAATGATTAGTCTTTACTTACAAAAGATGACTGGTTCATAATTCAGCTTGTAAAATAGATTTCCCACAAAAATTAGTGCTAACATATACATAAGAGATGATTACTGCATTTTTCTAAATAGTTTCAAATACTCGTTTTCGAATTTTTTGTTCTTACTGTTTAGTGAAAATGCCAACTTGAACGATTCGAGAGCCTGCAACTCATTACCCTCTTCTATTTGCATATTACCTCTAGCATAATAAGCTTTAGCATAGTTTGGGAATTTTTGAATCAAAGTATCTAAAATATGTAGACTACTCTTCTTATCACCTAGCATTCTAATAGCATGTGAATACTTAAATAAATAGTCTGCATTATTAGGAGCTAATATGATTGCTCTCGCCAGATAATTCGTTGCTAATTGATATTCTTTTCGTTGTAAATAACTGTCTCCAATTATATACAACGCACTTTCGAAAGCGGGAAACCTAGTGAGTATTCTTTTGGCATAAAAGATGGCCTTTTCGAAATTGGCAGCGCTGAAGTTCTGATATGCTTCAGCAAGATCGGCAAACAACTCATCATCGTATAGATTGAAATTTCCTAAGTTCGAAAACAGCTCCTTTTGAACCATACCCGTAGAGACAAAATTCATCAACAATGTATATAGCTTACTAGAACGTGAAATCACAGAAGGTACGTAATGATCAGTTCCTAATAATGAGTAAACTTTAACGTTTTCAAAACCCTTTATATAACCTGCATTGATCAGGTCTTTAAGTGTAGATTCACCTATTATCATATGTATCGTTCTATCAAAATTGGCTATTTTTTCTAATAGAAAATCTTTCTTTACTATATCCTGTTCCAAATTTTGAATACTTCTAGAATACGGCTCTCCCAATATAATTTCAGCTGGAAATGATAGTATATTGGCACCTAATTCTATCCCATAGTGAATGGCTGCATGACCACCCATGCTAGTTCCAACAGTGTACACCTCTTTGACATCTAAATGATTTATCCATTTTTTGAGACATATTATTGTCTGATCCAAACTTGCTCCTAAGCTTGGAACACCATTTAAGTACCATTGATTAGAGGGGTCGTTTACAAAAATGACATTCTCATCAATTTCTCTGCCTAGTTGCCAAAAATTAAATTGATTTTCTTGCATATTAATTGCAGCAAAGAAAATAACTAACTTTGATGAATTTGGTCTGACAAATATAGAATGATTATCACCTTTCAAAGATGTTGGAAATTCACTGTTACTCATCGTTCAACAGCTTATCAAGTATTCTTTCATAGCCATGCTCATCAATAATGGTTTTTAGATTTTGTCTATGTGATTCAATTAAGCTAGGCTCACTCAAGAAACTTCTTAGATTCTCTGCAAACTTAGCATCATCAAGTTCATTAAAGTTTGAAACATATGTCATACCGCCCAACTCATCCCAACCTATACATTGATTTATTTGGTTATCAGCAATAGGTATTAATAGTGCCGGAATACCTAGATAGGCAGCTTCAAATATAGTAGTTCCACCACCTAAAACTGCAAAACTACAGGTAGACATTATTTCTGCCATATTTTCAGGACTGATCATAAGCTCAATATCTTTAGAGCTCTTTGAGTTTATCCAATTAGATATGTCTCCAATATTTTCATTCTTATCACTAACTACTATGGTTAATTTCCAATTATTGTCTGCAATAATTTGATAGAAGTTTTTTAAAATATAGAGAATTGCACCTCTATCGCTACCACCACCAAAAGTCATCAAGATTCTTTTTTGCTTATGGCATTCTTTGAGCTCATCATTAAAGAATATTGGTCGCAGTATGCAATATTTAGGACCTAATAAAAACTCTACATCATTATACAAAACATCTTTTTTATAAAATTCAGATCTTTCGTGCGGGCTACCATTTACTACCAGATTAGCCGCAAAATTTTGCTTTTTACTAGCATCATATTGCTGAACGATCCTTACATTTTCTTCGCGCAATCTTTTCTGATGTTCTCCATCAGATCGATAGTCATCGATAATAATATGCCTTGAATTGTATTTTTTCAAAACACTAAGATGAAAGTCAGCTTCACTTTCAGAGCTTAGCCAATTCTCTCTGGGAATCCATTCGAAAAAATTGGTTTCGTCAGTTTTATCTTTTAAGCTAAGAGGTGGGCCAATCATAATCACGCCATACCCTCTTTTGCATAGCTCCGTAGCAAGCACTCTACATCTAACCAAATGGCCAAATCCAACGTTAGTACTTGCTGAACATCTTATAACGACTATATCCAATTTATAATCCTATTCAATAATTTCTAATGCAAGCTTTCTTACATTCTGATCGCCTTTAGTCAAATAACGATTTACATCCTTATTAAACCAATATGGAGGATATAGTACTTTATTAGTGACAGGTCTTGAATGGTATCTATAGTCTGTCGTGAACAAACTACTCCCCATATAAAAAAGCCATAATGCTGATTTGTATCTCAACTCATCGTCACAGTCAAGTTCGACTTCACCTTTTAACATTTGTTCGAAATGCAATCTGTCGTTTGGCGAAGGGTGCCCGACCGGGTAGTCGACCGTTCCGAAATGTCCACATAGAATAGCGGGTATATCCATTACACCTAGCTCAATACTAGACGTACCGTTATAAACGATTGCAAAGTCTATCAAATCTTTCAAGTCATGCATTTTGAACCAATTATGGTCTAGAAATATTACATTCTGGTTTTCTTCCTGAATAATATCTCTAAATACGGCATTCCCAAATGTTGAAATTTGCTGATTTAATTCATGTGGATGAGGCTTGATAAGTAGTAATGTATCTGTACCATTAACCGTTTCAATAGAATGATTGATCCAGTCCTTCATGTCTGAATGTGCAGCACCTCCATCAAATGGAACTCCTGAATCATAGACAACCTTGCCAAATGCACAAACTACTTTTTTGCCAGCTGCTCTCCAACTATTAATGTATTGAATAGCAGCTCTCTTCTCAACAGAATCGTCATCATAAGAGACGGATCTCTTCACATTTGTAACGCCACTTACCGTTTCTAAAATCTCTTCAGCACGATATTTGTTTTCTTGGTAAAAAACCTCAAACTCCTCTGGTAATGGGAAGCTAGCAGACCGTGTATGAGGGTACTTCGTCATATTTCTAACAACACACTTAGAAGATATATTAGTAGAGAAGTTAGAAAAGTAATTTTGATATCCATTTGCAGAATGTATGCAAAAGAAATCTTTAGGATCTCCATATTCCTCGCAATAAAAACGATAGAGCGCATCTGGTAATCTTGCATTAAACTGTACGATAAAACCGATTCTTAATCCAATATCGTCTTTTAGCTTATGAATATTGTCTAAAACAGTCGCTGCCGACTTTGTTGTAGTGTAAATATTCTCTAAGTAGTTGTTTAATGCTGGGCAAGTGTAGTCTACGTCATAGATACGTTTGTTAATAGCTGATTCTTCCCACAAAACATGAGATAGATCGATATCTTTCCACTGCATTTTACCTTGACTCAAACTGATATCGAATTCTGTATCAAGTTCAAGCTTAGAGTCTCTCTTTATTTCTCGATTCATCGTTATGACATCGATGAACTCATTGATATATACATTGTTCGTTTTTTCTGTCGGCAAAAGACCTTCTGATAAAGGTATGACGGCCCAACCCAATCTTTTAAGCTCCATGAGAAGAACGATAGGCGTTTTTCTCAACTGCTCTATAGATCTTGGAGTAATAAAAATTACTCCCTGTGGATTTTTGGGCTGTGGAATACTTTGATACAGTACGGCCGTATCCTTCAAAAATTTAAGCTCGCCTGACCGTTTGACCAACGACCAACTAGTATACGGACATAAATTATGACTCCGAGATAAGAGAGAAATGTGAACTCCTCTAGTTATCTCTTCTGCTTCTTCAAACTTTTTAAGTCTATGAAGGATTTTTACATAAGAAAGAGCACTCTTTGACTCCTGCACTTTTCTTGGCTGCTTTGAAAAGAATTCATAAGCTAATTGATACTCTTCTGCTAATATAGCCCAATCCAGAAAATGCTGAATATCTGATGCATGCTGAGGTTTTTTATCATTTAAATTCAGTATTTTTTTAGATATTTCATAATTGTCTTTACCATCTTCCATAAGTGCAAAGGCGGCAGTCCATACTGTTGACTGACCTGCATCTGACATTGCGATTTGAATAATTGCCTCTTTAGCCGATCTATATATAGCCTCCTGCCCCAAAGACCTTCCTACATTCATTATTGTTCTTAAAGTTTTTACATTCTTTAAGGTTCTGTCTAACAAAGATTGATTAACAAACTCGTTAATTTCATCCTCTAATGAAACATATAAAGCTATCGCCAACTTATAGTTTTTATGATAGCTAGGAAGACGCCTAATACCTTCTCGTCTAAAAGCATAAATAACTTTGAGCTTTTTATCTAAAGTCTTTGCTTTCTCAAATGCTAATTGACATATATTCAAATAATCATGATGAAGCTTACCCTGCAAATATGGCTCAGCATAAAATAGAATAAGATCAGAGGTCAACTCAGGATCTTCTAAGTCATGATCGGATAACAAGAACTCTAACTCATCGTAGTTTTTGTTCTTTAAATTATCACCATCTGCCCACTTCATATTTTCTCTTGCTACAAGATCGAGAACTCTCCAAACCTTTAGCAAGGCCACTAATTGTTTATCTCTGACCTTAATATTTTTAGTTTTATTTAACTTGAGCTCTACAACTTTACTTGAAATTAAATCAGACGCTTCTTCAAATCTCTCTTGCTTAGCTAGAGAGATAACTGACAAATATATCAGTAGAATGCTATCAGGGTTATTGCCTATCAGTCTTTCAGCAACTGCGCCTAAGTCTTTTAGGCCTTCTTCTGAGTTCAGTAGCTTTTCAAGATGCAAACCATATTTTCTTTGAGAAGTAACCCGTAGCTGCTCATTACTTACCAGCTCTTGCAATGTTTCTTCTATATCATGAATAGGACTTTGATTCACTTTAGTGATTAAGAAATCTTTGGCCTTAAAAAACTCTAATTCTTTAGCTTTTAAGAACTCTTTTGCTTTCGAGAACTCTTTAGAATCCAAGAGTTCTTTTACTTTTGCAAACTCCTTCTTCTCTAAAAAATTATTCGTCTCCAAGATTTCTTTCGCCTTAGAAAACTCTTTAGATTTTAAAAGACTTTTTTTTGCTTTTTTGAGCCAGTAATGAGTCATAATCAATTCTCTAATTTATTCCAATCTAACGGTGTGCCTATACTCATATCTGATGCAGCTCTTTTACCAATTACTTCATCAAAATATTTCGGTGCTAAACCATGTCCCGGTCTTATTCTCCTGATATTTTCACTTGTAATCAATTCACCAGCTTTGATATCACTAACAACATAAATAGATCTTCTATTTTTTCTTGCTAGTGTATCAGCATCACTTACTCCGTAAGATACACAACCCATAGCCTCAGCAGCAGTTTTGCATTCAGTCACAAGCTGTTTAAACTGGCTCGGTGTCAAAGAGAATGCTGCATCGATGCTACCCTCATCATCTTCTAACTTAAAATGTTTTTCAATAACAGTTGCACCTAGCGTTGTAGCAGCTATTGCAGCACCTATGCCTAGCGTGTGGTCAGACAAACCCACCTGACAACCAAACAACTCTCTCATATGGGGAATGGTTCTTAAATTTGCTTCTGATGCAGGAGCTGGATAACTACTAGTACACTGTAAAAGCGTCAGCTGAGAGCAGCCATTTTTTAGAGCAGTATTCACAGCCAGGTCGATTTCAGAAATAGATGCCATTCCAGTAGAGATAATCATTGGCTTCTTTGTTTGAGCAACATATCTAATCAAAGGAATATCAACACATTCAAAAGAAGCAATTTTATAAGCTGGAACCCCTAACGACTCTAGAAGGTCTACTGCCTCTTCATCGAAAGGAGTGCTAAAACATAAAACATTTTTTTCACGTGCTCTATCAAATATAGCCTTGTGCCACTCATACTTTGTTTGGGCTTCTTCATATAAGTCGTAAAGTCTTCTGCCATACCATAATGACTTTTTGTTAGTCACTTTGAAATGGTCGTGATCTAAATTTAAGGTCATCGATTCTGGTGTAAAGGTTTGCAACTTTAGAGCGTCTACACCTGTTTGTGAAGCGTGATCGACAATCTTTAGTGCTTGTTCTAATGAGGCCCCGTGGTTCCCTGACATTTCTGCAATGATAAACGGAGTTGGATCATTTGCTTTAGCGTCACCTTTATATAGAACTTCCTTCAATGTATTCATTTCAACTCCTTATTTGCATTATAAGTATTTCTCATATCAACTAAAGCCTCTTTTAAATTAAACTTAGGTGTCCAATTTAATTGATTCTCTATTTTCTGAGTTGATAGAAAATTATCTACGTTTCTAATTTTTGTATTTGAGATGATTTCAATGTTATCAGTATTATCAAAAACTTCATTAACTGTTTCTGCCATTTCTAAAATAGAGTATGCTTTACCACCGCCAACATTAAAAGTACCTGCTACTTCTTTAGTAATGGATAAGATTATTGCTTCAACAACATCCTTAACATACACCTCATCCAAATAAAACTCGTTATCTTGGGCGGTAAGCTTTTCTTTGTTTCTAGCTAACTTTACAAACCTCATTAAGACTGGAGAGTCCTTTTCTCCTACACCAAAACACTGAGACAGTCTAAAAATAGTACTTTTGACATTGTTTTTTTGACAGTAATAGGTGACTAGCTGCTCCCCCATTAACTTTGACAATCCATATATAGTATTGGGATGTGTAACCGCATCTTCTAAATATGGCGTTCTATCCATTTCGGAATATATTCCAATGGTAGAAGTCAGAACAACTTGCCTGATTTTTGCCTCACATGCTGCTAAAAGCAAGTTTTCGGTCATCTTTATATTGGAATCAATAAAGCCACTTAGCTTAGGTTTTTCTTCACTTCTAGTTAATCTTTGACCAGCTAAGTGAACCAACACATCACCTTCTCGAAAAATATTTTCTAGACTATTTAGCTCATAGTCTGTCTGAACAAAACTTACGCTTTGATTCTCACCATTTTTCTCGTTACTTCTCGTTAAGCAGATAATTTCAAAATTCTGCTGAGCGGACTCAACTAAATGCCTACCAATAAAACCTGTCGCACCTGTGACTATGAGTCTCATTCATCTTCCCACTTATCTTTTGGAAATTCAGCAACGTAGTAACCTACTACTTCCTTTTTGCCATTGATGATATTAATCGCTTCTCCATTAGAGTATCTATATTCATGATATAGAGCATCTACTGGAATAGGGAAACGTTCTTCTTCAAATGTTTGACTCGGTTGTGAATGTTGAAAAATCAATTCGTAGTATTTATTATCTTTCAGCTTCACACGCTGCATACTTTGATGCTTATTTAATAACACCTCAATTGTTTCAACTAGAAAGCTTCTATCTGTGGCATGCTGAATAAGTCTCCACATGTGACAGCCATCCAATCTCGGAGCGATTTCGATAATTTTGACTCCGTTCGTAGTCGCTTTCATTTGAAAATATAAAGGTCCGTTTTCAATTTCTAATGCTTTTACTACATTAGAAACCAATCCAACAGCTTCTTTCTTAGTATCTTCGTCAATGTTTACACAAGGAATTAGATGTCCTTTTGGTATACCAAAATATTCATCGTTATAAGTTAAACGTTCAGATAGTATGTCAAATACAATTTGGCCTTCTGAAACTAGCACATTACACGATATCTCCACTCCATCTAGAAAGTCTTCAATCACTGCAGTGTTGTTTGACGAAAATTGTTTAGCATTTATAACTGAGTTCTTTAGCTCATAAGCATTATCAACTTTTTTTACACCTCGCTGACCTTGTGCATTAGATGGCTTTACGATACATGGGAACGTATTCCATTTGTTACTGTCATCAATGTCATCAACTTCTACATAGTTAACAATACTAAGCTCAATGTTATTCAAAAAACTTCTTAAATCTTGCTTATTATCAAGTAATCGGATTAGCTCTTCTGAATAAAAAGTAGGCAAGTTGAGTTTGCTAGAGACCTGTACTACTGATTTAATCGCTGTATCTGATGATACTGAATATACTAAGTTAACATCATTATCTACTGCTATCTTTGATACTGCTTCAATATCACGAATGTCAACTTCATAGAATTTGTCTGTGTATTTAACGCCAACTTCATCAGATCTATTTGAACAACCAATAACATACCAACCCAACTCTTTCATTGTTTTGATTAAATCAAGTTGCCCTGAGTTTGTACCCAGAATTAATATTGTATTATTCATTATTTATCCTATCTATTGATTAGCTGATACATATATTCGGCTCTTTCCCAATCTTCTAATGTATCAATATCTTGTACGAAATGTCTTGGTATAACTATCCCGGCACTATCAGAGCCAAACATGTTTTTTGTAGAGGTGGTTTTTAGATTTCTCCAGTAGAACTGACCTGCATCTTGATAAGCCTCTTCCAAATCTTGGCTACGACTACTGAAGTTTTCTGGCCAAAACATTTCGCATCGATCATCATGCCCTAACTTGAAAGTTCTTTGTATAGGAAATGGCATCGTTGTACAGCTAAATACATTTACTACATTAGAATTCTGTAGCTTGTTATGACCTTCGACAAGATATTTTTTTTGAAGAAGTGGCGCTGTAGCATAAATAGTACAAAGATAGTCATAGTCATCATCAGTTTCTTTTAGATACTCTAGAAAATGATCAATTACATCTTTCGTTGTTGCAAAGTCATTACTGATATATTCAGGCCTCAAGAAAGGAACTTCGGCACCATATCTTTCAGCTACAGTTGCAATTTCTTGGTCGTCTGTTGATACAACCACTTTATCAAAGCAACCGCTTTCTAGGGCTGATTCGATAGAATAGGCAATAATTGGCTTTCCACAAAAGTTCTTTATATTTTTTCTAGGAATACGCTTACTTCCACCACGAGCAGGAATTAAAGCTACACTACTCATATTAAAATACTCCTTAGCGTTTTTACTACATACTCCTGCTCTTGTTCTGAAAGTTCAGGATACATAGGCAAGCTAATTGCCTGTGCATAGTATAACTCTGCTTCAGGAAAGTCCCCTACCGTAAACCCTAGGTTTTGTTGATAGTAAGGTTGGAGGTGTACAGGGATATAATGAAGATTGACACCAATATTCGCAGCCCGTAAATCATCAAATACTTCTTTTTGGGTTCTTTGCACCTGTTTAGTTTCAATACGTATCACGTAAAGGTGTAGTCCTGAATATCCATCTGAATGTTGATAAGGAGTTATTACAGGTAGATCAGCCAATAAACTGTCGTATGTTTTAGCAAGTTGATGGCGTCTATCAGTAATAGTACTAAGACGTTTAATTTGAGAGACACCTAACGCAGCTTGCATTTCAGTCATTCGATAATTAAAACCAAGCGTAATTTGTTGATAGTACCAAGAACCATCTGGTTCATGGGTCATTAAATCAGAATCACGAGTAATACCATGACTACGTAACAACTCCATCTTTTGTGCTAGCTCTTCGCTTTTCGTGGTTGCTACGCCGCCCTCAGCAGTCGTAATTATTTTCACTGGATGAAAGCTAAAAATCGTAATATCCGAATATTGGCAGTTACCTATTGGCTGGTTTTTATACTTACCACCTATAGCATGTGAAGCATCCTCGATAATAGAAAAGCCATACTTGTTAGAAAGTTGATATATCCTCTCCATATCACAAGGCTGACCACATAAATGCACAGGAATCACTACCTTCGGTAATTTACCTTGCTCCTTAGCAGCTTTAAGCTTATGTTCTAGAGACTGAGTAGATAAATTATAGGTTTTTGGATCAATATCTACAAAATCAACTGTAGCACCACAATACAAAGCACAGTTTGCAGATGCTACAAATGTAATAGGTGTCGTCCAAACAATGTCACCTTCGCCCACATCCAAAGCCAAACACGCAACGTGGAGGGCTGAAGTAGCACTGTTCATTGCCAGAGCATATTCAACATTACAATATTCTTTTATTGTATCTTCGAATTCTGGTACTTTAGGACCTTGCGTTAAATAATCAGACTTGAGGACATTGACGACTGCGTCAATGTCCTCCTCTGTAATATTTTGGCGGCCGTAGGGAATAAAATTCATTAGATTTTACCAATATTATCTTTGTTTTCTTGTATCCAAGATTCGAGCTCTTCTCTTGGCATCCATTCAGTATTATTATCACTTGAATAAACAAAACCTTCTGGAACTAATTTACCATCTTTCACTCTTTCAGGTGAATGACCCCAATTGTTAATAGTAGGTAAGATTTTAAAGTGTTCAGGGTACTCATAAGTATAATAAGAATCTTCAGCACCAATCATTTGCTCGTGTAGCTTCTCACCAGGTCTAATACCAACCACCTTAGTGCTAGCTTCTGGCGCTACAGCTTTTGCTACATCCATAATATTCATTGATGGAATTTTTTTAACGTAAATCTCACCACCTTCCATATCTTCAAAAGCATGCCATACAAGCTCAACACCTTCTTCCAAAGTAATCATAAAACGTGTCATACGATCGTCAGTAATAGGCAGCTCGCCTCTTTCTTTAATCGATAAGAAGAAAGGGATTACTGATCCACGTGATCCCATCACATTACCATATCTTACGACAGAGAATTTGGTCACGTGCTGTCCGCTATAAGCATTTCCTGCTACAAATAATTTGTCAGAAGTGAGTTTGGTAGCACCGTATAGATTTATAGGGCTACTTGCTTTATCAGTTGATAACGCGACTACGCCCTTAACACCTTTATCTATGCATGCATCAATTAGGTTCATTGCCCCATGTACATTTGTTTTTACACATTCAAAGGGGTTGTACTCAGCAGTAGGTACAATTTTAGTAGCAGCAGCATGCACGACGTAATCAACTCCATCTAAAGCACGATATAGCCTTTCTTTATCTCTTACATCGCCAATAAAAAAGCGCACACGTGGGTCATCTTGAAACAGTTTAGCCATTTCCCATTGTTTCATTTCATCTCTTGAGAAAATGATAATCTTTTTAGGATTATATTTTTCAAGGGTCATAGGTATGAATTTATGTCCGAATGAACCTGTACCACCTGTCACTAATATAGTTGAATTACGGAGCATGTTATTTTTCCTTGTGCATTTGAATGTAAACTTCAGTAGAAACCCATTTTTTTATGAGCAATAATATATTTTTCCAACATAGTTTTAGTAGGTACTTTGCAAACCTATATTTTTATGAGTAATTTGATAATTACTTATTTAATTGCAATAACGAAAACAACACTATAAATAATTACAAATATCAGATTGTACCTATTACAAAATTCGTTAAAGATTTAAATAGCATGAAGTTTCGATGTTTAATCATAACCGTTTGGATTGAGACTTTGCCAACGCCAAGAATCTTGGCACATATCGTGAATCGATAATTTGGCTTTCCACCCTAATAAGGACTTTGCTTTATCGATATCTGCATAGCAACTAGCAATATCACCTAAACGACGATCCGTAAACTGATAAGAAATATCTCTCCCAGTTACTTCAGTAAAGGCATTTACCAACTCTAATACTGAGGTACCTCCACCCGTCCCCAAGTTAATAGGTAAAAAACCTACTGATTTTTTTTTACTGATATTTATCTTATTTGAACTGATTTGCTGTTCTAAATAATCCAGTGCGGCTACGTGACCTTGTGCCAAATCAGTAACATGTATAAAATCACGCACACCTGTCCCATCTACAGTAGGATAGTCATTTCCAAAAATACTGAGCTTTTCGAGCTTACCGACAGCGACTTGAGAAATGTAAGGCATCAAATTATTTGGAATACCATTCGGATCTTCCCCAATCTGTCCTGATGAATGTGCACCTATCGGATTAAAATATCTCAATGCTATTAGATTCCAGCTATTATCAGCCTTAGCCAAGTCTTCTAATATATATTCGATAGCAAGCTTACTTTGTCCGTAAGGATTGGTGCAAGAGCGCTTTGAGCTCTCATCAATAGGTAAAGTATCAGGATCACCATAAACAGTAGCAGACGATGAAAATACTAAACTCTTCACGTCATATTCTGCCATAACTTCTAGTAAGATTATGGTACCGCCAACATTATTGTTATAATATAACAATGGTTTAACGACTGACTCTCCAACAGCTTTTAATCCAGCGAAGTGAATGACACCAAAAAACTCATGCGAAGCAAAAACTTGTCTGAGTAACTCGGCATCTCGAATATCACCTTCAATAAATTCTATTTTCTGCCCAATAAGCGTAGAGACACGGTTAATCGCTTCACGGCTACTATTGGATAAGTTATCGTATACAGCAATATCATAGCCTGCTTCATGCAATGCTATACAAGTATGGGAACCAAGATATCCAGCACCGCCAGTAACTAATATTTTATTCTTCATAAGATTTTCAGGCATAAAAAGACACCCCATTGTAGGGGTGTCTTTATCATATTTCAATGTAGATTTAGTAGTTTAACTGTAGACTAATGCCTATCTTACCAACCAGTAACTTCTTTTAGCTTGTCGCCAAGCTTAGATGGGTCACGTGTATACGCGATACCAGCATCTTCAAACGCTTTGAATTTCTCTTCAGCAGTACCTTGACCACCAGAGATAATAGCGCCAGCATGGCCCATACGCTTACCTTCTGGAGCAGTAACACCAGCGATATAACCAACAACTGGCTTAGTCACATGGTCTTTGATGTAAGCAGCAGCTTCTTCTTCAGCAGTACCACCGATCTCACCGATTAGAATGATAGCTTCAGTTTGTGGATCAGCTTCAAATAGCTTCAGTGCGTCAATCTGGTTCATACCAGGGATAGGATCGCCACCGATACCGATACAAGTTGACTGACCAAAACCAAGCTTAGTAGTTTGAGCTACAGCTTCGTAAGTCAATGTACCAGAGCGTGAGATGATACCCACTTTACCTGGCTGATGGATATGGCCTGGCATGATGCCAATTTTGCACTGACCTGGAGTGATAACGCCTGGGCAGTTAGGACCAACTAGACGCACATCGCCAGCTTCTTCAAGATAGCGTTTTGCTTTTAGCATATCGATAGTCGGTACGCCTTCAGTGATCACAACGATCAACTTAACGCCAGCATCGATTGCTTCAACGATAGAGTCTAGTACAAATGGGGCTGGTACGTAGATAACAGAAGCGTCAGCTTGAGTCGCTTCCATGGCTTCCGCCATAGTGTTAAATACTGGTAGGCCTAGGTGTGTTTGACCGCCTTTACCTGGCGTCACACCACCAACTACTTTTGTACCATATTCGATGGCTTGTTCAGAATGGAACGTACCATTTTTACCAGTAAAACCTTGTACCAATACTTTGGTATCTTTATCGATTAATACACTCATTATATTTTCCTTGTATTCGGTTGTCTTGTAACAGTGGTCTTTACAACTATCATTATCAAATTTTGATAACCAACTTTTATTATAAAAACCACTATTACGATTTGACTACTATGCTTAAGCGTCTATCTCTAAACACTTATGTTTAAAGACTTACGCTTTAACAGCATCGACAATTTTTTGAGCCGCGTCAGATAAACCTTGAGCTGAAATCAATTTCAGACCAGACTCTTCTAGGATTTGTGCGCCTAGCTCAGCGTTGTTACCTTCTAAACGAACAACAACTGGTACTTGTACGTCAACTTCTTTGATAGCAGCGATAATAGCTTCTGCAATCATGTCACAACGTACGATACCGCCGAAGATGTTGATTAGAACGCCTTCAACACTGCTGTCTTCTAGGATGATTTTGAACGCTTCAACAACGCGATCTTTAGTTGCGCCGCCGCCAACGTCCAAGAAGTTAGCAGGCTTGCCGC
>OJBZ01000546.1_pt1 | contig 19723 bp, 13 predicted proteins | sample 1591671 | NCBI WGS metagenome assembly OJBZ01 (sample SAMN05416850, study PRJEB24817) | seawater metagenome | isolation source: Sea water | place: Canada:Atlantic | collected 2013-07
TGGATTTATACGCTGACGCAGTGCTAAAAGAAGATGGCATTAAATTTGATGCGATCGACGAAAACAGCGAGCAAGGTAAAGAGTACCTTGAAGCCATCAAAGAAGAAGCCATCGACCACTTAGGTTACTTTTTAAAGCCCAGCGAATTATTCCATGTGCTGGCCAAAAAAGGCGAGAGTGGCGAATTTATATTAGAAGCGTTAACCGAAGTTCTGAATCACATTGAACAAAGCACTATGGGTACGGCGGCAGAAGACGACTTCAATGGCTTATTCGACGACTTAGATTTAACCTCAAACAAGCTCGGTAAAACCGAAAAAGCCAAAAACGAGCTGATATCAAAAATATTGATCCACCTCAACGACATCGATTTTTTGCACGACGAAACCGATGTACTGGGCGATGCTTATGAATATTTGATCGGGCAGTTTGCTTCAGGCGCAGGTAAAAAGGCGGGCGAGTTTTATATAATGTCATCTTCATTCTTTATTAAAGAATGCCACCTTCAAAAAGCTGCTTAAACTGTTACCTGAGTTATTTAAAATAAACAGTGTATCGCCTAGCTATCCATCCTTGAATAACATCTTCACCATCTGATATTTCAACCAAAAGCCAAACTCGATTGGATTTATCCACTACTTCTATCAAAGTACCAGTATCTAATTGCAAAATGATATCTGACTTCATTGAAGGAGATGCTCTCAAATTCACATCATTACCCGATACAATCCTTAAATCACTGAGCACTTCTCGTTCAAATCGACTCGAACCACTTCGAGCAAACTTTTTAACCTCAGTTGGTTTTTCTAGCAACCTCAATGTTTGTGCAAGCAGTTCCCTCTGGTCATATATGTAATTTGATAACAAGTTGAGAAAGATCGTTAAAAATATGAACTTTAGATAATAAATTATTTTATTTTGGATATTGGTAGGCAGCTTTTCGAAATCGTTTTCTTGGGCTATATCTGAATATATATCGTCATCTAGTTCGTGAATATCTTTTCTATATTCTTGTTTTTTAAACGCTGTTTCTGCAAGTTTACCAAAGTGATTCAAAGGTGAATTATGAAGCTTTGCAATGGCTTCAAAAGCTTCAAGGTTGCAAAGCTGCGACGTTGTTTTAGCACTATCAATTAGTTTGCTAAAAGATTTACTGTGCTCGAATGCTTTAATGGATTGCTTGCTTAGTTCATCAAATCTCTGAAAAGACTTCATCCAACTAGATTGTTCAACAGCACTTAATAGCTGCTTATTGTGGTCAAAAATTTTTGTCCATCTTGGTTCATTAAATGAATTATTCAGTAGCTCTGCATTTTTAATTAGACTGTTATGTATACTCGAATTTTCAATAGCCAAACTTGTTTGGAAGCTAATATCTTCGAATCTTTTTAGGTTTTTCATCCATGCAGGTTCTTCTAAGCTCTTTAAAATACGGTTGCTATGCTCAGCCATTGTACTTGCTGCCGCTAACCACTTAGGTTCTTGAATTATCATGGACTGGCGAAGTGCTTCCATTTGCTGTTGCATATGTGCAATAGCAGAACTTTGATGTGCAAAATTATTGACTGCTTCGTATTGCTTTTGCATCTTATTCATTTCATCCATCCAACTTGGATTAGTCAATTTATTTAACTCGCTTTTACTCATTTAAATACATCTCCGCCATATCATCTAATTTGGCTTTTACTTCTTTCCAATTCGGCATTACTTGAGTTAACAAACGCCAGAATCTTTCGCTGTGATTGTGCTCAGCTATATGGCAAAGCTCATGTAATATGACGTAATCAATGCATTCTTTAGGTGCTTTAACTAGGTGAGGGTTGAGCATCAAGTTGCCTTTATTTGAGCAGCTTCCCCATTGCTTTTTCATTGCCATCACACGAAATGAAGGAATACCTGTTACCCAAGTCGCTTTCGGAAGTTGTTCGGCTAGTCGCTCATGAAAAATTGCTTTTGCTTTATGTTGATACCATTTGTCGATTAACGGTTTAATTTTCACTAATCGATCATCAATATCTTTACTGACTTCACGCTTGATTGTTACATTCAATTTGCCACGGCTTAGCTTTACGTTAGGTACTTGCTCGGCATCAACAATTACCTTGAGTACATAGCGCTTGCCTAGATAAAACTGCGTTTCGCCACTCACATAACGCTTGGGTAAAACCGTATCTTTTTGCTTAGCAAATTCATCAATGCTTTGCCAAATCCATCTTGCTCTCTTATGCATAGCATCTTGAATAGCATCATCACTCGCATCATGTGGCACAGTAACCACAACATGCTGATTAGGATGAACCTTAATAATTACCTTGCGTGCTGTTTTTTTAGCATTTTCAGCAGGCTTGGTTTTACGAATAACATCATAGTGAATAGTGTCGTTACCATAGGTAAAAACACCATGTTCATTGGTCGCTGTTCGGCTTTCTTTTGGGCAAATAGCGGCAGCAACTGCTTGTTTACTCACTCTCGTTAGCCCCTTGCTAAGCCTAATCGAGTGATCTTAAGCACTTCTTCAATCAGCTTTTGAGCGTTTTCAAGGCCAAGATCAGCAAATAACAGCGGCAACAGCTTCATGTGAATAGCGTTTTCAATCTCCGCAGGATTGATTGAATACTCAGCAACAGCGGTATTCACTACATCATCAATGTTAAACGCCAACGCTACGAGTTTATCGTTATCTAAGGCTTTGTCATTCAAGCATTCAGCGTCAAATAAGTGCTTAAACAAACCAAAGTAGGCTTGTGCATGTTTATTTAACTTGCCGGAGTCATCTACAAAGTCATTGGGAACATCAGCGACTTTGCGCTCTTTTACTTCCTGTTCAAAATCAGCAAAAAGGATGTATTGCTTAACAGGCGCATCGAACATAGCTTGAGCATCTTCAATCGCTTTTTTAAGCATCTTAGAGAAATATTCCTGTGCATAAGGATCATCTGCTAAGTCTTGCTCAATCATTTTAGTGATTCGGCCTGTGATTTTATCAGTCTGATTACGAGCCTCGTCATCGCTCATATCCTGTGGCTTAACGTCCTTTCCTAAATTTCCGACCAAATACGCACCATCAGGCTCTTTCACTTCAATACCAGCTATGTGCTTGTCTAAAAGGCTGCGAATATCTTCAGCATATTCATCATAATTAATAGTTTCGTCAGCATCTTCACGCACTTGTTTACGCAAATCGACAAAGGCTTTTAGGTCACGTTTGTACAAGTCACGTTTGTTATCGAATGACTTATCTTCAAAGTAGGTTGCTGATTGCAGCGCTACTTTCATACAGTTTGAAAATGCGGTCAGTACCGAATAAAAGTCATCACGCTTTTTAAGATTGGTATCGACAAGCTTGCCATCGACATCTTGCACCTTTGGTGCTAACGCTTGGCGAAGTGCTGGGCCATCTTGCTTGTTTTTAACAGCATCAAATATCGCCCATAAATCACTGTGCAGCCCCGGAAGCTTTTTGTATTCCGTATCCATGCGGTTATACAAACCTTTCAGATCGTCAATGTCAAAGCCGCCTTGAGTTCGTTCTGCAAGGTCTTGATACTTCTCAATGGTGGTATCAAGCTCTTTTAAAATGCCTCGGTAATCAATTAAGTAACCAAACTGCTTTTTACTATGTAATCGGTTAACACGGGCAATTGCTTGTATTAGGTTGTGCTCTTTTAGAGGCTTATCGATATAAAGCACAGTGTTTTTTGGCTCATCAAAGCCTGTTAGTAGCTTATCTACTACGATCATGATGTCTGGGCCATCATCTCTACCAAAGTCTTCAATAATGGCTTTGGTGTAGGCTTTTTCGTCCATTTTATTAACGTTAGCCTTCCACCAATTTTGTACGATGTCTTTACTTTCTTGATCAACAGCCTCGTGACCTTCACGAGTATCTGGAGCTGACATCGCCACAACGGATGTTACCGTACCAATTTTGTCCAATGCCTTCTTATATCGAATTGCAGAGGCTTTGGAATCACAAGCTAGCTGACCTTTTAAGCCTTGCTGTTTAAAGTTCTGGAAGTGGTCAGCAATATCGTATGCGATTAATTCAATGCGACCTTCGGTTTGGTAGATTTGACCTTTTTGAGAAAACTTCTTTTTTAGGTCGGTCTTTTGCTTATCACTTAGTTTGCTAGTGCTGCGTTCAAACCATGCATCAATAGCTTTGTCATTAACGTTCAACTCTGGAATGCGTTCTTCGTATAACAGAGGGGTAACGGTTTTATCTTCAACCGCTTGTTGCATGGTGTAAGAGTGGATGATCTTACCAAATTTGTTTTCGGTCTTATCGTCTTTTAACAGTGGCGTACCCGTAAAAGCAATATAGGCTGCTTTAGGCAGCGTCTGCTGCATACGGATATTATTTTCACCGTTCTGGCTACGGTGGCCTTCATCAACAAGTACAATAATGTTTGGGCTGTCGTTGTAGCATTCTTTATATTTGATCGCTGAGCCAAACTTATTAATGATCGAGAAGATAACTCGCTCATTCCCTTTACCAATTTGTTCAGCTAAACGCTTACCAGTGGTCGCCATTGCATCTTTTTTATCTCGGTCAGTTAATACACCGCCAGAGGCAAAAGTGCGGCTTAATTGATCTTCCAAGTCCACACGGTCTGTAACTATGATCACACGGCATTGTGCAAGCTCTTCAAGCCATATCAACGCTTTTGATAAGAACACCATCGTAAACGACTTACCGCTGCCTGTGGTGTGCCAGATAACACCGCCCTCACGAGCGCCTGAATCATCAAAGGTGTTAATTCGCTCAATAAGTGCTTTTATGCCAAACACCTGCTGGTATCGAGCTACAATCTTGCCAGCTTTTTTATCAAACAAGGTAAACAAGCGAGTCATATCAAGCAGGCGCTCAGGACGCAGCAAGCTGACAATAAGCCTATCTTGATCGGTAACGGTTAAGTCACCCGCAGCAACCAATGATAGGTAGTCATCTTTCACTTTCGCAGGACGATGATTAAACAACCCATTTAATTGTTCATCGCTCAACTTATGATTTTTTAGCCTGACAAATTCCGCTTCGGGTATTTGCTCCTCTTTCCACTTCGCCCAAAACTTTTCAGGGGTGCCACATGTGGCATATAAACCTTCATGCCCATTTACTGCTAATAGCAATTGGCTATAAGCATATAAGTGAGGAATTTCAGCCTGACCTTGATTACGAATATGCTGAGAAATCGCTTCAGCGTTGGTCGATTTACCTTCTTTATTTGAATCCGGGCGTTTCGCCTCAATCACTACTAATGGCAAGCCATTCACAAAGCACACAATATCTGGAATACGATTGCCAGTACCTTCGGCATTTTGAACCACTAACTCTTCAGTAAAGTGGAATTGGTTATTATCAATGTCATGCCAATCAATAAGCTTAATGGTGGGAGAGGCTTTTTTTCCGTCTATAAATTCAGTAACGCTAACGCCATACATTAGCGCATTATAGATTTTCTCATTAGCCGCTTTTAAACCTAAGTTCATGGCAGGGTTTAGCTCATGCATGACCTTATCAATGGCAGCCTCTGATAACGTATGTTGCTTACCCGCAAACGAGAACGTCTGTTTTGCTAAAAAGGCACGCATTACAGGGAGTAAAATAACTTGATGAGTGCTTTTCTTTTCACTTGCAAGAGTGTTACCACGTAGCGCTTCGCATTCATTGGGTGGAATAAAGGTGTAACCCAAGTTGGTTAACAATGTCAGTGCGGGTATTTTTGCGCTGAATTCTTCTTGAAATTTAACTGTCTTAGTCATTTCTAATCCTTTAGCACATTGTCAGTGTTTGAATCGCTTCAGCGCAAATAGATGCAAAGTCATCTGTTCGCCAATATCCACCCTGAAAGTAACGGGCACTTTCTTCTTTCCATACATCGACATCTTCTGTTGGAGTAAAATGCTCTTTATTATGCAAAGCAGTATAACCAAGCATATAACAGATTAGTTCCTGCTCATCAGGGCGACCTTGAATGTCATTTGACAGATTTGATATACCAAGACAGTTACCAATATCTTTCGCATCAATTCTTTTTTGTAGTATCGATAAAGCTACTTCGGGCTGAATGCTATAAATTGCTATAGCCAATATGGTAAGCACTTTATATCCAAAAATTGTGTTGCTCTGAAGGTTATTTGATTGGGCTAGAGTTACATAAATTTCTATATGGCGAACAACAGTCTCTACTTCTCGTAATGACAATCTATTTGCAATAATAATTTGTTCGATTGTTCTAATTGAGCCACATTCATATAGCTTCATACCTTCCAATACATGGCTTGATCTTACTAAGTTTTTATAGTGTTCAATTGCAGCAATACTTTCACGGTGAGCATTGGTATCAACTGTTTCTGGAAGAGCGATAGTAAATTTAACAAATTTATCCAAATACCGTTGAGCGTCTACTGACTGTCCATAACAATGATTTATTGACGCCTTGAGCTGTTGAGTATTGGTAATCAAAACAAATTTCACACCTTCTACATCAAAGGTATGTTTTATAATCTCAAGCATATCGACAGCAAAGTTTGGTCTACATCGATCTAATTCGTCAATAAACAATACAATAGGTTTAACAGCCGCAATTTCTTTTAATGCCGCCTGCAATGCTTTTAAGTTTTTGTCTGCTTTTACGTGATCTTTTAATACGGCCTCGACAGTTGCATCAATTGCCTTGTCTGCGGTTTTCTGGATTTCTTTGTCAAAATCATCTGCAACATCTGCTATATCTTGTCTCAAAAGGTGCGAGACTCCCGCTTTTGCAATTGTCTTTAGGCCATATCTTACAGTAGGCAGTGCTTTCTTAATGAAACTTTGTTTACTGTCTTCATCAGGTAGAACTTTAATTACCTCAGCGAGAACAGTCATTAATGGCTCATCAGCATGATCAGCTTTAAATGCATCAATATATATTAAATGATGTGTGTCATTACCTTTCATCAGGTTTATCAGTTTATGACAAAACTCAGTTTTACCCGTACCCCAACCACCATCGATCACCATAGGGGAAATATCGATGTCCGCTTGTAATAGTGAAATCGCTTTTTCAGCGATGCTTTTACGCTTAAACTCATCTCGCTCATCAAATGTTAGTGCTGTAATATCCATATCGTTATGCGACCTCCTTATCATCCACTTTGACTCTGCGCTTGCCTGTTAACAGTTGCTGCATCAGCGCTTTTTTCTCTTGTTTGAGGTCAGCAAGTTGTTGCTCTAATAGTCCAATTTCATTGTCTGCATTGGTCAATATTAACGCAATTTTTTGTTGTTCTTTGATAGAGTTAGGATGCTTAAAATCTTTTTCCTTAAGTTCACGCATGTGTCTACTATATCCAAGGTTTGGAATATCGGTATTCGATAATAAATAATACGAAAACTTTCCGTCGAAGTGCTTGGTTGCTTTTAATACTTGAGTTCCATCAGCCCCTTGAGCAAATTCAAAATCCACCCATTTAACGATTCTTGTGTGATCACCAAATATTATTACAGGTATGTCATCGTATTTTTCTACGTTGTTGGTATAACCAGAAATGAGTTGTTTTCCTTGATCTACAATTGGAATATGTCCCGATTCCAAATAGTCTCCTGACTTTATTTGAGTTTTTTTATTATTTGCTACTTTAAAGACTTCCGAGAAAGTTGAGAATAACCACTCACCCACAAACGGTTTACCAGAGTCATCAAGTAGGCGTTTTTTGCCAGTGAGCAGTTGTTGCATGAGGGCTTTTTTCTGCTGTTTGCTGTTGTCGATTAGGCGCTCGGTACTACTAATCGCTTTATCCCAAGTGGACAGGATTTTGGCGATTTTGCGTTGTTCTAACTGCGGAGGAATTGGAACATGAATACTTTTAATAATTCCTGCGCTCAAATTCTGCTGACCGCCACTATTGGCTAATTCTCTAATATTTTCATATTGACTGACTAAATATTGATAGTAGTAATCAACTTCAAAGCCATCATTGAGTAGTAATGCAGCACACGCTTGATTTGTTGAAGCTTCAATCCCAAGCTTTGCAACTTGACCACGAGTTTTTCCTTGACCATACATAGCCATTAAAATAGTGTCTTTTGGAAAAAGTTTCGCTGATGAATTTTTAAGTCCTGCTTCAGTTATTTTTTGCTCTGTATCGTTAATAACACCAAACTTAACTTCAGTTGTTGTTACCCAAGGTATTTGACCGCCAAGCCAATACAAATTATTTTGTCTACTAGGAGTTCCACCAGAAGAAACTTTAGCAATATCTTCTATTACACCTTTTTTCCATCCATTAGGCACCATAACCCAACTCCTTCAAGTAACCTTCCATCTCTTCTTCAAGGGTTTGCAGTTCACTTTTAAGCTGAACACGCTCAGTGCGCACAGCCACTAAATCAATTTCTGCTTCTTCTTCAAAGGTATCAACATAACGAGGGATGTTTAGGTTAAAATCGTTTTCTTTGATCTCGTCAAAACTGGCAAGGTATGCATATTTATCTACATTTTCACGAGCCTTGTAAGTGTCGATGATCTTTTGAATGTTTTCGTCAGTTAGCTGGTTTTGGTTTTTGCCTGATTTGAACTCACGACTGGCATCAATAAACAATACGTTTTTGTCGGTCTTGTGTTTTTTAAATATCAAGATGGCGGCTGGAATACCCGTGCCGAAGAACAGCTTTTCTGGCAAGCCAATGACGGTATCTAGCAAGTTTTCTTCAATCAGTTGTTGGCGAATTTTGCCTTCGCTCGATGCTCTAAATAACACACCATGCGGCACGACCACGCCCATACGACCCGTTTCAGGTTTCAATGTTTCAATCATGTGGCTGATGAATGCATAGTCACCTTTGGTTTTAGGCGGAATACCTCGTCTAAAGCGCCCATAAGGGTCATTGCTGGCATCGTCATGTCCCCACTTATCAAGTGAAAATGGCGGGTTGGCTGTAACTACGTCAAAGTGCAGTAAGCCGTTACCATCTTTCTCTTTTAACAGTGGGTTACGAATGGTGTCGCCCCATTCAATGCGGTGGTTATCTTCACCGTGGAGGAACATGTTCATTTTGGCTAATGCCCAAGTGGAACCTATCGCTTCTTGCCCAAATAAGGCGTACTTTTTAGAGCCCGAGTTTTTACGTACCATAGCGCCACATTTAAGAAGTAGTGAGCCACTTCCTGTACATGGGTCGCATATTTGGTCGCCTTCAACTGGCTCTAAAACCGTTGCTAAAAGAGTCGAAACTTCTGGTGGGGTATAGTATTCGCCAGCGGTAGCGCCACTGCCAGCAGCAAAGTGTTTGATAAGGTATTCATAGGCATTACCGATGATGTCTAAGCTACCCACACGCTCTGTGCTTAGGTTTAAAATGTCTTTGCCAAAGTCTTCTAGTAGATGGCGAAGCAGATCGTTCTTCTGCTTTTCTTGGCCTAATCGGTCAGTGTTAAAACTGATGTCTTGGAATACGTTTTTAAGCTTGCTGCCGTTAGCTTCTTCAAGTGCGTGCAAGGCTTTATCAATACGCTCACCATTACCTGCTTCATAGCGCTTTTCGTACAAGTCCCAAAAGCTCGCGCCTTCTGGCAACACAAAGCGCTGCTTCGACATCATAGCGTGGATGAGTTCAGGATTATCACCATACTGAGCAACTAATTTGTTGTATTCGTCTTTATAAACATCAGAGATGTACTTTAAAAACAGCATGGTTAGGATGAAGTCTTTGTAGGTATCGGCACTGATAACACCACGGAAAGTGTCACAAGCGGCCCATACCGCCTTGTTTACTTCACTTTGCGTGATATTTTTTGTTTCGCTCAAGGCTGCATCACGCTGGCTCAAGGCTGTATCATCCTGATTGATTTGGTTGGTTGTGATCATATTTTTAAGTCCTTATCATTAATTCTGAATCTGTTTTGTTTTAGGCTCTCTTTCAAACGCATGAGCTTTCAAGTGCGTGAATAGCAATGGCTTCTAGTTGTTGCTGTCTATTTTCAATCAGCTTTTGTAATACTTTTTGCTCTCTAACACCGCAACGGTGCATTGCAGCGAGCTGTTTTTGTTTTTCAAGTGACAGCACCTTAATGGGCACATTTTCCAACACTTGCCTGCGAATACTTAGGTACATTGAACCCTCAGCAGTCGCTTTGAAATAACGCTGTGCAGGTTGTTGGTTGAGTTGCCAGCACAAGAAATCGGGCACGATCACACCTGTAAACTCAGGCTTTAGACGCACCACAAAAAAGTGTGGTGAGCAGACTGTGCGCTCTAATACTTGTTCTACTAATACGCTGTAATGTTTTGCCCCTTTAGCGACAAATAACACATCACCATTTTCTAACCAGTCGGGTTGCTTTTTCGTCTTTAATACGGTTTCAACCATAGTGTATTGGTTGATTTCACCCGTTGGCTCGGTATCCCTCACCTGAACAACATTTACATCACCATTGTCGTATTGCTTCACCGTGCCACGAAAAGGATGGCCTAAGCGGATATCGGCAATATCACTCAAGCGCAGCTCTTCAGTAGCTTGGCGCATTTTTGCATTCATGAACGTTAAACCTTGGTTGTGTTCAGCAAACCGATTTCTCCAAAAAGTAAATAAACGCCAATGGGTTATGACCAACTGGCGTTACAAAATCGGAATTAATTTAATGAAAATTATTGTGGCTGACATTGTTGGTTAGGTCAATTTATTTTGCAGTAATCAAATACTGCAATTTGTTGTTGACACCTGAAATGCTTATGCGTATATTTTGCAGTATTGCAATGGAGCATTTAATTTGAGTGGCAATCATCCCAAAGTTGTAAAACAAACTGTAAATTTAGGCAACCTGCCTAACGTATCGAACGTTGATGAGGAAGGTCAACGCACTATCGCTTTTCATGAAGATCACATTGTTGATCGTTTCCCTAGAGTGTTATCGCTGGTTCGAATTCAGGACGCTCTCGAAATCAATTTATTCTTAGAGCACAGATATAAAGGGCTTTTTATGCCGCCTAAACGTGGCGGTAAAAAGAATCCTCTTGGTGGCGTGTCGCTTATTACTGTGCAGTCATTAGCAAATTCGATGAGTTTGTTTTTGCAATGGGTTGAGAAGAATAACGTGGACTGGCATGAGGTTTATGCCGTAAGTGACAGTGATAAAGCGAAATATTGGCTTCCTGTGTACCGCTATCGTAAGCACCTTATAGAGCAAGTGATAGCAAAGGATATCGACCGAGATACGGCAAACCTATACATCAACCATGTTAGGCAGTTTTACGAATGGGCAAGAAAGCAACGCAGAATTGATAAAGTGCCATTCAAATATAAAACCAAGGTCATTAAGAAAAAGCGCAAAGATGGCGGTTTAGATTTGCTGTTTACCGACTACGGGAGTGAGGAAAAAGGCTTTACCATTACCACGACTGATTTGCTGATCCCTAAAAAGTATAAGCAAAAGAAATCAGGCGATGCAGGTTTATCACCATACAGCCAAGATGAATTGAAGCTGCTCTATGCCAGCAAGGAACTAACAAAGCAAGGTGCTAAATTGAGAGTAGATTTAGCCGTGCAATGCGGCTTGCGAGCGGAAGAAATTTCCACTTTTACTGCCAGTCATGTTGTTGATCCTGCCTTGGATAATAAAGCAATTTATTACGTAACCATAATCGGCAAGTACGATAAAGAGCGCACGATAATGGTGTCAAAAGACTTGATGACATCACTTTGGCGTTATCGTAACGGCAAAGAGCATCAAGATAGATTAGCTAAGTGGCAGCTTGAACATGGTAACTGTGATGATGCTCCTCTGTTTCTTAATCGCTCTGGTAATTTCATGTCTCGTAAATCTATCGGCAATGTGATCTCAAAAGTGCGTAAGGAATTAGCGCCATTCGGGAAAACACTAAAACGTGATTTTCATGATTTACGTTCAACTTTTGCAACAAACCTTGCAGGCTTTCTGATCCATAAGGATCTGCCCATTGGCTTTGTGCAATACAAACTAATGCAGTTGATGGGCCATGCGGATTTTTCAACGACTCAGAAGTACATCAATTTCGCTCGATCACTGACATTCGATAAGCAAATGGCGAGTTGGGTAGATAAATTGTTTGGTGAGTTTGTTGCTCCACTACAAGAAGATGCATTTCATGCTGAGCAATCAGGAGGTGCAGATGCTTGATACCGTGCTTGATTTGTCACAGTTGGAAGAGCAGCTAGGCAGTTGTTTAACGGACGAAAACTGTAAACGGATTAAACAACACATTGGCTTTCTAAAACGGCTTTTGCTGCGTTATACCGTGTTGCGAAGCCATTGCCAAAGTTTAATACAAGATGTTAACTCGCTATTTCATGATGATTACTGGCTTAAGTTAGAAATACAGGCACAACATATTGAAGCAGCAGATGATGTGTTATTCAGGCGTTGCTTATTTCATTTTGCAACCGCATTAACCAAGATCAATTCAAGACCAAGCACCGTTTTTGTTTTTGATACAAACATTGATTTATTGCATTGGTATCGGAAAAGTTTCCGCTTGGGTAAAGAGCTTAACGATGCCATAAGTGCATGGGATAAGCGGTCAACGCTTGCAAGAAGTACCACACTCTCTAACGCACAAATGGCGCAAAAATGTTTACAACTGCTGTGTGAAGCATCTCCTTCAGTCACTGAGCCGCTTTATGAGCATGGTTTGCTATGGTTTAAATCAACCATGCACTTTAGACAGGTTTTTAACGAATACCCTATTAAAGATAAACATTGCGTACTTCAGTCGGCATTATTCTCGGTGCTTAGCGCATATCAGCCAGATCATTTTCAAGTCGTAAGGGTCACTATTAACGATAAAACCATAGACGTTACTGATTTAAACGATATTGAGCCACTTTTGGTTGAACAGCTTCAAGCGCTTGCTAACTCCGATAAATTTAGGGGGAAGCTAGAGCATGATGTTACCTCTATGACAATTCGTTTTTTTGGGATCATAAATAGCATTAAGAAAATATCCGTTAAGTTTGCAGAAAAGCTGCAAGTTCATGGTCTAGATTCTTTTGAACATGATGGTTTCGAGCTATTAAAAGAAGCTAAGAAGATATTAAGGCGAGATGAATTTAGTGAATTAATTGGAATCTTAGATCTTCACTTAGGTTATAAAATTCTTCGCCAAGATTACATCGAACATTTGCTACCATTTTACTTTGAAAAGGAAAAGAAGTATCGACTAATTGATTATGGCGATGTTGCTTCTAAGTGCCCGGAGATCATGGCGGAAATTGAGCAAATACATAAATCAGAAACTGAACTACTACCCGAAAAAAATTACGACATGGAAACGCTACACACTCGGTTTAGTAAGCTTAAACGTGTGATATTGAAATATATTGCTCCAACGTTCAAAGACGAGCTTTCAAAACATGGCGTTAGCTGCTTAGGCATGAAAAATAACCGTATTCAAAAAGCGGTCTTTCAGCAGTTGCAAAGTGACGTAAAAGCTAAAGTGATTAGTGTGAGGAGCGGTACATCTTACACGGAGGCCATACGTTGGCTGATGTCAATCACAGGTCAACAGGTAGTGGAAGCTTTTAAAATATCACTTAAGCGGCATCAACGTCACGCTAGAAGAACAAAGATGGAAGACTTGTACAGTGATGACGAGCTACGAGAATTGATTTTTTACATTGAAAAGGGAATCAAAGAAACGGATAACGTAAAGCAATTACTAGCACTGTACTTTGCTCGAATCCAAGTAAAAAGTTGCTGGAATACGTCACCCATGACGGATATTGAATTGAGTGACATTGCCGATGTAGCACTACCTACTGCCAAGAAAAGCATTACTCTATTAATTCAAAAGCCAAGAAAAGGCTATGACATTGATACCTATTCTTTAGATGGTCGCACTGTAAACAGTGTAATGCGAGATATCGTGTACGTTAAAGATACGCTGACTCACGGATACCGTCACTTGGGTGATCAGCATACTCAAAATTATTTATTTATCTTCAAAGAAAAGGCCAATGTAAATCGTGTATTGGCTGGCAATATCATTGCTCATATCAAATCTATCTTGAATCGACTTGGTTGCACGGTTAATTATGACTCAATGCGCATTCGCAAGAATGGTGCAAATCACCTTTATCGTGAAGTGGCAAAGCAAATGCGTGCATATGAATCAGCAAAACTTCACACCTTCGATACGTTCATCAAGCACTACCAACGAGTGAGTGAAGAAAAAACACAACAAACTTTGCACACAGCAGTAGATGTGATGCAGCGTTATTTTACAGGTCGAGAAATTGACCCGGAAATTAAGGTGTTAATGGTTGATGACGGTAGCACTCAGAAAACGCCCACTGGTGAGTGTGCATCGCAAGGAAACGATGCAGAAGCGTCACAATACGGTAAAGAACATCGGCATCTATCAGGCGGTAAGGAAAATGGGTGGTGCAGTGACTTTTTGGCGTGTGTGTGGTGCAAGCACTTTAGAACAGTTGCTGATCCTGAGCATGTGTGGCAGTTGCTTAGTTATCGTGATTATGTGTTAGCAGATATGTCAGCCAGTATTTCTGATATTGAAAATAATGAATTTCAGCAAGAAGCGATTACGGCACTGCATCAGCGAGTTGATGACATATTAGAGCAAGTAGCAATTAAAAACCCGAAGGCAGTGACTAAGGGAAAAGAGCTGATGGCGGAAAAAGGAATGCATCCGTTTTGGGCATTTGCAGTAACGTCAGTTAAGACAGTGGGAGATATTTTATGACGGGAATTTCAACTGCTGTAGAAGCCTGTTTAGAGATTGATGGGCTTATCAGAATCAATCCTTATAGTTCAACGATTGATGCCGAACTCACACCGTTAGTGCTTTGGCAGTATATCCGCTCTAATAAAGAACAGATCACATTGTTTGGTGATGATTCATGGTACTCGCAAGGCAACAATTTATCCGTAACCTTTAACGATGTTGGATCGAAGTATCAATATCAACTTAAAGCCCTAACACTTGGTATGTATACACAAGGCTCAGGACAAGGCATGGAGCCGCTTGCATGGTCTACGATTCGTAGAAATATTGCTAACCTTAAGCGCCTTGCTAAGTGGCTTGAACGTTATGGTATTGAGAGCTTTGGTGACTTAGATAAACTGCCAGAATTGCGTTTGCGCAATATCATATTGGACTTGGTACAAGCGTCTGACTTGCAAAAACATTCATCTTTTGCTCAATCACTGTTAACTGCGATTTATTGGTTAAAACTATATTCAGTGGTCAAAAACGAACATTTTTACGATTTAATGAATGAATATTTTTTGCCCTTTACCTTATTAAAAAAAGAGCGCAGAAATAAACATTCAGTCATTCCAATTCAAATAATGAAGCAAGTTCTCAAAGCAAGCGAAGAGCATGTCAATGCCGCTGAGAAGATCATCGATAATTGGCACAGCCTGCAAACAAAACTAAATGATGCCATCCCGCATTTACCTTCAACTGAGTTTAAAAATTCAACTTATATTGACGGCTTAGACAGTGAGGAAAATGCTGAACTTGATGAATATTACGAACTGATTAAAAATGTTCGCAGATATACCTTTGTACTTGTGATTAGTTATACAGGTATGCGTTATAGCGAAGCAATGGCACTGAGTGATGACTCAGCTATTGAGCGAAACGGTAAATACTTTATCAAGACGTTGTTGTCTAAAACAACAGATGAAACTCAAAGCTTAGAATGGGTAACGAATGAAGTCACCTATCGGGCGGTAAAACTCTTTACAAGAGTTTGCTCTGTTTACCGTGAACGTGCAGCATTGCTCCTAAAACATCACAGCGATGTATTGCCACTAAAGCGTAAGTTGAATTTAGAGTTTGGTTTGAGTAATCGAACTTTGTTTGGTGTGTCGCCCCATAAAAAATCTTGCGAGTTTGCCATTCACACCAAGTCTTGCGAAAACGCTTTTAATAATATCAACAGACTATTTTTAATTAGAGTTACTGAACACGATATTGCCGAACTTGAGCGCATGGGGTGCAATTACCAATCTGTCAGCTCAAATCATAAAAAGTTTAAGCAGCCCTATATGGTAGGCGAGTTCTTCAATTTTACTGCACATCAATTTAGACATACCTTTGCGTGGTTTATAGTTGCAAATCGTTTGGGTGATTTAGACGATATTAAGTATCAGTACAAACATTTAGAGAACATGATGTCATTGGTTTACAGCCAACGGGGATATGAGTCTATGGAGGAGTTAATTGGACTAACCGAAAGCTTCTCTGAGTTTATGATATCGCAAGCAATGGAAGATATGGTGAGCGCAGCACAAGACGGTACGCTAGCAGGAAAAGGCGGACAAAATTTTATCGCCAAGTTAACTGAGATACTGGCTGATGACCTGACCACCGGAAGCACACCTCACTTCAAAAATATGGAAGAGTTGATCACGTTTGCTGCTAAACATACCAACAACTTTAGAGGCGTGTCACATGGTTACTGTACCAAGGGATCGGAATGTAAAGTTCGTAATGCAGCAGATCCAAGCCACTGTGTATGGTGCGATAGCTACATTGCAACACCTCGACATTTACCACACTGGCTGGTTGTTAAAAAGCGATGTGAATCGCAATTAGCTGCATTTGAAAAATTTCCGTCAGAGATAAAGCAGCGATTAAAAGCCTTTAGTACGGCATTAAATGACAACCTTGAAGCCGCAAATATCATCATTGACCAGTTAACGATAAAAGTGAAGGAAGCCTAGTATGAGCGAATCAGTTGAGATCACAATGGCAGACAAAATTGATACGACCTTGTCTGAAATGGCAGCCAATAACGAAAAAATTAATGTTAGCCAAGTAGCGAAACGATTAGGAATTTCAAATTCTGCTATCTACAAGTTTAACCCTGAGAAAATCCCGGATATTCAGACCGCTCAAAAGCGTCAGAAAAATAAAGCAGAGGCTATTGCTGTTGGTACTGAAAATGAACAGCTTAAGAAAGAAGTTGAATCATTAAAAAAATCGAACCTTGATTATAAAGAGCTTGCAGAGGATTTGAGAACGCAAAATCAGTCATTGTGGGAGCACATTCAGCAGGTTTATAACATGTACGATGAGGTATTGGCTGAGCGTAATGGTTTTGCTGAAAGGTTGAAGCACATGAAATAGGTTTACGTATTTAAATTAACAACTATGAGGTATTTACTATGAGTAAAAACACAAAGAAAACATCCCAAAGCGTGGCATCTAAGGCAGCTAAAACATTAACCGATCCTAATGCTTCTAAGACCGCCAAAAAATTAGCTGGTTCTGCTTTGTCGCAAAAAGGAACTAGCAAGCAAACAGGTGCTGACATGGAAGACTTCGCATCAAAGGTACTGCAAAGCGACAAGTACAGTAAAGATACAAAAGAACTTGCAGGTTCAGTGTTATCACAATCCAATAAAAAGCGTTAGAAATAGTAACAAAACTGTATTTTCCCACCTCAATTTGCTGCTGTTTTTATAGTAAATTCCTCAAAAACTGTTACCACTCTTCAAGTGAATAAATACGGGGTGGTAACAATTTTTTAATTGTCGAAAACGACATTATCTATACTCCTCGTGCCATTACACGCTTTATTGTTGACCGCGTTGACCCTAAGCTTGGCGAAAGCATTATGGACCCTGCCTGTGGCACGGGGGGCTTCTTGGCTTGTTCGTTTGACCACGTTAAAAACAACTATGTTAAAACTGCTGATGATCACCAAACTTTACAACAGCAAATTCATGGCGTAGAGAAAAAGCAATTACCGCACTTACTGTGTACCACCAACATGTTGCTGCATGGCATTGAAGTACCGGTGCAAGTTAAGCACGGCAATACCTTAAACAAGCCGTTAGCGAACTGGGACGATGAACTTGACGTTATCGTCACTAACCCGCCGTTTGGTGGCACTGAAGAAGACGGTATCGAAAAGAACTTTCCTGCCGATCTACGTACCCGCGAAACGGCTGATTTGTTTTTACAACTTATTATAGAAATATTAGCTTCACCAAAAAATGATAAGAACGGTGGCCGTGCAGCCGTGGTATTACCCGACGGTACTTTATTTGGTGAAGGCGTTAAAACTAAGATCAAAAAATTGTTAACCGAAGAATGTAACCTACACACGATTGTACGTTTACCAAACGGCGTATTTAACCCGTATACCGGCATTAAAACCAACATACTCTTTTTCACTAAAGGCAAACCATCTGAAAAAGTCTGGTTTTATGAGCACCCTTATCCTGATGGCGTTAAAAACTACAACAAAACCAAGCCAATGAAATTTGAAGAGTTTCAAACCGAAATTGACTGGTGGGGTAACGAGGCTGACGGTTTTGCAACGCGCGTTGAAACCGAACAAGCATGGCAAGTCAGCATTGACGAGATTATTGCTCGCAACTTTAACCTTGATATTAAAAACCCGCATGTTGGCGAACAAATAAGCCATGACCCACAAGAGCTATTGAGTGACTACGCTAAACAACAAGAAGATATTCAAGCCTTGCGCGACCAGCTTAAAGGTATTCTAGCTATTGCCTTATCTAATAAAGAGCAGGGCGCGAAATAATGGCTGGCGTCGAAAAGCTGATCACAGATCATATTGATGTTTGGACTAGTGCGATTAAAAAGCGCAATGCTACCGGTCGCGGCTCAAATAAGAAAATTGAATTAACCGGCATTAAAAAATTACGTGAACTTATCCTAGAGCTCGCTGTGCGCGGTAAATTAGTACCGCAAGATCCTAGTGATGAACCTGCTAGCGTATTGCTCGAAAAAATCGCAGAAGAAAAAGCGCAACTCATCGCTGATAAGAAAATTAAAAAGCAAAAGCCATTGTCAGCGATTACTGATGAAGAAAAGCCGTTTGAACTGCCGAAAGGTTGGGAGTGGCTGAGATTAGGTGATGCAGGATTATGCTCAACAGGTAAAACACCTAGCACAAAACAAGCTGAATTCTTTGGCGGAAAAATTGAATTTGTTGGCCCTGGTAATATAACTCCACAAGGGCAACTATTAAAAGCCGATAAGTTTTTAACCGAGCTTGGCGTTGAACAAAGTACAAGCGCTTCAACAGGAGACTTATTGATGGTCTGCATTGGTGGTTCAATAGGCAAAAGTGCAGTAGCTATTGAACGTATTGCTTTTAATCAGCAAATTAATGCGATACACCCTATTGAAATTTTGCCTAACTTCTTAAAGCAGGCAGTTTCAACAAACACTTTTTACATATCTGTTCTAGATAAATCAACCGGTTCCGCTACCCCCATAATTAACAGAAGTAAGTGGGAAGAGCTATTAATACCAGTAGCACCACTAGCCGAACAACACCGCATCGTCGCTAAAGTCGATGAGCTGATGGCCTTGTGTGATCAGTTAGAGCAACAAACCGAACAAAGTCTTACTGCACACCAAACCTTAGTGGAAGTGCTGCTAGCAAGCTTAACAAGCGACATATCGACAGACGGTGATAACAAAGAAGACTTCCAAACCAGCTGGCAACGTATCGCTGAGCACTTTGACGTATTGTTCACCACTGAAGCAAGCATAGCGCAGTTAAAGCAAACCATCTTACAGCTAGCGGTCATGGGTAAACTCGTCCCGCAAAACCCCAACGACGAACCGGCAAGTGTACTGCTCGAAAAAATAGCGGAAGAAAAAGCCCAACTCATCGCTGAAAAGAAAATTAAAAAGCAAAAGCCATTACCTGCGATAACGGACGAAGAAAAGCCGTTTGAACTGCCAACAG
>OJBZ01000578.1_pt1 | contig 18577 bp, 20 predicted proteins | sample 1591671 | NCBI WGS metagenome assembly OJBZ01 (sample SAMN05416850, study PRJEB24817) | seawater metagenome | isolation source: Sea water | place: Canada:Atlantic | collected 2013-07
GAACATATTAATACGTTTTAATACAGCTTCGACCTCATCAAGTTCTAGCCCTTCAGTACCAACACTTTCTAAGATATCTTCAGGTGATACCGTTAAATAACCGGCATCGTCAACCGCTTCAATAATAGCAATTGCGATGGTTTTATCGGTATCGGAGAAAGGGGTTAATTCCATTTGCCATAACAAATGATCTTGAATGGAGTCGGTTGTTTCACCTTGATAAGTATAATCATCAGCAGGGCTACTTACTGCACCTGTGTTAGATACACCAGCACTGTAACTTTCTTCCCACGTTGTATCGATATTTAGCTCTTCAGGGATATCACTTTTTTCCATCGCTTCAGTTGTACTGATTTCGTCAATACTGGCCTGCTGCTCCTCACTACCATCATTCGTTGGTTGATCAGATTTTTCTTCATTATTACTGGATGAATAGGCTTCTTCGAGGTTATTTTGTTCACTCGCACTGTCACCTTGGGCTTTTTCATCAAGCTCAAGTAATGGGTTGCTCTCTAAAACTTCTTGAATTTCTTGTTGTAACTCCAGCGTAGATAATTGCAATAGCTTAATCGCTTGTTGCAACTGTGGGGTCATAGTTAAGTGTTGTCCAATACGGAGCTGTAGTGTAGGGCGCATCTAGGTTATGTGATTTCCTATTTAGTATTCTGGCAATTACTTTTTACAATGTGTAATTACTTTTCAATTAAGTATTCCGGTTAGATTTACTAACCTATCGCTTTACTATAGCGTGAATTGTTCGCCAAGGTATACATCTCTTACATGTTGATTTGCAAGAATTTGATTCGAGTTACCTTCAGCTATAAGCTCACCGTGACTAACAATATAAGCATGTTCACAAACATCGAGTGTTTCTCGTACATTGTGGTCAGTGATCAAAATACCTATGCCACGTTCTTTTAAGTGTAGGATAATTTTTTTTATATCACCTACTGAAATAGGATCAACACCGGCAAAGGGTTCATCAAGCAGAATAAATTTAGGATCTGCTGCTAGCGCACGTGCTATTTCAACACGTCGACGTTCGCCACCCGATAAACTCATGCCAAGGTTATCTTTGATATGCCCGATATTAAATTCTTCTAATAAGTGTTCGAGCTTTTCTTCTCTTTCAACGTTACTAAGGGATTTGCGGGTTTGTAAAATTGCCATGATGTTGTCATAAACAGAGAGCTTACGAAATATAGAGGCTTCTTGCGGTAAATAACCGATACCTTTACGAGCACGTTCGTGCATAGGTAACAAGGTTAAATCTTCATCATTTAAAATAATAGAGCCGCTGTCATTATTAACTAAGCCAACAATCATATAAAAAGACGTGGTTTTACCAGCACCATTTGGCCCTAATAAGCCAACAATCTGTCCAGCAGAAACTTTTAAACTGACGTTTTTGACAACTTTCCTGCCCTTATAAGCTTTAGCTAGGCCAGAGGCTGATAATGTTGAAATTGACATTTATTCTGGTTTGTCCTTTGATTTTTTCGTTAGTTCAGCTTTAGCTTTAGGCTGTAATACCGTCTCAACCTTAGCATTCTCTAGACTTTCAGCATTAACGTATTCAGTTTCAAAGTTATAAGTTATTTTACTGCCACTCACTTCACTGCCTTCTTGGCGCAATAAAGCATTACCTGAAATAACGACGGTATTCATACCGGGTTCATAACGAATTTCATTTGCTTGCAAATTAATTGGGCTACCATCTTGCAGCGTTTGTTCAAACGTTGCCGGTGAGCCCTTAGCAATATAAATTTTATTTTCGTTTTTCTCTTGAGTAATGACTTGCACTAATTCCGCATGTATTTTGAGTGTGCCTTGAGAAATAATGACATTATCGATATAGCTGAATATTTTATTTTTCAGGTCAGCAGCCTGACGCGAAGAAGAAATTTTAATTTCTTGTTCAACATTAAATTTTTCTGCACTTGCCGTGGGTACTAATAAAATTAGGGCAGCTAAGAAAGTTAATTTAGTTTTTAATTTTTTTGTAAATGGTCTGCACATGTTCGGTCAATGTCATCTGTGTTGTGTTTAAGTCTACAATTAATCCTGAGCCATACATAGTAAATCCTTTACCTAATATTAAGATTGTTTGCTCTGAGCTGATAATATTAGTTTTTAAATCCATTTCTAAATTTTTTCCGTGTACTTCCTGTATCAAACTTTCTTTATCAGTGGCGATTAAACGTACGCGATTTTCTAAAATTACTCGGTTGTTATTATACAATGTGCCTTCATTCGCGGTGATTTGCCAAGTCGGTTTATTGTTTCTTGGATAAAGGGTATATCTTGGAAATTTAAAGTGTGTGACCTCTAATTTCGCATAATGTTCCATCCGTTGTGCTTCTACATTATAAGATAGTGCTCCAGATGCCTTGTATACATCACTATTGAGACTTTCAGCAATAAATTCAGGGTTATCAGTACTGTCGAGAACATTAGCCGTTTCTTCTTTCGCGCCATACCATTCAAGTAAGCCATAAGTCGTTATGGCTAATAAAAAGAAGGTTACTGTCGCCAGGTAGATTCGGCTCATATACTAGCGCCTGAAGCATTAGCTAAGGTGTCTTGACTTTGCATAATAAGATCGCATGTTTCACGCACAGCACCAAAACCACCGCGTGTATAAGTGATATAGTCACAAACGTTTAATATCGCCGGGTGTGCATCACTAACGGCGATACTTAACCCCACATAATTAAGGCATTCAAAGTCTGGCATATCATCACCGATATAAGCGACTTGCTCTGGTGTTAACGCTAGCGACGCTATCATGGCTTTTAATGCTGGTAGTTTATTTTCTTCGCCTTGCACTATGTGTTTAACATTTAATGCTGTCATACGGGTTTGTACTATGTTCGATTTTCTGCCGGTGATTACGGCGACATCAACACCGCTAGCGCCTAAAGCTTTTATGCCATAGCCGTCTTTAGTATGGAAGGCTTTTAATTCTTCGCCGCTATTACCTAAATAAATGCGACCATCTGAAAAAACGCCATCAATGTCACAAACGAAAAGTTTAACCTTTTGCATTTTTTGCCAAACATGTTGAGAAACTTGCCCGTATAAACTATCCAAAATTAAAGCACTCCCGATTTTAATAAGTCATGCATATTCATTGCGCCAACCGGGCGATTAATATCATCGACGATAATTAAGCCGTTGATTTTCTTATCTTCCATGATTTTCAAGGCTTCAGCGGCTAGCATGTCCTGTTTAGCCACGTAAGGCTTTTTAGTCATTACGCTAGTTATGCTATCTTGATGAATATCCACTTGAGCATCTAAAATTCGGCGTAAGTCACCATCAGTAAATAGCCCAATTAAGTTATTACCTTGATCGACAATTGCCGTCATACCTAAGCCTTTTAATGACATTTCAACTAAGGCGTCTTTTATTTTAGCATCTTCTGATACGGTAGGTAGGCGATCGCCTTTATGCATGATATCGCCAAGGCGTAATAATAATCTTTTACCTAAACTACCACCTGGATGCGATAACGCAAAGTCATCAGCGGTAAAGCCTCGGGCATTTAATAATGCAACAGCTAGGGCATCTCCCATCACCAATGTTGCCGTGGTGCTTGAGGTTGGTGCTAACCCTAATGGACAAGCTTCTTGTGAAACTTTCACGCACACGTGGGTGTCAGCAAGTTTAGCTAGTGTAGAGTCTGGATTACCTGTCATGGCAATGAGTTTTGCACCAATACGCTTGAGCACTGGAATAATGGCGAGTACTTCGCCAGTTTCGCCAGAATTAGATATGGTCAGTACAACGTCATCCAAAGTGATCATGCCAAGATCTCCGTGGCTAGCTTCACCAGGATGAACAAAAAATGATGGCGTGCCTGTGCTGGCTAATGTTGCGGCAATTTTACCGCCGATGTGGCCTGATTTTCCCATGCCGATTACGATGACACGCCCGCGACAGTTAAACATCAGTTCGCAGGCTTTTACGAAGTCGTCGTCAATAAACTGCGATAATTCGGCAATGGCTTGTTGCTCAATCTTAATGACGTTTTTTGCTAATTGCTTAAAATTTTTCATTACTATAGACCAATAATTACGCTTTAAGTTGACTGAAAAGTAACACTTGATAACCAATAAATACTGCTAATAATAGTAACCCTTTCGCGCGCGTGATGCGAAATTTTCCGCTGCGACTAAAGCAAAGTAGAAATAATAAAAATGTCGTCGCTAGCATATAGGGGGCATCGCGAGACGCTACTGCTTGATCAATGTTGCCGGGTGAAATTAACCCTGCCAGTGACAGTACCGCTAGAATATTGAAGATATTTGAGCCAATAATATTACCTAATGCCAAGTCATCTTCTTTTTTAATGATACTCATAATACTAGCTGCTAGCTCCGGTAAACTGGTACCAACGGCGATAACAGTTAAGCCAATAACTAGGTCACTAATACCAAATGCTTTGGCAATGAATATTGAGGAATCGACAAGAAAACTCGCACTCAGCGGCAGTAATATGATACCGAAAACTAGCCAACATATTGAGCGCTGAGTACTGACCGCGTCAGGCACTTCTTTCTCTGCTTCTAAAACCATTTTATCGTCAATAGGATTCTGCTTTGCTCGCTTTAATGTCACAATTAACAAGGTAGCAATATATAAGACAAAACCAATGATAAGTATTAGCCCTTCGTTAAAGCTAAAATTACTGTTGGCTAACATGTAGGTTGCAATAGCCGTAACGATCAGTATTAAAGGTAATTCACGTTTAATGGTGGAAGAGGAAACTGATAACGGTTGAAACAGTGCGGTTAGACCTAGCACTAACGCGATATTGGTAATGTTAGAGCCAATAGCATTTCCGACAGCCGTATCCGGATTTCCTTGTAAAGAGGCTGTTGCAGCTATCATCATTTCAGGCGCAGAAGAGCCCATTGCAACAATAGTTAAACCAATGATCATCGGAGAAATACCGAGATTACGTGCTAATGATGAGGCGCCAAATACAAATTTGTCTGCACTCCACACTAAAGTGATTAGTGAAAGTAATAAGATCAAAATTTGGATGAACATTCAAAGCTCCTGTTTGGCTAAGGTAAATAAGTTTCTGTGTTAATGATGAAATAAAAAGAGGAATTATAAACCATTGATGATAACCGGTGACACCTAATTAATACTCATTTTACTAACATTATGTTGAGCAACAGGCATTATAAACTTTTTCTACTATTTTTAGCACGTCGATTGACAATAAATTATTAAAATAAATGCCGTACCTTGGCTATTATCTCTGGTTAGCGCTAATACAACGAAGCTCAGTGGAAATAAGTCTTCTAAGTGGCTATTGATAAAGTAGATCTTACACTTAATTACATTTACATACTTTTACTTACTCTTTTGCTACCAAATATTTGTTAATTTGTAATGACTGAGGTGTTGCGCTGCGGTAGAATTCGCGGCATAAGACAATAATTAACAGTGACGTTATCCCAAGCAATATGTCTGAAATTTTAGTTGATATTAAAAACATGACTTTTAAGCGTAACGAACGTGTTATCTATGATGGCATCAGTTTGTCTATTCCTAAAGGCAAAATTACCGCAATCATGGGGCCGAGCGGCATCGGGAAAACTACTTTATTGCGTCTAATCGGTGGACAAATTAAACCAGAATCTGGACAAATTCTGTTTGATGGTCACGATATCCCTCAATTGTCACGTAACGATTTATATGAAGTACGTAAACGCATGAGTATGCTATTTCAAAGTGGCGCATTGTTTACTGATATGAGTGTTTACGACAATATTGCCTTCCCCATTCGCGAACACACAGAATTATCAGAAGACATTATTGAAAAAATGGTGTTGATGAAGTTAGAAGCTGTTGGTTTACGTGGAGCAAGAGGTTTACGTCCGAGTGAACTGTCAGGTGGTATGGCACGTCGCGCAGCGTTAGCCCGTTCAATTGCTTTAGATCCCGAACTTATTCTCTATGATGAGCCATTTGCTGGCCAAGATCCTATTTCAATGGGCGTGATTGTTCGTTTGATTCAAGATTTGGGGCAAGCATTGGGGTTAACTTCTGTGGTGGTTTCACATGATGTTCCGGAAGTGATGAGTATTGCCGATTATATTTATATTATTGCTGAACAAAAAATTATTGGACAGGGTACGCCGGAAGAAATTTATCGCCAAACTTCGCCTTTAGTACAACAGTTTGTTAAGGGAGAGTCAGATGGACCGGTGCCATTTCATTTCCCTGCAGCGCCTTATCGTGAAGAATTAATTGGTCGAGGTAGTAAGTAGTGCAACAACTGCAAATCTTGGGTCACACCATTATTGGACAAATATCCGGTTTAGGTAGAGCCTTACTGATGCTGCTATCAGCATTATTTCATATGCCGAACCCACGTAAAGGTTTTCCTTTACTGTTGAATCAACTTTATTCGGTTGGCGTATTATCATTAGTTATCATTTTAGTGTCTGGGCTATTTATCGGTATGGTGTTGGCGTTGCAAGGCTATACTATATTGGTCGGATATGGCGCTGAAGCAAGCCTAGGGCCAATGGTCGCGTTATCACTACTACGCGAATTGGGACCTGTCGTATCGGCATTGTTATTTGCTGGCCGCGCAGGCTCTGCACTAACCGCAGAAATAGGTTTGATGAAAGCAACAGAGCAGCTCTCTAGCCTAGAGATGATGGCGGTCGATCCTTTACGTCGTGTCGTGGCTCCACGCTTTTGGGCGGGCTTTATTAGTTTGCCTTTATTGGCCGCAATATTTTCAGCAGTAGGTATATTAGGCGCACACCTTGTTGGCGTAGATTGGTTAGGTGTAGATAGTGGTACATTTTGGTCAGTCATGCAGGCACAAGTGTCATTTGAAAAAGACATTTTAAACGGCATTATTAAAAGTGTGGTGTTTGCCTTTGTTGTCACTTGGATCGCTGTTTATAAAGGCTATGCTTGTGAACCAACATCTGAAGGCATAAGCCGAGCAACAACCTCAACGGTAGTACAATCATCGTTGTTAGTTTTAGGTTTAGATTTTGTCTTAACGGCTTTGATGTTTGCAAACTAAGGTTAGCAAATGAGTTATGGGCGGTTATTTAGTTAAATATTTTTGAATTTGGTGGAAGACATGGTGTCGAAAAAAATAGAGTTATTGGTCGGACTATTTGCTGCAATTGGTATTGCCGCATTACTAATGTTAGCGCTAAAAGTTGCTGACAGTGGAATTTCAGGTAATGGTAATACCTACCAGTTGTATGCAAAATTTGACAACATTGGTGGTTTGAAAGTGCGTTCACCGATAAAGGTTGGGGGTGTCGTTGTTGGCCGTGTTAGTGATATTTCATTAGACAGTGAAGATTATACGCCGGTGGTAACGTTAGATATTTATGCAGAATATAATAATTTTTCAGAAGCAACTTCAGTATCAATTTTAACGGCAGGCCTTTTAGGTGAACAGTATATTGGCTTACTACCTGGCTTTATTGATGTTTCAGTTGAAACTTTAAAACCAGGTGATTTCATCGAAGATACAAAACCGGCATTAATACTGGAAGAGCTGATTGGTCAATTTTTGTTTAGCCAGGGAAGTGGTGATTAGTCATGATAAAGAATGTAATGAAAAAAATATTGCTTTGCTTAACGGTTTTAATTTTACCTGCATGGGCCAATGCTGCTGCAGATGTTGATAAAAAAGATCCTTATCAAATGATTAAGACCGTGGCAGATATTACCTTTAAGCGTTTTGCCAACGAGCAAAGTGCTATACGTGCTGAGCCCAATTTATTAAAGACTATTGTTCGTGAAGAATTAATGCCTTACATAAACTATCAGTATGCTGCTTATAAGGTTATTGGTAGTAACTTTAAAAAAACCAATAAAGCTGACCGTGCTGATTTTGTGCCTGCATTTCGTGAGTACCTGATTACCTCTTATGCTCAGGTGTTTACTTTATATAATAATCAAAAAGTTGAATTTGCTCCGGCCAAAGATTTTTCTGACCAGCGAGTGGTTTCGGTTGAAACCAGTGTTATGGAGCCAGGACGTGCACCTATTAATATTTCTTTTCGCGTGCGCAAGCATAAAAAGACCGGCGACTGGAAAGCTTATGACATGGTCGCGGAAGGTATAAGTTTACTCGATAGCAAACAAGCTGAATTAAGTAGCTTGATTCGTCAAAAAGGTCTTGCTCATGTTACTGAAATGCTGAAAGAAAAAAGTGAGCGTAGTATAGTTTTTAAATAGTATCGTATTTATTAATTATTATCTGAGTACAGTTAAAATAACGGTTTATAAGGGTGTTAATCGATTAGCATGATAGAAGTTCAGCAAGTAGATCAAACAGCAGTTTTTAATGGTGCGTTAACGCGTGCTACAATAACCCGAGCATTTGATAAAAAGTATCGCAAATTAGTCGATAATAAGCGCATTGTTATAGATTTAGCTAAAGTAAGCCAAATCGATACTGCAGGCTTAGCATGGATTTTACTGTTAATAGAGTTGGCGGCGAGTAAAGCTTGTCATATGAGTTTGGTGAATTTGCCAGACGACTTGTTAAAGCTGGCAAAGTTAAGTGCAGTTGATACCTTATTGCCGATAGAAAATACCTGATTTATACGTTATTTGGAGCAAAAAGTGGAAGTAAGAGATATAGAAAAACTAATTACCGATGCGGTTGAATTAGATGAGATTCATGTAGCGTTTGACGGTTCACAATGTAAAGTGATTGCCGTTGCTGACTTTTTAGGCGAGTTAAGCCGAGTGAAAAAGCAGCAAACTATTTATGGCCCTCTAGCACAAGTTATTAATGAAGGCGTTATTCACGCGGTATCTATTAAAACTTTCACAACCGCTGATTGGCAACGTGAAAAAATGTTTAACTTACCTCTTTAATTCACCTACACAGAAAAGAATATACTCTTGGACGCATTTAAAATTATTGGTGGGCAACCACTACACGGCGAAGTGACTATTTCAGGCGCAAAAAATGCGGCATTACCTATTTTGATGGCCGCTTTACTTTCTGAAACCCCTGTTACCTTTTCCAATGTTCCGAAACTGAATGATATCGAAACTACCATCAAGCTTTTGTCACAATTTGGCGCTAAATGTCAGTGGCTTAGTGATGATAGTTTGATGATTGACGCGAGCAGCATTGATCATTGTCGAGCGTCTTATGAATTAGTGAAAACTATGCGCGCTTCTATTTTGGTATTGGGCCCTTTACTTGCACGTTTTGGTCATGCTGAAGTATCTTTACCGGGTGGTTGTGCTATTGGTGCGCGCCCAGTAAATCTTCATATCCATGGCTTAAAGTTAATGGGTGCTGATATAGAAGTAGAAAATGGTTATATCATTGCGCGTAATACCGGCCGTTTACAGGGCGCGACCATCTTTATGGATACGGTCAGCGTTACGGGCACTGAAAACCTAATGATGGCAGCGGCGCTCGCTGACGGCACGACAATTATTGAAAATGCTGCACGTGAGCCTGAAATTGTTGATTTAGCTAATTGCTTAAACAGCATGGGAGCTAAAATCTCGGGAGCGGGTTCTGATACCTTAACCATTACCGGCGTTGAAAAGTTGCATGGCGAACGCTATTCGGTAATGCCTGACAGAATTGAAACCGGTACCTTCTTAGTTGCAGCAGCCGTTACTCAGGGTAAAGTGAAGTGTTTAAATACTGATCCTAAAGCGTTAGATGCGGTATTAAGCAAGTTGCAAGAAGCTGGCGCTATTATCACGACGGGTGATGACTGGATAGCACTGGAAATGACCTCAAAGCCAAAAGCTGTCAATATTCGTACCGCACCACATCCTGCATTCCCGACCGATATGCAAGCGCAATTTGTTGCGCTCAATGCTATTGCGGACGGCACAGCAACGATAACTGAAACGATTTTCGAAAATCGGTTTATGCATGTACCTGAGTTACAACGTATGGGGGCTAAGATCAGCCTTGAGGGTAATACTGCAATCAGCACCGGTGTTGAACAGTTAAATGGTGCACAAGTGATGGCAACCGATTTACGCGCTTCTGCGAGTCTGGTCATTGCCGGCTTAGTCGCTAACACAGAAACGCAAGTTGATCGTATTTACCATATCGACCGTGGTTATCAAAAAATTGAAGATAAACTGCAAGCGCTAGGGGCAAATATTGTCCGTATTAAAGCCGATTAATATAAATTAACTGTCAGTGATAAATATAAAAATCCCAGCTTACTTGCTGGGATTTTTATTGGTAAAGTCTTTGTAGGTGAAAATGTTATTTTGGCACTGAAGCTATTGTAACTGGAAGTATTAATTGCCGGTTGTCGCGTGACAGCATAAAGTTTAAAACACTGCCAGGGGCTGCTTCGGCAACGACATCCAAACCCTGTTTGGCGTTTTGTACTTGAATATCGCCAATTTGATAAACCACATCGCCTGATTGCAAGCCTGCTTTCATTGCTGGGCTTTGCGGTGTAACAGCACCAATAACAAAGCCTTTAAGGTTAGCAACAGAATCATTAGCCTCTACGCCAAGCCAGCCACGAATAACGCGTCCATGCTCAATAATTTTTAGCATAATCTTATGTGCTAATTGGTATGGCACAGCAAAGAATATACCTTGAATATTAAGGTTTGGGCTCGCTTGGGTGAATTTTCGCGAATTTATACCCACTAACTCACCGTTAGAGTTAATTAATGCACCACCCGAATTTCCGTCATTAATAGCAGCATCCATTTGTAAAAACTCTAAGTAACTTGTGCTTAAACCACTTTGTCCTGTAGCGCTAACGATACCTTGAGTTACCGTTTGCCCTAAGTTTAATGGGTTACCAATAGCTAATACTACGTCACCAACTTGTGAGGTGAGGGTACTTATTTGTGGAATCACAGGTAAATTACTTGCTTGAACTTTTAAAACAGCGAGATCGGTTAGGACATCATAACCAATAAGTTCGGCATGAAGTGCTTGACCACGCTGTAATACGACAACGATTACATCTGCGCTTTGTACAACATGATAATTTGTTAAGATATAGCCTTGCTCATGCATTATCACGCCACTGCCTAAGCCTGTAACTTTTCTGGACTGACGTCCATAATTAGGCGTTGGTTGAATATCTTCTGTGTAAATATTAACAACTGCAGGACCAGCTAAACGCACTGCTTTTGCATATGATAAAGGTTGTTGTTTTTGTTCAACAGAGGTGAATAGTTGCCAAGGTAAAATTTTATTGTGACGTAGCTCAGGCAATAATAGTAACAAAACCACAGCAAACATGACGCCATAGCTTACCGAGCGAAGGACAAACTTTAGAGCATTGATTATTTTCAACAGGATGATTTTTATTAGTCTAATTTTTTGTAGATTAACATAAACCCATTGTTGTTATAAAGTTTTCTAATCGTAAGGGGTGAAGTTGAGCTTGCAATGAACGAAAACCAAAAGAAACAGAACGTTACTCAAGGTATAGATGTGTGTTTTGCTAATGGACGAAAGGCTAACCTACTGGTTGTATTTCAAAGGGCTAAATATATCGTATGGTTTTTTGTAATGAGCAGGGAGTATTTCAAAGCAAAGCTAATAACAATATTATGTGGTGGTTAGTAACGCCGTGATTGAACGTCAAATTTCGACTTTTAAGCACTAATATTTATCCTTGTAAATAGATGAAATAATAACCATTTACCTCTACACTGATTACATAACTCAAAATATTTATGTGTCGTCTTTTGCTATCAATTAACCGAATTACTTTTAGGCACTGTATCCTGCTATCAGGATTATTTCTTACGAACCCCGTCACGGCAAACGAAAAAGTTGTACTTCAGCTCAAGTGGCTGCACCAATTTCAGTTCGCGGGCTATTATGCCGCCAAAGAGAAAGGCTTTTACGCGGAAGCGGGTTTCGATGTCACCATTAAGCAAAGAAACTCCCTGGTGACGCCGGTTGAAGCAGTATTAGATAAAAAAGCAGATTACGGGATAATTGGCTCTAGTATTATTCTTGATCGAATGAAAGGCCTGCCAGTGGTTGCGCTTGGCGCGGTCTTTCAGCACAGCCCGTTGGTACTAATAACCCGTGCAGACAGTAAGTTGCTTGGTCCATATGAACTCAAGGATAAGCGGGTGATGTATAGTAAAGGTATTGACGACGCTACGTTTTTCGCCATGTTTCATCAATTGGGTATTGAAGAATCCGATTTCGTACATGTTGCCCACTCTTTTGATCCTGACTCTCTCCTGCGAGGGGAAACAGATGCTATTGCATCCTATTTAACTAATCAACCCTTTTACTATCAGGAAAAAGGCATCGCTATTCAAATTATTAATCCAATTAATTATGGCATCGATTTTTATGACGATATTCTTTTTGCTAGTGAAGAAACTGTACGAAGAAATCCCGAGCGTAGCCGCCAGTTTCTTGAAGCTAGCATAAAAGGTTGGCGATATGCCCTAGAGAATAAGAGTGAGGTAATTGGCTGGTTAAAGACCAAATACCCATCGGGGAAATCGTCTGAATACTTAGCATTTGAGGCCGAAGAAACTGAGAAAATGATCCTGCCCAATTTAGTTGAAATTGGCCATATCAGTAGCGGTCGTTTCCAGCGAATTGCTGACATATATAAACAACAAGGCCTTGTTGCAAAAGATGCCAGCTATGAAGGGGTAGACTTCGAAAGTTATCTTTATCAGCCCAAGGCATTGCCTTTTTGGGCTCAGTTGATGCTTGCTATCGCGGGCGGCAGCTTATTGCTAACACTGGTTTTATTGGGATTAAACCGTCGACTTAAAAATATGGTTGCTGCACGCACTAAGGAGCTCGGTATAGCACAAGCCAATTTAGCACGATATATCGATATTGTTGATCGTTATGTGATTTCGTCTCAGACAGATCTTAACGGTGTAATTATTGAAACATCAACCGCCTTTTGTGAGGTATCCGGATATAGCAAAGCGGAGCTTATTGGTCAACCGCACAGCATAGTAAGACATCCTGATACCCCGCAATCAACCTATGAAGATCTTTGGGGTACCATAACAAAAGGCAATGTTTGGTCAGGGGAGCTAAAAAATGTTGCCAAAGACGGTTCACTTTATTGGCTTGACGCTATAATAGACCCGATCAGGAGCGAAAGTGGCGACATATGTGGTTATATATCTATCAGGCAAAATATCACCGATAAAAAACAGGTAGAAAAGCTCTCTATTACAGATTCATTAACTGGGCTAGATAACCGCTTGCGTCTTGATGATGTCTTGTCAGATGAATTCAGCCGGATGACACGTTATGCCCTGAACTTATCGCTTATTCTTTGTGATATCGATTTTTTCAAAATGGTTAATGATAATTACGGCCACTTAGTTGGCGACCAAGTGTTAATATCAATAGCTAAAATTTTACGGCTTTATTGTCGTGACGTTGACGTCATTGGTAGATGGGGAGGTGAGGAGTTTTTAATCATCTGTCGTGAGACCGATATCGATGGCGCTATGGTTGTGGCTGAAAAGTTAAGGTCATTAATTGCCGATCATCTTTTTCCGCAAGTAGGTCATAAAACGGCGAGCTTTGGCGTAACCTTAGTTATGCCAAAAGAATCTGTAGAAGATGCATTACAACGAGCAGACCAAGCGTTATACCGAGCAAAAGAAGCCGGTAGAAATAGAGTCGAGTGCCTATTGGCTGATACGTAAAATGTGCAACTATAGTGTATTTCACGTTATGTTATTGGCTCCATAATAGTGACAACTTAGTTGTAAATGAATAACTCATAATTTAAAGAGGATAAACGGCAAAAATGCAGACTACCGTGATGGAATTGCCAAAGCATGGTCACTGGAATGACAGCTCATACCAATTATAATAAGTTTCTTCCCACTCTCCTTCGGGAGTTTCGTAGTGATTCGATAAACGCCGATAATTACTTCCATATAGCGTCACTAGATTCAAAAAATTATCGTTATTCTCAAGCTACTGGCATGCTCTGAATGGACACAAACGTAATAGATTTGGTATTAGCTTAATTTCTTTTCCTATAGCAATATTGCTAGATTAATAGGCATAATATAAAGCCAGTTCTAAAGACAAAAGTTACGTACGTTATTGCTCTAACGCTAAAAAGCCGGTCAAATTGACCGGCTTTTTAGCGTTAGAGCAATAACGTATTCTGAACGCGTCGGAAAACGTTATTGCTGTTAACGAATCATTAAAAACAATGATGAATTATTACGAAGTATATTCAGGGCAAACACCCCTTTATGATCATTTAAGTAGCTACGTAATTCCCCGACATTATTGATGCGTTGACGATTAATGCCATTAATCACATCGCCCTTACGTAAACCTATTGATGCGGCAGGGCTGTTTTCAGCTATTTCCGCTACCGTAATACCATTGCCTTGATTATTGTTCTCTAATTTAGCGCCATCAAGCATACGATGTAAGCTTGCAGCTTCTATATTGGCAGCTTCAGATTTTTTCAACGTGACGTCATACTCTTTCTCTTTGCCGTCTTTTCTGATTACGGTGATTTTTACCGTTTTTCCAGCACCAATTGAACCAATTTTACCTCTAAGCTCATTAAAGGTTTTAATCATTTTGCCATTCACCTTAGTAATGACATCACCGGCACGGATACCTGCTTCATCAGCAGCCGAGTCAGGCGTTACTTGTTCAACAAAGCCACCTTGATTGACTTCTAGTTCCATCGCTTTAGCAATTTCACTATTAACACTGCGGCCGGCAACACCCAACACACCACGTCTAACTTCGCCAAATTCAATAATTTGATTAACTAGGTTTTGTACCATGTTGCTTGGAATAGCGAAGCCTATACCTACATTGCCACCGTTAGGACCTAATATAGCCGTATTGATGCCAATAAGCTCACCACGTAAGTTGATTAAAGCACCACCTGAGTTGCCGCTATTAATGGCAGCATCGGTTTGAATAAAGTCCTCATAGTTTTCGATATTGAGACCACTGCGACCTAAAGCACTAACAATACCTGAGGTGACCGTTTGTCCTAAGCCAAATGGACTACCAATAGCCACGGCAAAATCACCAACGCGTAAACTGTCTGAGTCTGCAACTTTTACTTCAACAAGCCCATCGGCTTCAATTTGCAATAAAGCGATATCACTTGCTTCGTCACCACCAATTTTTTTAGCCTCGAGTTGACGGCCATCTTTTAAAGTTATTTGGATTTCATCTGCATCATTGATTACGTGGCTATTTGTCACAATATAGCCTTTATCAGCATCGATTATAACCCCAGAGCCTAAACCTCTAAATTGTCGTTCTTGCTGGCCTTGGCCTTGACGAGGATTACCAAAGAAAAACTTAAACGCATCGGGAACGCGTTGTTTAACCTCGTGAGTACCGCGTACAGAAATAAGCACAACACCGGGAGTTACATGCTCCAACATCGGGGCTAAGCTTGGCATATTTTGACCATTTACCGACTGTGGTAATGCGGCTTGCACTGGCAGGCTTGCTATGGCGATTGTACTGGAAAGTAATGCAGCATTAATTAAAACTGATAAATTTTTCATATAACAGAAAACTCCTAACTAAAGTATTTATACCCAATTAAAGACATAGAATAAAAAAATTAGTTCCTAACTATTCGTTGTTGTATTTGTAACACTATGTTTCTTATCATCAAACAAACCACTTGGTGCGCCAGAGTAGTCCAATGGTGGCTCTGAAACTGTTTCATCGTTTTGGCGTAAATCTTTTTTGTGTCGTAAATTCACAGTTTGCGCTAATTGTTCTTGTGTTTCTTTGGAAAAAAACGGCATGTTTTCAATGCTTTCTGGTGTAGCTTGTTGTAATAATTGTGTACTTTGGGCCATTTGGGTCATGGCGGTTTGGCAAGTACTGTTCATTTGTTCAAGTAGTTTCGCTGAGTTTTCAAGATGCTCGGCAACATCAATTTTATATTGTGCTAATTCAGCTTTACTTTGGCTAGCTTTCGCTGCAAGCTTTTGTGTTTCTTGGGCCGATGACGAAAGCATTTGTTTAGCAAAAAAACCGACAATTGCACCAACGATAAATAGCCCGAATCCTAAAACAACATTCATATTTCTGTACCTTCATTGTATTCATGGAAAAAATTAGAGAAAATAGCTTAATCTAATTCAATATAACGTGCTTCACGCTACTTGCCTAATGAATATATTTGCAAAAAAACATTTTTCAAGCCTAGTTTATGTAAACGTTGTAAGAAAATAAAATAAGCACCCACTAAATGATTAAATTATCTCCAATTGAAAAGTATACTCGAGATTTAACCCGCGATGACTTTCTCTATGATGCGGCGCAAGAGCATGCGGTAAAAAATTTACAGCGCCTCTATGAAGATTTAATTAACACCCCTTTACCTGTTACTGGCTTCAAAAAAGTATTAAATGGCTGGAAGCGTATTGTTGCAAAACCTGATAATAAGCCCATTACTGGCATCTATTTCTGGGGTGGCGTTGGCCGTGGTAAAACCTATCTGGTTGATACCTTTTATGATTGCTTACCTTTTAAAAATAAAACCCGCGTGCATTTTCATCGCTTTATGCACCGCGTGCACGAAGAGTTAAAGTCATTGCAGGGTCAATCAGACCCACTAAAAATAATCGCTAAACGCTTTGCTGACGAAACCTGTATTATTTGCTTTGATGAGTTTTTTGTTTCAGATATCACTGATGCCATGATCTTAGGCACCCTATTTGAAGAGTTATTTGCGCACAACGTTACTTTGGTTGCGACCTCAAATATTATTCCTGATGAATTATACCGCAATGGCTTGCAGCGCGAACGATTCCTGCCAGCCATCAAATTAATAAATAAACACTGTGATATTGTCAATGTTGATAGCGGTGTTGACTATCGTCTTCGCACGCTAGAGCAGGCCGAAATATTTCATTTTCCGCTCGATCAGCAAGCAGATGAAAACTTAAGCCTTTATTTCAAGCAACTATCAGTTGAAGCAGGGAAAAAGGGTAAGGTGATTAAAATTAATAATCGTGCGTTAACTACGGTGCAAGAATCAGATGGTGTGGTGCACTTTGACTTCGCCACTTTGTGTGAATCTGCCCGAAGTCAAAGTGATTATATGGAGTTAAGCCGCTTGTACCATACGGTATTAATGGCGAACGTTACGCAAATGGGCGCCGATAATGATGACAGTACACGTCGATTTATCGCCTTAGTTGATGAATTTTATGAGCGTAATGTAAAACTTATTATGTCAGCAGAGGTAGCGTTAGAGGAACTTTATACTGATGGGCGCCTGAGCTTTGAATTCAAACGTTGCTTAAGCCGATTACAAGAGATGCAATCACATGATTATTTAGCCAGCAAGCATTTGCCATAGCAGGAAAGCCTACGAGTAGTGGGCGCTTATAGTTTGAAACGGAGTTTATAGAAAATGATTAAAAAGCAATTTATTGGCATTAGCATGATTTTCGTTATGCTAATGTCGAATCATGTCATGGCCAACGCGGTGAGTAACCCGATTAAAAACTCATTGGCTATTACAGAAAAATATATGCCGAAAGCATTTGCAGCCATGTGGCAAAGCGAGCACTTACTTTGGCGAGCGCAATTATTTAAATCAGCCTGTGATAATAATAACCCGTCACTCAAATATGCACTTAACGCTGGCTTTCCTTTAGTTGAACAATTTATTTACGATCAAGCGCTAATAAATGGTGATTTTAATTATAACGATAGACCCAATTTAGCGCCGGCATTAACTGACGAAGCCACTGCTAGCATTCTGCATGACACGAATAAATTATATTATCGCATTTTTAGCGACATATTCGCCTATGGCTATATAAGCCGCTTGCAAATTGTGCAGCATTTTCATCCTGAGATCAGTATTGATTTATGCAGCCATGCTAAAAAAATAGCATCGGAGCACCCTATTGATGAAGTAGCCATATCACCATGGAAAACTAAGAAAAATGTGGCGTTTGAAAGTTGGCAAGTAGATCTGTTTTCAGTGTCGGTATTGAGTAAATATTTCAGCGCTGCTTATATCGCAAGGCAAAAGCCGTTCGCACATATTATTGATGCAAAAATTTACGCTATGATGCAGCAAAATGAGCCAGCCGAAAAAGCTTTTTCGACTCTGACAAATAGCTATGAATATAGTCGCTTACTAGTACAGGAAATTACTCAAGCGCATAACGATGATAAAGGCGAGATATTGCCTAAACATCAATGGCGTGCAACATATGCTTTCGATGCTAATGTTTGGGCAACACAGGCCTACACGCTGGCAACAATATCCGCATTAAGACAAGTTAATGAACTTTACCCAGAACTTACAAAACGCATTGAAGCGCATAAAGAAAGCTATATTGCATTGCAATTAACGGCATTGGACGAAAGTAAACGGCAGCTAGACGACATGTTGAAGTAGCGATTGCAGAGTTTGCGCTTAATTTTATATCGGGCATCGAAATAAATATGCTTAGCAAGAAAAAGATTAAAAATTAGGCGTGATCTTTCAACTATTGTTCTGTATAATCCGCGCTCCCTACGTTACAACTGTCTCTTATACACATCTGACGCTGCCGACGACTC
>OJBZ01000579.1_pt1 | contig 18529 bp, 12 predicted proteins | sample 1591671 | NCBI WGS metagenome assembly OJBZ01 (sample SAMN05416850, study PRJEB24817) | seawater metagenome | isolation source: Sea water | place: Canada:Atlantic | collected 2013-07
GCGATTGGGTGGCTGGTATTTGGAAAGTGGAAATGATGTGGACCTCAGGCCCGACGCGTGCTGATAACGCCGCAGTCACCATTGACTCTGGTTCGACTACATCTGACTTGGTTGTCAATCAGTTGCTTAATGGCACGGTTTGGAACGACCTAGGTGAATATAGCTTTGATCTTAGTGGCGCGTCAGTCATGATCGACGACAGTAACTCTACATCAGGTCAAAACATAATTGCCGATGCAGTGCGCTTCACGTTCGTTTCTGCTAACCCTAGTGCACCGACTGACGTTCCAGCCCCTGGAACATTGCTTGTATTATTAGGCGCAGCCGCTGCAGTATTTCGTTTACGCCGTAAGTAAGCTTATACCAGTACGCCGCTTAAGGCGTACTTTTTTTTACACATAGGAACTATTAATGGAGTAAGTCTGAAACTCATCGATGACAATTAATTTGAACCAACTCAAATTAAAATAACATTTTCTTTTCGTTTCTCAGAGGAAAGAGTTTGATCAGCAGCGCAGAATAAAAGTAAGCATAAAATTAAATTGGTATGAAACTAGCTTAAATCATAGTGCTAGATAAAGAACAACTAAAAGTTCAGCTAATATAACAATTTTTATGATTCTAAATGTAACAAACATAGGCTAAAGTAGCGCGGTCTGCACAACTCCGGTGCGAAATACGATTCTAATATGCTGTTAGTTTGAATCTATTTTTGTCAAAAATCATAAGATTGAGAAAGGAAGCTATATGATTATTCTGTTTCAAAAATCAAATATCCCCCCCCCCTCTAAAGGTAGATTTCGAGGTTCGGCATTTCCACTTATCAGAGAGCTAATGAGTTATGCCAATAATAACACTTCGATAAGGAAGAGCTTTAGGTGATATTCACGTCAATAGAATTCGTTATATTTTTTATTATTGTTCTGTCGATATTTTGGGCGCTGAGAGGCCGACTATTTGCTCAAAATACACTTATTCTTGCAGCTAGCTATTTCTTCTACGGTTATTGGGATATTCGGTTTCTATACCTGATAGTCATCTCTACCGTAGTCGATTATTTTTGTGCGCAAATGATCGATAACGGTAATATCGATAAAAAGAATCAGCTAAAAGGAGCCAGCTTTCTAATAGGGTGTACATTACTTTTTGTAGTTTTGCCTACCGATATGGTCCTTGGAAATACCGCACAAGCATTTTCAATTTCTACTTGGTTGAATGAAGTCATACATAACCAATTAGGGTTGAACGTACTTGCAGCGAGCATAGCCATTTTGCTACTTGCGAAAGTACTTTATCCAAAATTAACAAAGCTAGCTCCTGCCGTTAGAGCCAAACTATTTGTAACAGTTAGCATGGTTACCAACTTGAGCATCTTAGGCTTTTTCAAATACTTTAACTTCTTCGCTGATAGTTTTAGCGCAATGTCCAGTAACCTTTTTGGGGTGACGCCAGCTAGCTACACCCTAGATATCATTTTACCAGTCGGCATTTCGTTTTATACGTTTCAAACGATGAGCTACACCATAGATGTTTATCGCAAGCACATTAGTGCATCAACAAAATTAGTCGACTTCGCCGCATTTGTTTCCTTCTTCCCTCAACTCGTGGCTGGCCCTATTGAACGAGGTAAGCATTTACTACCGCAGTTTCAGGTCGCTCGTACCGTGCCCAGTACAGCTCAGATCCGTGAGGGTATTTGGTTAATAGGCTGGGGCTTTTTCAAAAAAATGGTGATTGCAGACAACGTAGCTAAAATTACCAACTCTACTTTTTCCGCTTATGACAGCGCTAATTTCGCTGCGGCAACTACCGACGGCGGCACCCTATACGTTGCAGTATTAGCATTTGCCATACAAATATACTGTGACTTTTCCGGTTATACCGACATAGCGAGAGGTACCGCTAAATTATTTGGTTTCGACTTGATGCTCAACTTTAAGCTGCCCTATTTCGCCGCTGACCCGTCAAGTTTTTGGAATCGCTGGCACATTAGTTTATCCAGTTGGTTACGAGATTACCTATACATCCCGTTGGGTGGAAACAGAGGCGGTAACGTCAAAACCTATCGCAACCTGACATTAACCATGTTGCTCGGCGGTTTATGGCACGGTGCAGCATGGAATTTCATTATTTGGGGGGCATACCACGGATTATTGCTGAGCGTTTACAGGGCATTAGGCATTAATACAGAGCGAGAGGGGTACCCAAAACTAAAAAGAATACTGATGACGATATTCTTTTTTCAATTAACGTGTTTAGGCTGGTTAATTTTTAGGGCGCAAAATATAGAAACAATAGGGATAGTCTTTTCGAATATAGTTTTCAATCCTGTTTTTACTGCCCAAACATGGAGCGATCTCTGCACCCTTTTTTACTATTCTTGGTTTCTTATCTTTTTCCAGTTTATTCAGTTAGCACTAAAAACATTGAACCCGATGGCTAAATTCCATTGGTTTATCCGCTTTAACATATGGATCTACATTGGCATGTCAATCATGGTATTGGCCGCTAAAGGTGAACAGGAGTTTATCTATTTTGCTTTCTAAAATAATCAAACCAATCATCATCTTTACTTTTCTATGTATCTGGGTTGCCATAGCGGGTGAGATATTTATCCGCATCATGAAACCTCAACCCATGCTACCTAGATATGTTACCGCTGGAGAGTTTGGCATAAGAGTCAACATGCCAAACAAAGATTATATGCACACAACCCCTGATTACACAGTGTATTTACATACAAATTCAAAGGGTATTCGCGCCCCCAAAGACATTCCGTATGCCAAACCACAAGGGGTTACACGTATTGTTTTACTCGGTGATTCTTTTGGTATGGGCTATGGAGTTAACTTAGAAGACTCCTTTAGCGAAGTCATGCGTAGAAAACTGGAAATGCACCTAGGAAGTCCCGTAGAGATAATTAACCTCTCAGTATCAGGCTTCGGAACTGCTGAACAATTACTCATGTTTCAAAACGAAGGGATAAAATACCAGCCCGATATTGTCATATCGACTTGGCATACCACAGATGACAAAGAAAACTTGAGAAGTGGATTATTTAATTACGTAAACGATGAGTTAGTGGTTAATAATAAAACCTTTTTGCCTGGTGTAAAACAGCGCGAAATGCTCATGAGAATCCCAGGATTCAATTGGGTGATGGATAATAGCCAACTCTATAATTTTTTACGCAGTAGGGCTGCATCTATAACTAAAAAGATATTACTTGCCCTACGTGCACCAGCACCAACAAAGGCCAAAATTAAAAAGCTTTCCCCGGCATACTCAGAGTTAACATTTGCACTGGTAAAAGCGCTCGAAAAAGAAACGCAAAAAGTAGGTGCTCAGTTCGTCATCCTGGATATTCCTAAAAGAAAAACGAGAACCACTTTCGATAGCCTTATCCCGCCTATTTATCAGCAATATTTTAATGTTGTCTCCCCCATTAGCGAGTTACGGGATAATGCAGGGCAATTACTTTATTGGGAAAACTCACACGGACACTGGACTCCAAAAGGATGTGAAATTGTTGGCAGCAAATTAGCTCAAGCTTTAATGGAGCTATAAAACCAATGATCTAACTTACATTCAGGCGAATGTCGTTTTACCAATTGACTAGCAGATTGGAGCTATTTTATGCAAATTAATTACTATTATGCTGTGAGTAATTTTAATCTGTTATGAAAAAATTTTTCGGTTAATTTAATGACCAAAAAAATAGGTAATATATAATAGGTATACGAACAAATTCTATCTCACACGTTGCCAGCACTTTATTGTAGTAATTTATTGTCTGTCGCAACGGATAAGTATCGCCTAGGAGTAAGTATGCAGGTCATCACATTTCACTCTACTCGCCAAGCAATGCTTGGCCTTCTCATTGTAATGTTACTTATTGCACTTAGTGGCTGCACTATTTTTCACGCGAAAACGGCAACACCTAAATTACCGCCGGCCGAGTATTTACTTGAGAAAATAGAGCAGCAAAAATTATCAACTAATAATGAGCTACTTGCTCTGATAAAAGCAAACAAGACCCAAAAGGCTCTCACAAAGAAAACGAACAAAGCATTTAAACAACACCCTCAAATTGCGGCTGATTTATTGACCGCCATGAGTCAAAGTCATTCCCCTCATCAGGCTGTTATAAGCTTAATAGACTCACTAAAAAGTCCACAACAAGAGAATTACATATACGTAGCTCTCACTCTTTTTCCTATTGACTCGTATCGCTTGGCCGAAGAGCTAGCTTTAAGCGATAATATAGACACTAATGTGGTAACAACTGCAAGCCTACTCGCCGGGCTAGACCCTGCTTTTATTTTCCCCCCTACGGCATCAAGTGATGACGACTATCGCATTGTCCCTTTAATGGAATCTGCCAGTATCACCCTTTATAACCACACAAAAGATACTTCAGCGGAAGTGAAGTTTAAGGCGCAAGGTGATGCACAATGGCAGCAGGGGTTAGCGCTTCAATGGGAGCCGATTAAAGGTGCACTCTCTGGCTCAATAGTCTATTTGCAGCCTGATACTGAATATTTAGTTAAGGTCGTATTGAGTCAAAACGGCGAGCTATTATCGGAGCTAGAATATAGCTTTACTACCCGTGCTGAGTCCCCGCCTATTGATCCTGATAAAATTTATTATTTAAGTGAAATTTATCAAGGGGGCCAATTAGATCTAGAGGCTTTAGGCATTGAAGGTAGTGCTGACGGATGGGCAAAAATAATCGGGGATAATGTAACCGTTTTACCTGATAGAGATGATTTATCCGCGATTAATATTGGTAGCCAAAATTATATTATGCTCGAAAATATTACCACTTCGGGAGGCGGACGTTATGGTATTCATGGATATAAAGCGCACCACATCTGGATCAAAGGGTGTGATATTTCTAATTACGGGCGTGTCGCCACTGAATATCGCAATGGTAAAGGCTACCATTCCGCCAATAGTACTACTGCAATAAATTACGACTCAGGTATTTATTTAGAGCGAAACGGCGTAGTGGTCATTGAAGATTGCGAAATTCACTCACCGGCCGGAAAAGCAAATAGCTGGGAATACGGTCACCCTAATGGCCCCAATGCATTGCAAATATGGGGGCATCATCCTACCGAATCATACAGAGGGCAATATATAGTAAGAAATAATCGCTTTTATGGCACAGTAGACAAGCGCTTTAATGACGTCATTGAAGGTAGGTCAAATACGAAGAGCTATGGCGGATTTGGTCGCGACTCGGCCATTTACAACAATTATTTAGCTTACTCAAACGACGATTTAATTGAAATTGATGGTGGTCAGGCCAATGTGCTGGTATACAACAACGAAATGACCCAAGGCTACTGCGGCATTAGCACTGCACCTAACATGATTGGGCCCAGCTATGTATTCCACAATTACATACATGACTTAGGTGACGAGCGCGGCAAAGAATGGACAGCCATTAAAATGGGCGGATTAATGAGCAAGCCAGCAGGCCTTACAAACGTATTTGAAAATTTAATAGTCACAAATAGAAATGGCATATCCGCATCTGCTGTACAAAACGATAAAACCTTTTGGGTTAATGCGCAAAACAATATCTTTGTTTCACGTAATTACAGCACCATGGTCGGTCTGGGTATTTATGATCTAGAAAAGTATAGTGAATCAACGTTTGCAAATAACGTGATTTATAATACGACGGCTCAACACCCAGTCTATGACGCCGTCGAAGGGGAAGATTTTCTGCACACGGAGTCATACAACACAAATTTAATTAGCGATATTTTGCATGCCGGTAGTAGTATCAACATCGGCGTAGAATACGAAAACTTAATTCCTAATTTTTCACAATCAAGTGATAGAATGACCGACAACACCACGGACATGCCAGCCAATGATGATGCACCTTTGCCCCCCATCGATTTGAGTCATCTAGCTGTAACATCATTTGACAACCAAGATCGCACTAAAGCCTACGAAATCAGTGAAGATGGTTTGCAAATAACATTATCAGGTAATACATGGAAAAGTGTGCCCTACATCGAGACCGTTAACCCCAGCACCATCGTTGAACTCGATTTGTCCCACAACGGCATAGGGGAAATCATTGGTATAGCGTTTGAGACTGATGATAAACTCACAAATTCACGTTTGTTCAAATTTTTTGGTACCCAGAATTGGCAAAATAATGGACCAGCAACAACGTTAATAGATGAACCTGAAACGTTAACCTTAAATTTGGGCCAATTTATTGCCGGCCCTATTAATCGCTTAGTCTTCGCTATGGACTATGATGATGCACACGGTGCCGCGGTACCCAGCGCAACGTTTGGTAATATAAAAATATATGATCCAACTTCCGAAACAATCCCAGTGGAAACATCCAATGAGCCGACCAGCTCTGCCAAAGAACAAGTGAGTATATCGGTGGGCATATCGAAGTAACGCTAGGAGTTTTGATATAAAATGCCATTTATTCTTTTTAGATTAAAGGTCGCTCTCTTGACTTCATTAGCAATAGACGACCCCAATAGGAACTATTCTACTACAATAGCCACTCGTTTGTATTTCGGGTATCACCAAGAATCTGAACAATAGTGTAAAAAAGTTGCTCGATATAAAAATTAATTTCTAACTTCATTTATACGAAAAATGCATATAGCATTGAGTCCAGATAAACAAGAGCTGTGAGTAATCCTTGGTAGCTTTAGGCTTCCCGAGATACCGGCTACAACCAATCACTTTTAAGTTAAGAGCCTATGAAGTTCAGGGAAGATATAAACGCGTTACGGGCGATCGCCGTTATAGCTGTAGTCATTTTTCATTTTAATCATTCTTGGCTACCGGGCGGTTTCGCTGGTGTTGATGTATTTTTCGTCATATCTGGCTTTTTGATGACTATGATAATAGTTAAAGGTTTAGATCGAGAGTCCTTCTCAATCATAGATTTTTATAAAGCAAGAGTGAGGCGGATTATTCCAGCACTAGCATTTCTTTGCTTTATTCTAATGATATTAGGGTACTTTTTACTATCTCCTATTGATTACCTGAACTTGGGGCAACATAGTGCAGCAAGTTTGACCTTCACTTCTAATATCGTTTATTGGAGTGAATCGAATTACTTTAATGCTTCGTCTATTGAAAAGTGGTTGCTGCACACATGGAGCTTGTCGGTCGAGTGGCAGTTTTATTTAATATATCCCATTGTTTTAGTTTTATTGAATAAGTTTTTAAATCTCAAGCATCTTAAATTATTGCTTGTCGTTGGTACTGTCGCTGCGTTTTTTCTCTCAATTTACGTTACGTTAAAATCAAGCAGCACAGCTTACTTCTTGTTGCCGACTAGAGCCTGGCAAATGCTGGCGGGCGGATTGGTCTTTTTATATCCATTGGAGTTGGGGCAAAGGGCTAAGAGTTTTGGTTTAGTGGCTGGATTGCTCCTCATCATTATTTCATTTTTCATATTTTCACCTGAAACACCATGGCCTGGTTACGCGTCATTGCTACCTATTTTAGGGGCATGCTTAGTCCTAATTTCAAACAATGGCAACTCTGTATTAGTAGACAATAAAATTTGTCACGTTATTGGTAAATGGTCGTACTCAATTTACCTGTGGCACTGGCCGATTGTTGTAGCAGGTTTTTACTTCTCTCTAGGCGAGAACTGGTGGGTTTTAGGCTTACCTCTTTCAGTTCTCTTGGGAGCGCTTAGCTTCAAATTTATTGAATCAAAAACTTTGGCTGACTACGGCTTGAGTCAAGGGAAATATTTGTTGAGGCCTCTACCTGCTGCCTCAATTATCGCAGTATTCGGCTTTGTAGTTTTTCAAACTAACGGATTGTTAAATCGACTCGCTGAGCCAGAGAGAACGTTGGTTTCTTCAGCTATAGCGGCTAAAGATGATTGGAACTATCCCAAGTCTAATAAAAATATTGGATCTTTAAAGACAAGATTTATTAAAGGGAAAACGGATAAGAATATTTTAATCTTAGGTGCTAGTCACGCTGAGCAAACCTACCCATATGTGGAAAGCTTGGACACGGATTACAATGTTTACTTTTTGACTCAGGGTGGCTGCTTTGTGACTCCCTCAATGAAAAACCCCAAATGGGACTGCGACAATTTACAAAATTATCAAGAGCTTTTTGAAAGTATCAAATTCGAGAAGATAGTTACCTCATTTTATAGCTTTGACTCATATTTCTCTAAAATAGAAAGTGAACGCAGAAAAGAAATCACGTTGAGGATTGAAGAGTATGATGTATTTTTAAAACGTATCAAGGCGGAAGCTAAAAGTGTCTATATTGTTTTAGGTGAACCTAGAGGAAATGAATTTGATCCTCAGAAAGCTGTACGTAATAAGCTTCCAGACTTCATAACAGAAAAGAGAGCAAGAGAAAGCTTTATTGTACTACAAGATGCCTTAAAACAATTGACGGAGTTAGAAGGCGTTAAGATTATCGATCCCATTAGTCATCTATGTAGTGATGGAATTTGTAAAACTAGAAACAATTCGGAAGGATTTTTCTATAGAGACAAAAACCATATGCGGCCTTGGTACGCTGTTAAAAACATGACTTATTTAGATGAAATATTTCTTTAGTCAATAAAGCTCACTGAACTCGTATTCCATAGTGATCGAGGCGCACAATATACTAGCAAGCGCTCTAATCTGTTGGTAAAAGAATATGGCATTCGGGGATCAATGCGTGATGTCGGGGCTTGTTGGAATAACGCGGCAGTTGAGCGATTCTTCGGGAGTTTAAAACAGGATTGGATATTAAAAACAGCTTAACCGACTCGTGAACACATGAAGCAAGATGTGGCTGACTATATGAGATATTACAACCAAGATCGGTTACATACAACAAATGGCAATATGTGACCGATTAAATATGAAATATCTCAAAAGAAATTGCCCGGTTGGAGTTAACCAGAATATTCGCTCCTTAAAACTTATTAGTGAATATACGTACTTAAACCATTATTTAGGCCACAGATCGAATGGAAAAGCATTCACTAGTGCTTGCTGACGTTTTTGAAGCTCTGGAATTGCCTCTGAAGTCAGCTGCTCAGCTTCTTCAATAGTTTTTACTGAATGATAATCTGCACGACCTGTGCCTTGGTAATAATCATCATATTTAAACTGCGTTTCACCGCTACCTGAGTCAAGAAATATCGCGTTCCTACCATAGGCCTCAGCAAGAATGACACCGTGAAGACTCGAGCTAATTATAGTTTTCCCCTTTAAGATACCTCTAATGAAATCACCTGGATACATTCGAGGTGATAACAAAAGTGCTTCGTAACCTTTATAAAATCTCATATCGTCGTTGAGCTGAGGAACAATAACGAAGTCTTGAGAAGGCCCGTCGGGACACATTAGCAGTTCCGGATAAAACAGAGGTGATAGAATCGCTGGATCGCCATACACTTCAGGACATTGGATTCCCTTTGCTAATAAATAATCTCGCGTTAAAGGCCCGCGCACAGCCCGGACGTCTAATTTTTTATAATTGTGAGCGTCCTCTCTTACCTTACCATTTCTGCCTGTTCCCCAAACCACATCGTTGTCTTTAGCAAAATGCAATACTGAACCAATAGACAATAATTTATTAGTTTGGTCTAATTTATCAAGTACAAAACGATTCCTAATGTGCAACATTTGTTGAACCACGTCTAAAGCAAGATAATCACCTATATTGGGTTCTTTCGTCTTTGGCTGCCAATAATATGCAAGTGACTGAGCCTTTGCTTCCAATTTGTCTTGATGAAATCTGTCTACATCATTATTCTTAAAAAATTTCAAAATTTCTCTCTCTAACGTTCTGTACATAATATAATCTGTTTGCATTTTAATATTTGTAATATGCTCTAATAATTATTTTTTATTTGATAATATTCCAGAAATCTCTTTAATCTGCAGCCGAGTGCTCCTGTTGAAAAATATAAATGCTAACATTGGATATGACACAACGCCTATCAGAATAAGCGCCAATAATAGAAACACGCTGTTCGAAAAATATGAGTAAAGGAAGTATTTAGAAGTCACGATAATAAAAAACATTCCCAAAGCACATGTGAAAGGTAGCATTAAGGATTCTGATAAATTACGAATTGAAATCGCAATATGTTTACTAACGATTTTAAAGCGTAGCGGTAGTATCAAAAAATTTACGACAACTAAGCTAATTAGCATTATGGATATTCCAAACCATATCATAGTGACTGCTACCAGAACGTTGCTAACCACACTTATAACGGTCAACTTAAACGCGTCTCTCGTTTTAGCTTGAGAAATCAGTAAGCTGGGTAGAAACCATGCGACCACGGAAGGAAACATTATAAAGGCAGATATAGACATATAAGTTGCACTCTGCGCAAATTTATCTCCAAAAGCAATTGTGACAAATGGGTCTGAAATTGCTGCTAGCCCCATAAAAAGTGGTAATACTATACAAGCGGTCAAAGTCACTAATTTAATATATAATTCACCTATATTGAGGCCTTCTTTTACCCGAGAGAAGCTAGGAACTACCATTGAATTAATTGAGCTTAAGGTAACCTGGTTTATGATCTGCTCAGCTTTTTTTGCAGTAGCGAGCAAAGCGAAGCTTGCAGGTCCCAGTATCAAACCTGTAACGATATTACTTACTTTACTATTTGTAAAATTTAGGATGGCGGCCCATAGAAGCGGTAAACAGAAGCGTAGTAGCTCTTCATTGTCGGCCTTATTAAAGCGTAAGCTAAATCTCATCCTTGCGATGAAAGATAGCAACAAAAACTCTAAGCATGCGTTGACCAATCTCCCGATAACTAATGACCATAACCCATAACCTGACTCAGCTAGTAATATTATGACCGCGGCAGATATTATAGTCGCAATGAGCTTCCCTATTCCCATTTGCTTATTTTTAAAGTCTCTCAATAACTTGCCACTGACTACAACTTGCAAACTCATAATAATTGTAATTGGCGCAAGACTTGCCACAACGTAAGCTGCAACTTCGGAGTACGCATAATTAGCAATTGGTGCGCCGATAAAGATCAGACAGCCTGCTAAAACAAACGACATACTCAAAACAAACGACATTGTACTTGACGCATAAGCGTCGCTCCATGCTTTGCGTTGCACTAAATTTTGGTTAACACCAGCCGTGACTATCGTGTTTGTAAACTCCACGAAAAGCAGGCAAAAACCGACCAATCCAAAGTCTTCTAGCGATAGGATACGGGCTAAGTATGCATAAACGGCAAAATCGATAACATTGATACCCGTTCGTGTTAAAGATATCCAAATGCTGCCGCTCGCAGCCTTTCTTTTCAGCGACATAGATTTTCACCTAAAAGGTAAGTTACAAATAACTCAGTGGCGCGCCTACTAAATATCATTTTCGTTTTGCTCCAAAAGCAACGTGCGCCAAGCGTCAACAACATTGCTCTCACCATAATATGATAATGCTTCTTCCATTACGCTTGCCCTATCGACATAGATATCATTGAGGTAAGCAGCCGTTAATATGCTAGGGTCATACAGTGACACAAACTTGTGTTGTTGACGCTTAAAATTCCCGAACTCGCTAGTGTTCGTAATGACATTACATCCCTCACCTATGGCATGATAAAATGAACCGGAACTGATCATCGTATTTCTAGCATGTGGCAGTAAGACAAATTTAGCGTTCTGCAAAGTGGTGTTAAGTTCATCCAAAGAGAGAAATTTATTTAACCAGTCAACATTTAACTGGTTTTCACTTATCTTATTCTCTAATAACTTTTGATATGCCGGATCATCACAATAACCCGCTATTTTTAGCGGCACATTTTTTGGCCAACTATCAAGCATTTGGTGCAAATTTTTATACCGCTTCACTGCTCCAAAGAAGACCACCATATTATCGGGGGGGCAGTTAATTTTTTTAGCACTTTCTATATCTAACTTAATCTGAGCATCGCTTTTATATAGAGGATGGACTAATGACGGAGTTGAATAATATGGCTCCAGCGCAATAGGCTTTATGTTCAATAAGCTATAAAGCGCACACAGCGATTTATAACGATAATGTCTAGTGCTGCCATCGTGAGGCGCAAAGTTATGCCTTACCCAAACCACTTTCTTTGCAAATAACTTCGAAAACAATATCATTGAGAACATTTTTAAAAAGGCGAAAATAAAGCGCTTGTATGAGTGACCATAGACTCTATCCTCTGCCCAGTTCAAAACAACTATACTGTCTCTTTTTAATTTCAGAAGTTCACCCACGAAACTCATGTCTGTTTTTTGAACTATAAAATCGAGAGATTCTAACTTTTTAATATTAATATTGAGAAACTCATTCTTGCTCCTTGGTGGAAAGAGATAAAGCTTCATATTATTTTTCACTGTTAATCATCCTAAAATAAATTTCCAATAACGCAGTTTTTTCTTTGTTGGTTTACGTGTGCTTTTTTAAAGAATGCATCCAACTGGATTTTCCAATTTGTTAGCTTCTTGCAGAGATCCCGCCGAACGCTAACCTAATTATTTCGATGATTGAAGTGTAAAAAATTTGGAAAAGTAATCCAATTAAACCTAGTTTACGACTTACTGAGAGTTTATTTGAGACTACTGTCTGAAATGTTCTTTTTACGAATAATTTAATTGCCTGCCATGCAAACTTCAAAGGCTTCAGAATGTTTTTTTCACGATCCCAACTGCCGCCTATAACACGCTTACGTTTGACTAATAATTCAGCTACATTCCTTGCAGGGTGCATAACGTAGCCATCTTGACAAAATAGAGTTTCATATCCAGCATCGGAAATGCGCTTACTAAGTTCATGATCACCTCCTGATTTCAAGTCTGCGTTAAACCCATCAAACTGAATAATGATTTCTTTAAGAGCAAAAAAATTGGCCGTAATACTGACTCCATTCTGACTATTTATTTTTTGGTTCATTGAGAACATTGTTTCAAAGTCGAGCGCCCGCTGCTCAACCTTGTCATTTTTGTCGATGAAGAAGCGCATATCTCCAGCAATTACTCCAATTGAGGACTGTGCTTCAGCAACCCTCAAACACTCTGTTAACCAATTTTCTGAAGGAATACAATCCGAATCGGTGAATGCTAAGTACTTCCCCTTGGCAATCTTGAGAGCTTTATTACGCGCTACATATGAACCAGGACGCTTTTCTGAAAGTAAGGTAATTTGAGGGTACTCACTCAACACTTTGAATGTATCGTCAGTAGATGCGTTATCAACTACGATCACTTCAAAAGAATTCATGTCGAGCTTTTGCTTTAATAAAGCATCTATACACAAACGAATTCGACTAGCATCATTCCATACTGGGATAATTACCGAAACTAGATATTCCACTAGACCTCCGGTTCTAACATTAAATACAGCATAATCAATCGCTCAATACGGAAAAAACGGAAAAGGTTTAAGATTCTTTTTTTCACGACTTAAACCTTTCAACACTTTCATTATAAATATCTATATCTAATGCACATAACTTTGATATCTCGTTGTACAATGACGGGGTATTTTTAATTTTTTCGAACATCTCATTATTAGGGCTGGCGTTTCTACTTTCGTAAGGAATTTTCTTTCCAAATAACGCTGACAACTGCTTATTCCAATTTTGCAGGTCCCCTACAAACCCTACACTTTCGAAATTAGATAAATTTGACATGGCTTTTTCAAACACCGCCTCTTTAGGTGCTTGCAATAAGTCAGAAGCACCAACGCCTGAAAAATACTTCGCAACGGTCAATGCTTTAATTTTAGCGGCGTCTGACTCGAGGTACAGCTCAATATCAGAGTCTATTTTCACCCAATCAGATTCCTTATAGCGATTGTATACGTACTCAGATATGAAGCGATCTACGGGATCACGTAATACGGTTACAAATCTCCATCTATCACAATATTGTGCTACTACGTTAGGATGTGCGTGACAGTGACCTGTCACAAAGCGCTTAAATTGGTTTTCTAAGTAATTGACCAATACAACTTCGCGCGTTTGCATCATATCAAGGCCAAGTAAGTTCTCACATTTCTTACTTGCGTTTAAATCGATATATTCAGTCAATGGTGTGGCTTTAAAAAATGAAGGGTACAATGCAGAATATATGGAGCTATAAACAGATACGCCGGCACATTTAGGTACATGAATAAATGCAACTCGAGGGTAGCGTTCCAAAAAATTCAGTGCATTTTTTTTAATCTTTTCTTTTATGTTAGCCATTATGTTGTACTCCACTAAACTATATTTTAATTAAAAATTTTTCGTAAAACTTGATTAGCTAACGTTTTGATTGTGGCTGTCATGCCTACTTGTTCGATCGACTTGTTGATCCAACCCAACTTATTGTTTTTAGACGGCAAAAAGCTCAATATTTGCTCGGCTACACGCTTTTTATAAAACGCTTCCCCCAGCCAATCCCTGTGTTTAATAGCAGACTGTAGTCGAGGGGTTACATCTTCAACTTTCATTTTCTTAACTTTCGCAGTAATTCCACCTGGCGTACCTTCCCGGTAAAGGAATAGCGCTTTTTGCACATTCACAAAACAAACTTCATGTTGTATCAGCCTGACGAAAAGATCCCAATCTTGGCCATTTTTAAGCTGCGAGTCGAATGCATGTTCCCGCAACACGAGTGTTTTAGCACTAAATCCACTCATGCCTGAAAAGCGATTTCCATGCCTAAGCTCATCAGCTGTCACTTCATATTGTTTATTAATATTTATTTTATTGTCAGATTCCATTATTCGATGGCCGCAAATGACCGCCCCTATGGACTCTGAACTTAAGTATTGCTGCTGATGAGAGGCCAAAAAGTCGCTCAACCAAATGTCATCATCATCTAAAAATGCAATCACATCACCTGAAGCAAGTTCAACGCCAGTATTCCTAGCAACATTGGCACCACTACGAAGAGGCAACAAAACATAGTTAATATCGTGCTCAGAATACATGGCTAAAACGTCGGAATAGTCAGCTTCAGAACAGTCATTAACCACAATAACTTCGTAAGGTTTCTGTGATTGCTCAAAAACACTTTGAAGAGAAGAACGCAAGTAATCCGGCCGTTCGCAGGTAATGATAACAACGGAAATTTTCATGTCATAACCAGGCTTTTTTTGATCGGTAGCCGTAATACTGAGTGGTGGGTTAGTTGAACTCATTAAATTCTCACTCATGTATGAGTCCTGCAAACATATTTACGGTTTTTAGGGCTATTTTATCCCAGTTGTATTTTTCCAATATTTCATCTTTGGGTGCTTTGGGTATCTCTTGTTGTAGCTTGTCCGCCAAATGAAGTTGATCCCCTACTTTAAAGTAGTTTTCAGCACTTAGTTCAATATCTAAATTGGGTAAAATATCACTTAGTAGTACCGGAGTATCCGCACTGATTGCTTCAAGGGCCACAATCGGCAGCCCTTCGTGATAAGACGGCAATACAAATAGCTTGGCAAATTTATATAATGCTTTTAATTGTGCCCCTTCTCTTCGTCCCGTAAAAATAACCCGCTCTGACGCTTGAGAAATCAATTGGCTCGAATACTCATCTTGGTGGTCAGTGCTGCCTACAATCACTAACTTTTGCGGTAAATCAGTCTTAAGATACGCCGCAACAAGATCATGAAACCCCTTTTCGGGTACTAGGCGCCCCACTGTCACTATGTAATTTTGATCTATTATTGCTAACCCCGTTGCCTTTAGGTCGAAGAGCGTCACGTTGTTATCAAAGTTTGCAAGAGCGCCGTTAGGCACAAACTCTATTTTGTTCGCTTGTTTGGGGTTTTCTTGCTTCAGCCTTTGGGTGAGTGAACTGCCTACCACCAAAATTTTGTTTGCAAATTTAATTGCCATTTTCTCACCCGCTTTGAGCAAGCCTTTGGCAAACCCGTTCCATTTTTGGCGATCGTAATCAGCACCATGATGCGTTACCACAACCTTCATACCTAATAAACGTGCTAGGGGGGTAAAAAGTGCAGGGCCAATAGCGTGTAAATGTATTACGTCTGGATGTACAAACAAGCGCGCGTAAAAAATGGCGACAAACGTATGTAAAAACGTTTCTAAAAATTTGTGCCGCATTGCCCATACGGGCACTACCTTGACCCCTTGGTATTCGTACGGCGAGTCTTTCACATAAGGTGAGCGCGCTAGCACAGTGACTTGTTCCCCTTGAGCAACTAGCCTAGGGTAGAGCTGCTGACAGTGCGACTCTATTCCGCCCATAACATCAGGTATGCCGCGAAGCCCTATAGCACATATTTTCATTCAGTAATTCTCACTTTTGGCTGTATGTTTTGATTTAATTTGGGGTTTACATTTTGATTGGTTATTGAGCTTTTTTTTTGCGCAAGCTTGGGGTTTGCAAAGGTCACGCTCATTAAAATAGCGTATACAATCATGCCTTCTAATGCCCAAAGGGGCATGGTCGCAAAATTCATAATCAAAAAGCCCACATAGGAATAAAACAACTTCTGCGATAGCGCTCTATCCTTAATTTTCCAAGCGGAAACCAATAAGTAAATGTTTAACATTACAAACGTGCCAAACCCTAAATACCCATACTCGTACAAGTAAGAAACGTAAGTATTGTGTGCATACTTTTCAAATACGCCATTCCAAGACTCTGGCCCATGCCCTAACCACTGCTGCCAAACATCGCTCACACTGAATCCGTATAAATATTCGCTCCAGATGTACACTCGCGCAGAGAAAATATCTTTTTCTAATTCAGTGTAATAAAACGGTGCTTTTATTAGCTCTTGCCAACTGTTTGCAAACACCAGTATGTCGCCGAACCGCTCTTGATTCATGCTAAACAAAGCTGACAGCGTAGAAAGGCCTAGAGTGATAGAAAGTAAAATAATTGGTAATCGATAGCGCTTTTCGACTTTCTGCTCCATTAAGCCATAAAAATAAATCGCTATAACCGGTAACACAGCAAGAATGGCAGTTCGGTAATTGGTTAAATAGATACAGATAACACCTGCAATAAACATAAAACTTTGAAAACGATACGTTTTAGCCGGCAACATACTTAATAAAATAATGAAGCCTACTATTATCATAGAAAACCCAGACTCATGAAAATAACCACCTATGTAGCTAAATTCAGTGCCTTCATTGTCTGTAATTTTACTTTCGCCAAGCAGTACTGACAAAACCTGTAACGCTATAGGCAAAACAAAGGCTTTCATGGCGAGTTTGCAACTTATGTTAAGTGACGTTAAGCGAACCGATACAAAAAATGCTACACAAATACATAGGAAATACAGCCACTTAATAGATACATTAATCAGGTCTTTTATTTCTAAATTGTAAAGACCACTTATAATAATTGCGACAAAGAACGCGTAAAATGGCAGCAAGCGTTTCAACAAAAATATCTGCTTGGGGATAAAAAATATCCCGACACTCGCTATTAACACCGAGAATAAGGCGGTAATCGATAAACCAGCAACCAATGGTACATAAGTAATGGAATGATATGCCGCTAGGAAGAACCGCAACCATAAAGCAATCACAACAAAGGCAATGTACTTATTTTCACAGTGCTTGACCGTACGTACGATTAAGAAAAAGCTATATACTGCCGCAATAAATTTTGCTGCTTCAAACATGTATATTTATTCCGTTATTCTTTACGCTTTGAGCAAGCGTCATTTAGTATATTCGCAAACGTGTCTTGCATAGCCTTGTAAGAAAAAGACGCCGCACGATGCGCACTTTGCGTTTGATAATGCTCAATGGTATCACCTTCCTCCATTACAACAATGGCCCTAGATACCGCCTCTACATTACCCGTTTGACAAAGTATACCGTGCTGGGCTTTTATGAAGTCTTCGGTAGTTGTTTTATTATCTTCGGTTAAAATCTCAGCTGGGCCTGACTGGCAATTCGTCGCGATGACTGGTTTACCTAAGCACATAGCTTCTGCAATTCCATTAGGAAAACCTTCAGCGTTTGACGTAGACACTAAATAATCAGCATTAGCTAAAAAAGGATAGGGGTTTTCCTGAAAGCCCAAAAAGTGCACCTTTGATTCGACCGCCAGCTCTTTGGCGAGCGTTTTTAGCTCTGTCAATTCTGGCCCTTGGCCCAAAATAACTAAATCGCGCTGGCTAGCGCTCTTTGCAAACGCTCGAATTAGTAAGGAAAAGTTCTTATTGGGCACAAGCCTACCAATGCCAATTAAAAAAGGCTTCTGTGGTAGATTGCTGATTTCTAATTTAGATTTTTCAAGCAACGCGCCTTGCTCGTATGCGTTGTACATCACCGTACATTTCGATTCCGGTACCTTGTAATTATCTACCAAGTCTTGCATTACGCCTTGAGAAACAGGGACAACCCGAGTTGCTTTTGGATAAACGGCTTTGATCATAAACTTACTGATAAAACCTAAAGCCGATGTCGCAAAATGGCTACTGGTGTTTACCCTTTCACTGATAATGCTGGGGATGTTCTGACGGTTGCCTATGAGGGTACTAATAAGATTACTTCGGGTTAAAAAGCTCACGAGCAAATCTG
>OJBZ01000582.1_pt1 | contig 18460 bp, 15 predicted proteins | sample 1591671 | NCBI WGS metagenome assembly OJBZ01 (sample SAMN05416850, study PRJEB24817) | seawater metagenome | isolation source: Sea water | place: Canada:Atlantic | collected 2013-07
TGTGTGACTGTTCCATAATGGGCAATTCTCCGAAAGTTTTGCCCTCCGGTAAACCAGGGGCGGTTCAATCGTCAAAGATATTAAGCGCACCATATGCAAGCATTATTCATCTGATTGAGCCCGTGAACGCCATTGGTTCGAGTGATCGGGCGAACAAGATCAGGATCGTGCTGGATGGTCTGTAAGAGGAAGACAGCAGTGCCGCCGTGAAGGCATTTCGCAGGGCTGAATTCTGCAAGTAGTCTAATAAAGTGACTCATTGTTAGTACATCTTGAATTCATTGATTTTCACAACAACGGACGTTGCTGTACGTCATGCCAACGACTGCAAGGTCCGCATTGTGTGAGTTCGGGCAAAGCGCAGCGAACGGCGGCGCTTTAGAGACCGGCAGTCCCCCATTGCCGGAGCGGCTGGTAGGGCCCTTCTGATGGGATGGTGGCTTGAGTGACGCCCGAAAGCCGGCCGTCGAAATCAAGATTGATCCCTGAGCTTGTATTTGGGTGCCGGACTAGCGTCACTCCGGACCATTTTGTGAAAGCAACTGAACAAGCGGTGCATTAATGTAATAGTTGCTTTGGGCAACTTTCACCTTCTCTAGAAGACCTGACTGCGTCAGTTGATCGAGATATCGGCCTGCAGTCTGGCGGCCCACACCTACTTCTTCGATGACATATTCAATGCGGGTGTATGGGTGGCGAAACAGATTATTGACCAGTTCATGTGAGTATAACTTAGGATGATCACGCTTTATGCGGTTCTTGTACTCGGACATTAACTGCTTGATTCCAAAAACAAGCTGGGTGGTCTCTTTGGCCGTCTCTGAGACCGCATTGATCATATAGAGCAACCATGGCTCCCACTCCAACGTGTCGCGTGTGTGCTGAAGCAATCTGTAGTATTCGCCTTTGTTTCGAGTGATATAGCGACTGATATACAGTATCGGAATCTCGAGAAGTTCGACCCTGCACAAGTAGAGCACGTTCAGAATGCGCCCAATGCGCCCATTCCCGTCAGAAAAGGGATGAATGCTCTCAAATTGATGATGAATAAGGGCCATTGAAACGAGTGGGTCTAGGTCCGTTTCCTCTGTCGTGTTGATGAAGCGCTCAAGCGCTCGCATCTGATCCAATATATCGCTGTGAGATTGTGGCGGAACATATACTATTTCGCCTGAACTCTCGTTCTTAAGCGCGGTCCCAGGCATCTTTCGAAATTCATCCGTGCTGCCTTTTAGAGTTTGAAAGAGGGCAATGATTTGGTTGCTGCTTATCATGCCATCTTTCTCAACCAACTGGGAATATCCCAGCCTTAATGCCTCGCCGTACATGCCTACTTCTTTGGCTTCAGGAGATGGGTAAATTCCCTTGCGACTATCGATTTGAAACAACTCATCTTGAGTTGTGACGATGTTTTCAATCTCCGAACTCGCAGCAGCCTCTTGAAGCATCAAGGTGTCAATGAGTATGCCTTGGTTAGGGATGCTACCTGCGCGACCTTTCAGTTCTGCAAGGTTCTTATGAGCGATCGTCAATGCCTTCAAAACCTTCCGCGTTTCCAGATCAGGATGTGGTGGCAGCGGCGGTATTTGGTATCGTTCAACGAGGGCTTCTCTAGTTATGGTAGTTGTCTTGGCGCTCATGTAATCATACCAATCACCGTATGTCTAAAAAATCCATTTTTTGCAACATACAGAGATTCGTATGTCGACAAAAGTGCCATTCTTGAATCACACGAGCAAACAGCCGCCGTTGGCTGCCTTTTAGGTCGGGATTGCCGTCTGAGACCAAACATTGGTCCCACATTCAATGCGTCATCCCCCGGTCCATCTCGACCTCCCGTTCTTCTAGCTCTGTCTCAGCCTCTCTTCGGCGGCTTTCACTAATTTCAAGCTGGTCTCTAGTTGCTTGCGCAATTTCCCGTAGTTCGAGCCCTCGTTCAACAAGCCGTGCAACGCAACCACGGACGCCGTTTGCGATTGAATGAGCACTGACACGCAGACGGCCAATCCATCCATCTGGTTCTGTATCCTGCTCGTCGAACGTTCCTCTAACCCGCTCAATTCCTTTGCTGAGACCTCGCAGGCCGTCACCAATCGCTCGACGCAGGCGAGCAAGTCGCGTTCCAAGGCTGTCAGGGGTGTCGTCATCTAATTCTCCTCGATCTTGATGCAGGTCACTGATCTGCCGCCCAGTGTGCAGGTCCTCAGCCGCGTCTTGGTCGGGTCCAGCACCAGCCATGTCGCGTCCTCCCTGTCGATCCGCGTTAGGCCCAATTCCGTCAGCTCCGAGCTGGTCAGCATCAACGTCCAGAGCAAGCTCGCGGCCATCATCGATACGATCCCCACCAAGAATGTCCCTGTCATCAGCCAGGGCGAGATCGTCAGCCAGCTCTTGTTCTGTCGCAGAAATGTGCGGGTATCGGTCTCGATTGTATGCTGCGCGTTGGTCGCAATGCTGTTCAAATCGGTCCTGAAGCTCTCCAACTGCGATGCCATCGAGGCGGCGTAGTCCTGCCGGATCGTGTCCAGATCCGCGTTCAACTTCTCGCTCAGCCGGGTCGGCTTGCCAGTCTTCATGGAAAATCTCTCCTTTCAAACGCCAGCGCTCGCCGGTGTCGGGGTCTTTGGCGGTTAGGTAGGCTTTGCCCGCGCGCGGGATGCCAAAGCCCGCATCAACGAGGGCATCGAGCATGCTTGCACGGTCGGTGACGAAGCCGACGCTGATCTGGTCTTGCAGCCACACGTGCAGCTCGTCCCGGCCTTGGGCGCGGGTTGGGGGCTCGATGGTGTCGCGGACCTCTTGGATGCGCTCGAGCTCCATCGGATCGGCCCAACCGTGGCGCTGGTTCAGCACATCGCGCAGACTGTCGAAGGCCTTCTCATAACCGGGCGGTGCGATGTTCAGGCTCCGCCCCGAGGTCAGCTCCAAGCGCGGTGTGCAGAAGTGAAGCTCAACGCGGTCTTCGTGGGTATGTCGGACCCAGAGCACCTCATATTGCTCAGGGTCCAGCCCCGCGAAGGCCAGATGCTCGAAGTGGTCCATGACCTCAGCCTGCTGCTCCTCGGTTGGGACGTCGGTGGCGGCAAAGCTGATCACCCCCGCGCGGTAGGTCCACTGGTGGCGGCTGGCGTCGATCAGAGCCTCAGTGCGGTCGGGATTGCCGCGCAGGACTTCCGGCAAGGGCTCACGTGTGACCGTCATCGGCTGGCCGTCTGCATCGCGGATTAGGTCGCGGTTGTCGTCATAGGCCAGCACCTTGTCCGCGACGAGGTAGCCGACCGGACCAGCGCCCGCGCCTTTGCCGTTGCGGAAGAACTTGATCAGCATCGGCGGCGGCCTCGACGATCTGGGCGAGCTGGCGTTCGATGGTCAGCAAACGGCGGGCAACGGTCAGCGTGTCGAGGTCAACGCGGTCCGCCAGCATCGCGCGGTTCAGCCAACGGGCGATCTGGTTGAGGTTGCCGCCAATGCGCCCGACGGCCAGCACCAGCGTCGGATCAACGCGGGGGATCGGCTTGCGACGGCGGGCTTCGGTGAGGCCCAGAGCCTCGCGCAGCAACGTTGCAGCGGGCAGGCCTGCGGCCTCGGCCTTGGCGCGCAACTGGGCCTTCTCTGCGGCGCTGCACCGGAAGACGAAAGTCTCGGTCAGCGGCTCTTTGGTGCGGGCATTGCCTGCGCCGGTGGGGTTCGAAGGGGAGGCGTGCCGCCCCTCGCAAGGTCCCGTGTCAGCAGCGCCAGCGTATGACATGGGTCGCCTTGCTGTTTGCTCTTCTGTGGGATCGGTAGCGATCATGATCTGAGGCCTGCGGCTTGGATTTGGCCCTCTGTCACAAGCTTTGAGGCGAGCAACGCCGCAACTTGGGTTCCCGTGATGTGTTTGCACATCGGGCTGCGATCACTGATCCAGCAGACTAGCCGCGCGTGGTGATCGGATTGCAGCGTTGCTGTCTTTTTGCGGTCTGCCACTTGCTTCTCGACATAGGCCTGCCACCGCCGCGACTGGAACCAGTTGTCAGAAAAGCAGACCTTGGAGCGGGTGAAACCTGTGCTGTCGGTCGCGTAGGCTTTGACGGCTTGCAGCAAATACTCCGGTGCGATCCCTTCCTTCATGGCCGCTTCGATCTGGGCAAGGCAGACTGCTTTGCCGCGAAGCCGGTCGGGCGGATAGGCTCCCAAAATCTTCTCAGACTCCCCCGTCTCGCGCTCACGCGATGGAGGTTCTTTCTTAGGTTCAATGGTAAGGTTCGTGTCCCGATTTGAGACTACCCCCCGTCTCACCCTTGAGACTTTTCCCCCGCCTTTTTGAGACTTTTACCCCCGTCTCATTTTGAGACGCAACCCCGTTGGGACCACTGACCCCACCTTTCGAGCGCGAACTGGGACCAAGGGTAATATCAAGGTGCAACTCATACTGATTGGACCCGCGTCCACCATCGCCATCCCCTCGAGCATGGCGTGTGACAAGGCCGCACTCCTCCAAGGTTGTCATGTGCCGAAACAGAGTTGCACGACCCATCTCGCACTCGTCCGCCAACCGCTGTGCGCTTGGGTTGCACTGGCCCGTCTCTTTGTTGTGAAAGTCCGCCAATTGGATCAGCACAATCTTGGCGGCGGGCTTCAGGCCTTTGACATTCGCCGCCCAGATCAACGCCATGCCACTCATGACACCACCTGACCAGCAAGAAATGGGCTACTTGCATGAAGCCTGCCACTTGATTCTGCGGCGCGGTGTTGTGGAACAAAACCAGATTTCCTTGTGTCAGATTTGTGCCAATAGGAAACATGCGTTCCTGCATCGTTCTTCAAAAGGCTACATTTACTCGCATAGCAAGTACCTTTACCTGTTGCTGTTTTTACTGGGGTTCCGTATGTCCGGCGGTGGGACACCCTTCCCCAACGAAGGGCGCTTATCTGAAAGGGTAGCTAAATGGCTATTACGACACCGACCTCGCGGCCTACGAATCCGCGTTTTTCTTCTGGCCCGTGTGCCAAACCCCCTGCTTATGACTTGGCGAAGCTTGCAAGCGCGCCGTTAGGGCGTAGCCACCGCGCAGCGCCCGGCAAGGCGAAATTGCTTGAAGCAATTGAAACCACCCGTGAGATTCTAGGCGTACCTGCTGACTATAAAATTGGCATTGTTCCCGCTTCCGACACCGGTGCGTATGAAATGGCGATGTGGTCGCTGCTTGGCGAGCGCCCGGCAGAAATGGTCGCATGGGAATCATTTGGCGCGGGCTGGGTTACGGATGCCGTAAAACAGCTCAAGATCGAGCACACGGTACATACAGCTGATTACGGTCAAATTGTCGATATGTCGGCGTTGAACTATGACAATGATGTATGCTTCACTTGGAATGGGACTACCTCTGGCGTGCGCGTTCCAACCGGCGATGTCATCCCATCCGACCGCAAGGGATTGACCCTGTGCGATGCAACTTCCGCTGCTTTCGCAATGGATTTGCCCTGGGACAAACTGGATGTGACAACGTTCAGCTGGCAGAAAGTTCTGGGTGGTGAAGCCGCGCACGGAATGCTGATCCTTAGCCCGCGGGCTGTCGAACGGCTTGAAAACTATACGCCCGCATGGCCACTGCCTAAGATTTTCCGTCTGACCAAAGGCGGCAAGCTGATCGACGGTATTTTCAAAGGCGAGACAATCAACACGCCATCCATGCTTTGCGTTGAAGACTATCTGCTGGCCTTGGATTGGGCGAAATCCGTGGGTGGACTGAAAGGTCTGATCGCGCGTGCCGATGCCAATACGGCAGCCATCACAGATTTCGTGGAAACACACGACTGGATCGATTTCTTGGCGGACGATCCGGCGACACGGTCGAACACATCAGTATGCCTGAAGTTCAATGACGACCGGATCAAAGATGGCGCAGCTTTTGCAAAGGCTGTGGCCAAACGTCTGGCTGACGAGGATGTAGCATTGGACATCGGAGCTTATCGCGATGCTCCTGCCGGTCTGCGTATCTGGTGCGGCGGCACCGTCGAAGCCTCTGATATCCAGGCGATGTTACCCTGGCTTGAATGGGCTTTCGAAGCTGAAATCAACGCCTAATTTGCGGCTCCCCGCCTAGCAGTTTCGCTGGGCGGGTGGTTAGCCCATGCCCCCATTTTATTCAAGAAAAGGAGCGCCACTCATGGCCCCCAAAGTGCTTATCTCCGACAAACTCTCGGACGCTGCGGTTCAAATTTTCAAAGACCGCGGCATTGACGTCGATTTCCAACCCGACCTCGGCAAAGACAAAGACAAGCTCGCAGCCGTGATCGGCGACTATGATGGGCTCGCGATCCGGTCCGCAACGAAAGTAACCGACAAGATTCTCGCAAACGCGACCAACCTGAAGGTGATTGCGCGGGCCGGCATCGGGACGGACAACATCGACAAGGATGCGGCCTCGAAAAAGGGTGTCATCGTGATGAACACCCCCTTCGGCAACATGATCACCACCGCGGAACACGCGATTGCAATGATGTTCGCCGTCGCCCGGCAAATCCCCGAAGCCTCGGCCTCGACGCATGCGGGCAAATGGGAAAAGTCCAAGTTCATGGGTGTTGAACTGACGGGCAAGACCCTGGGCGTGATTGGCGCAGGTAACATCGGTGGTATCGTTTGCGACCGCGCGCGTGGGCTCAAGATGAAAGTTGCCGCCTATGACCCCTTCCTGAGCGAGGAAAAAGCCAAGAAGATGGGTGTCGAGAAAGTCGAGTTGGACGACCTGCTGGCGCGCGCTGATTTCATCACATTGCACGTACCTTATACTGACCAAACCGCCAACATCTTGTCGAAAGAGGCGCTGGCGAAGACGAAAAAAGGCGTGCGGATCATCAACTGCGCCCGCGGCGGCCTTGTTGATGAAGAAGCATTGGCAGAAGCGTTGAAATCCGGCCATGTTGCCGGCGCAGCCTTTGACGTATTCAAAGAAGAGCCGGCGACCGAGAACCCGCTGTTCGGCCTGCCTAACGTCGTGTGCACGCCCCACCTTGGCGCGGCGACAACCGAGGCGCAGGAAAACGTTGCCCTTCAAGTTGCCGAACAAATGTCTGACTACTTGCTGACCGGTGCGGTCACCAACGCGCTGAACATGCCTTCGGTCACCGCCGAAGAGGCAAAGGTCATGGGCCCGTGGATCACATTGGCCGGTCACTTGGGTGCCTTTATTGGCCAGATGACTGACGAAGCCGTTAAGGCAATCAACATTCTGTATGATGGTCAAGTCTCGGAGATGAACCTGAACGCGCTGAACTGCGCGGTCGTGGCGGGCATCATGAAACGTGCCAACCCAGATGTTAACATGGTCAGCGCCCCTGTCGTCGCACGGGAAAAAGGCATCCAGATCAGCACCACCAACCAAGATAAATCTGGTGTGTTTGACGGTTACGTGAAGGTCACGGTTGTTACTGAAAAACGGGAACGTTCGATCGCGGGCACCGTCTTCTCGGACGGAAAACCACGGTTCATCCAGATCAAGGGCATCAATATCGAAGCCGAAGTTGGCGCACATATGCTTTATACAACCAACGACGATGTACCCGGTATCATCGGCACCTTGGGACAGACCCTTGGCGCGCATGATGTCAACATTGCGAACTTCACGCTTGGCCGTTCCACCGCTAAGGGCGAAGCAATTGCATTGCTCTACATTGACGGCCCACTGCCCGAAAAAGCGCTAAAAGATCTGCACGATACAGGCCTCTTCAAGCAGGTCAAAGAGCTCGAATTCGAAGTCGGCTAAGCTCGACCATACCCGTAAAACGCAAAGCGCCCCCTGCATCGGGGGCGCTTTTTTGTCTGCTTCCAATTGGCTCAAATCCCGGGGGAGCAGCCAAAGGCTGCGGGGGCAGCGCCCCTTCTTAGACGACCCGACGATGCATCACGCACCGGTCCAGTCCAGCACGACCTTGCCCGACGCACCCGACCTCATGGTCGAAAATCCGGTTTCGAAATCATCTGCATCAAAGCGGTGCGTAATGACCGCACTGACATCCAACCCGTTTTCGAGCATGGCGATCATTTTGTACCAAGTTTCGAAAATCTCGCGGCCATAGACGCCTTTGACGGTGATCGCCTTGAACACAATGCGCGACCAGTCCACAGGGGATTTTCCGGGTGGAATCCCAAGCATCGCGATCCGCCCGCCCATGGTCATCGCCTCGACCATTTGGTCAAGCGCGGTCTGATTGCCCGACATCTCCATCCCGATGTCAAAACCCTGTTTCATCTTGAGACGTGCGATGACATCCGCGAGGTCTTCTTGACGCACATCGACAGGCATGACGTCCGCAACCTTGGCAGCCAGTTCAAGGCGTGCGGGGTTCACATCCGTGATCACAACATGGCGGGCACCGACATGACGGGCGACCGCGGCAGCCATGATGCCGATGGGGCCTGCGCCGGTGATCAACACATCCTCGCCCACCAGATCAAAGCTCAGCGCGGTGTGGACCGCATTGCCAAGCGGATCGAGGATGGCACCGATATCATCCGAAATCGTGTCGGGCAGCGGCACCACGTTGAACGCGGGCAGCCGTAGGTATTGCGCGAAGGCACCTTGTTCGTTCACGCCGATCCCGCGGGTGGCGGGATCAAGGTGAAATTTGCCCGACCGCGACTGGCGTGAGGTTTTGCCGATGAGGTGCCCCTCGCCCGAGCACCGCTGACCAATGCTCAGCTCAGTAACATTGCGCCCCAACTCTACGATCTCTCCGGCGAATTCATGACCCGTGATCAACGGGACAGGCACGGTTTTTTGCGCCCATTCGTCCCAGTTCCAGATATGAATATCGGTCCCGCAGATGCCAGTTTTGTTCACCTTGATTAGCACATCATCCGGCCCGATCTCTGGCACCGGTGCGCGGGTCATCCACAGCCCCTCACGCGGCTCGGACTTGCACAGCGCTTTCATTTGGTTGCTCATGACAGAACCCCACAGGCTTTGCCCGCGACTTCAAAAGCGGCCAGCGCGCGATCCAGTTCATCGCGTGTCAGCGCGGCGTTCATCTGGGTGCGGATGCGGGCTTGACCACGAGGCACCACCGGAAAGAAGAAACCGCTGACATAGACGCCTTCCTCGAACAGACGCGCCGCCATATCTTGTGCCAACTGCGCTTCGCCCAGCATCACAGGGATGATCGGATGTTCGCCGGGCAGCAGGTCAAAGCCCAGTTTGGTTAGTCCCTCGCGCCAGTATTTCGCGTTTTCGAACAGTTGCTTGCGGCGGTCGTCACCTTGCTCGACCAGCTCCAGTGCCTTGATCCCCGCCATGACAATCGATGGCGGCAGCGAGTTCGAAAAAAGATAGGGGCGTGCGCGTTGGCGCAGCAGATCGATCACCGGTTGCGGCCCTGCGATATAGCCGCCGATCGCTCCACCAAGCGCCTTGCCCAACGTGCCCGTCAGAATATCAACATCGACGCCAAAATGTGCGGGCGTGCCCTCGCCCTTGGGGCCCATGAAACCTGTCGCGTGGCAGTCGTCGACCATCACGAGCGCTTCGTATTTTTCGGCCAGTTTGGTTATTTCCGGCAGTTTCGCCAGATAGCCGTCCATGCTGAACACGCCGTCGGTCGCGATCATGATGAACCGCGCGCCTTCCTCGCGGGCGAGCTTCAGCTGCCCTTCAAGGTCGTCCATGTCCGAATTAGCATAGCGGTAGCGTTTGGCCTTACACAGGCGGATGCCGTCGATGATCGACGCGTGGTTCAGGCTGTCGGAAACGATAGCGTCTTCGGGCCCAAACAAGGGCTCGAACAGTCCACCGTTGGCGTCAAAGCAGGCGGCGAAGAGAATGGAATCATCCTTGCCAAGGAAAGCTGCCAGTTTTTGTTCAAGCTCGCGGTGAATATCCTGCGTGCCGCAGATAAAGCGAACCGAGGCCATGCCAAACCCCTTGGGGTCCATCGCGTCGCGGGCAGAGGCAATCAAGTCGGGGTGGTCCGCCAGCCCGAGGTAGTTGTTCGCGCAAAGGTTAATGACCTGACGCCCGCCCACCGTGATCTCGCCCGATTGCGGCGAGGTGATCATGCGTTCTTGTTTCATCATACCGTCTGCGGCGATGCCGGACAGGGTGGCGTTGACGTGATCCAGGTACGCTTGGGTCATGATAAAACTCCTTTTCACAGACGTTCTACCATAATGGATGAGTTTCCGAAATAGAGGAATTCCCCTATAGCGGATTTTTTCCTATATTGTGGATGAAGGTGTCGATCTAGGCGTCCTGCACCACTAGAAACGCCCGTACAGGACCATCCGCTGCAGCGATCCGGTGCGGCACGTCGGCAGGATAGCGCGCTGTATCACCTGCGTGGACTGTGCCGACGGCCTCTCCGCTTCGCAGCTCTACCGTGCCTTCCAAGACTGTCAGGTGTTCGCGTGCACCGCGCGTATGGGGCTGACTGTCCAACATACCGCCGACATCAATCAGCAGTTCATAGACTTCGTGTTTGCCCGCCTCTTCGGGGGGCGAGAGGATGCGGATGCGGCAGCCGGAGCCGAGGTTATTGATCGTTGGCACCTCTGCGGCCCGTAGCACTTCGATCTGGGCAGGGCTCGGGGCGCTGTCCAGCAAACCTGCGAAATCCACCTGCAAGGCGCGGGTCAGGTTCCACAAGGTTGCGATGGTAGGGCTGCTTTCGCCGCGTTCGATCTGGCTGACCATGGACCGCGACACGCCTGACAGCTTGGCGACCGCATCAAGGCTCAGACCCTGTGCGGTGCGCGCGGCCTTCAGGCGCGCGGGAAGTTGCGTCAGTATAGCGTCTGGATTATCCGTCATGCCGGATAGATGGGCCGCAGTGTGCCCCGCTGTCAATGGCAGGCGCTAGCTGAGCGCCTGCAAAACCGCGATAATCCCCGTTGCGGTGCCTGCGCCCACAATCGCCGACAGGATAATCCACCGCCGGAAGGCCGGACGGGGCGGCGGCGTTTCTTCCTGCTGCCGGATCAACGCACTTTCAACCAGCGCAGGCAACCGCGGGCCGAAACGTGCGAGCACCATCGCGGTTCTGCTCAGATCTTTGATCACAGCGCATGGACCGATGGATTTAGAGATGTAATCTGTCACAATCGGGTTCGACACTTCCCAGATGTTGATATGCGGGTTGAGCGAACGGGCGACCCCTTCGACGACGACCATGGTGCGCTGCAGCAAGATCAGCTCGGTCCGTGTTTCCATCCCAAAGCGTTCGGTGACCTCGAACAGATAGGTCAGCAGCCGCGCCATCGAAATGCGGGTCGCGTCCATGCCGAAAATAGGCTCCCCCACGGCGCGCAGGGCACGGGCGAATTCGTCGACGTCTTTGTCGGCAGGCACGTAGCCCGCTTCAAAATGCACCTCTGCCACACGTTTGTAATCCTTACGGATAAAGCCGAATAGAATCTCGGCATAAACGCGGCGGGTGTATTCATCGATATGGCCCATGATACCAAAATCATAGGCGATGATATCCCCGTTCGGTGCGACCTTGAGGTTGCCCTGATGCATATCCGCGTGGAAATACCCGTCGCGCAGCGCGTGGTTCAGGAACAGCTGCAACACGCGATCACCGAGCGCGACACGGTCGTGACCCGCGGCGTCAATCGCATCGTTATCCCCCATGGAAACGCCATCGGCCCAGCCCAGCGTCATCACACGGCGGGCGGAATATTCCCATTTGATCGCAGGCAGTTGGAAGCCGGCATCACCCTTGGTGTTTGCCGCAAATTCCGACGCGGCGGAGGATTCGAGCCGCAGATCCAGCTCGCCCCGCACCACACCATCGAAATGTTCGATCACCTCCATCGGGCGCAGGCGGCGCGATCCGGGCGAGAAGAGTTCAACCATTCGCGCGGCAAGATAGAAGGCATCGACATCCTTGCGAAAGGCTTTCTCGATCCCCGGGCGCAGCACTTTAACAGCGACGTCTTCCTGCGTTTCGGCGATGGTGGCGCGGTGCACCTGCGCGATAGAGGCAGCGGCGACAGGCGCGCTAAAATCAGAGAATATCGCATCGACCGGCAGGCCGAGCTCTTTTTCGACTTCTGCCTTGGCCTGTTCGATGGAAAACGGCGGCAGCTTGTCTTGCAGCACGCGCAGTTGCACGGCCAGCTCGTCGCCCACAACATCGGGGCGGGTAGAGAGCACCTGACCAAACTTGATGTAGGCAGGGCCAAGCGCGGTTAGTGCACGGGTCGCGGGCGGCATGGACGGATCACCAGCATAGCCCAGAAACTTGAACGGTTTGCCAAGCGCCTTAGCGACAAAGCGCAATGCGGGCGTTGCATCAAAGGCGTCCAGCACGACATTCATCGCGCCGGTCCGCTCCAAAGTTGCACCGGTGCGGATCAACCGCCAGATATTATGAGGTCCGCGCATGGGTTAAATCTTCCAACCAGAATGAAGCGCCGCGATCCCCAGCGACAGGTTCCGATACTTCGCCTGCCCAAAGCCCGCGGTGCGTAGCATGCCAAGGAAGGTTTCCTGATCAGGGAAGTTGCGGATCGATTCCACGAGGTACTGATAGCTGTCGCGGTCGTTCGCGATCATCTGCCCCATGCGGGGGATGACGTTAAAGCTATACAGATCATACGCTTTTTGCATCATCGGGTTGGGCAACTGGCTGAATTCAAGCACCATAAGACGCCCGCCGGGGCGCAGCACGCGGTAGGCTTCGTTCAAGGCCTCTTGGGGACGGGTTACATTCCGGATGCCAAAGCTGATGGTATAGACGTCAAAGCTGTTGTCCTCGAATGGCAGCGCCATCGCATCGCCGACAACCCAATCAAGACTGTCCGCCATTGCTGCTGCTTCGGCGCGCTTGCGTCCTGCGACCAGCATCGGTTCGGTCAGATCCAGCACAGTGGCGTGGCCCGATCCCGCGCGACCCAGAAACTTGAACGACACATCGCCCGTGCCTCCGGCGACATCCAGCAGCTTTTGCCCTGCACGCGGGGCCAGCCAATCCATCATCGCTTCTTTCCAGACGCGATGGATACCGACGCTCATCACGTCGTTCATGATGTCATATTTGCTCGCGACAGAGTTAAAGACACCCTGCACGCGCCCAGCCTTGTCGCCTTCGGCCACGGTTTCAAATCCGAAATGAGTGGTTTTGTCGCTGTCGTTTGTCATGGGGTCTTGTAGTCCTTTGATCTGCACCTTTGTTATAGGGCGCGAGGGGTCAGGTACAATGCGCCCTTTTGTCAGAAGGGAAACAACCATGCCTGAGTTGCCAGAGGTCGAAACAGTACGTCGCGGTTTATCCCCCGTGATGGAGGGTCATGTGATTGCCCGCGCCGAGGTGAACCGCCCCGATTTGCGCTGGCCTTTCCCCCCAGATATGGCCGCACGGCTGACAGGACAACGGGTGACCCAGCTGCGCAGGCGGTCAAAATACATTCTGGCGGATTTATCCTCGGGAGAATCGCTGCTGGTGCATCTGGGGATGTCGGGGCGGATGCTGATCTCGGGCGATCCGTTGGGGCAATTCGTGCATGACCACCCCGCCCCCGAAAAACATGATCACGTTGTGTTTCATATGGGCAACGGTGCGCGGGTGACTTTTAACGATCCACGCCGTTTTGGTGCGATGGATCTTTTGGAGACAGCCCGTGCCGACAGCCACAAGCTGCTGTCGTCGATTGGGCCAGAGCCGCTTGGCAATGATTTCCACGAGGCGCACCTGATTGCCGCGCTGAAAGGCAAGAACACCCCGATCAAGACCGCGCTGCTGGACCAGCGGATCGTGGCGGGACTGGGAAATATCTATGTCTGCGAAACACTTTACCGCGCAGGCATCCACCCGGCGCGCAAAGCGGGGCGCATATCAGCGGCCCGTGTTGGCGGGCTGGTCCCGATCATCCGCGACGTCCTGAATGCAGCGATCACCGCAGGTGGATCGACCTTACGTGATTTCAAACGCGCTGACGGAGAGTTGGGCTATTTCCAGCACAGCTTTGACGTGTACGGGCGCGAGGCACAGCCCTGCCGCACCCAAGGCTGCGACCATCAGATTGCCCGCATTGTGCAGTCCGGACGTTCTTCCTTCTACTGCCCGCAATGCCAAAGATAACTTGAAACACCCCACCCCCGTGGTATGCACATCTTTCAAAGCGTAACAAACGAGAGCATTCTTGATGGCTTATGAAACGATCACGGTCGACGTCGACAACCACATCGCGCTTGTCACGCTGAACCGTCCCGATGCGATGAACGCACTGAATGACCAGCTGATGACCGAGCTGGCCGATGCGTTGAAATCGGCTCAGGAAAACGAAAAGGTCCGCTGCATCGTGATCACCGGTTCGGAAAAGGCTTTTGCCGCCGGTGCCGATATCGCCATGATGCGCGACAAAAGCTTCGTCGATGTCTTTGCCGGTGACCTCTTCACCCCAGAGACAGACCAGATCATGCGCGTGCGCAAACCCATCATTGCTGCTGTGTCGGGATATGCCCTTGGCGGCGGCTGCGAACTGGCGATGATGTGTGACTTTATCATCTGTTCGGAAAGCGCCAAGTTCGGCCAGCCCGAGATCAATCTGGGCGTTGTCGCCGGCATTGGTGGCACCCAGCGTCTGACCCGGGCGATCGGCAAATCCAAAGCAATGGATATGAACCTGACGGGCCGTTTTATGGACGCAGCAGAAGCAGAACGCGCGGGCCTTGTGTCACGTGTGGTTCCGGTCAAAAAGCTGATGGAAGAAACGATGGCAGCCGCGGCAAAGATCGCCGAGAAATCCATGATCTCGACCATGGTGGTCAAAGAGGCGGTAAACAGGTCCTTCGAAGTGCCCCTACGCGAAGGTCTGCTGTTTGAACGCCGCGTTTTCCATTCGCTGTTTGCAACAGAAGATCAAAAAGAAGGCATGTCCGCCTTCCTAGAAAAGCGCGAAGCACAGTTCCGCGACAAGTAAATAGCTTTGCGGGTTTGCATTGCGCGTCGGGGTGGACTATAGGCAACCCCAATACATGCGCGTGCAGCCCGCTCTGGCTAGAATCACCTTATCGGATATTGGTTCCGGTCATTGGGTTTGTGTCGCGTATTCGCAATTTGAACATACCCAAGATGAAGGCTGATCCTCATGGCAAATACACCTCAGGCAAAAAAACGCGCCCGTCAGAACGAAGCACGTTTTCAAATCAACAAAGCACGTCGTTCGCGCATCCGTACCTTTCTGCGCAAAGTAGAAGAAGCCATTGAATCCGGTGACAAAGAAGCCGCAACAGCCGCCCTGCGCGCTGCTCAGCCAGAGCTGATGCGCGGTGTGACCAAAGGCGTTTTCCACAAGAACACAGCGTCGCGCAAAGTGTCGCGCCTGGCGTCGCGGGTCAAAGCACTGGGCTAAGCCCAACTGACCCAGCGTCACCATTAAGATCCGAAAGGCACCGTTTTTACGGTGCCTTTTTTTTGGTGTCGCACTCGGATCACGGGAATGAGATTCTTTTGCACCAATCTCTGAGTCAAGTTTGAAGATGTGTTGTAACAGTCCAACCGAGATTGCTAACAGTATCAAACGCGATTCACTTCGCTTGGGGGGACAGGCCCGAACGGTTCGAGATATTTGCTAGGATATCGAACATCCGTCGGGGAAATTTGGATGGCCTTGCTAGAGGCCACCTGACGTCTGCAGATGCTGCTGCCAGCACATTTGCCCTGTCTTTTGAATACGACGAACGGTGTGTTCGGCAGCGACGTTGGGCGATTTTCATCGCCAACGCACGCGTCAGACGCGCCCTATGTAAAAATGTCCGAAGGGCGACAGGCCGGTTTTCTGTGTGGGACCGGGCGAGCTGCCTATTGTCTTTCGGCACAGCAAAATAGCGGTTCAGCATAAGCTGGAGCGATCAAAGAATGGGACGGCAGGGCGCATGATGCAGGCAGAGTGGACGACAATTCGGGACCGGCTTTTAAAGACGGTCGGGCAGAACAACTTTACGACCTGGATAGACCCGCTGACCGTTGGCCCGATCGATGACGGCATCTGCACGTTGTTCGTGCCGACCAACTTCTTTGGCAACTATGTCAGCCAGAACTTTGCCGATCTGCTGCTGCATGAAATGCAATCCGAAGACATCAGCATCAGCCGCCTGAAATTTGCTGTGGCCCCACAGGACAAGCCCGCCGTCGTCGATCCTGTGACTGCCCGTCCCAAGCCCGCAGCCGCAGTTCAGCCTGCCAACAGCCAGATCAACACCGCCCCGCTTGATGCGCGCTTTAGCTTCGACAACTTTGTTGTCGGCAAACCTAACGAGCTGGCTCACGCCGCCGCGCGCCGCGTTGCCGAAGGCGGCCCCGTCACATTCAACCCGCTGTTCCTGTATGGTGGCGTAGGTCTGGGTAAAACGCACCTGATGCACGCCATCGCGCAAGAGCTTCAGATCCGCAAACCCGAGCTGAACGTCCTGTATCTTTCTGCCGAACAGTTCATGTACCGTTTTGTTCAGGCATTGCGCGATCGCAAGATGATGGACTTCAAAGAAATCTTCCGCTCGGTCGACGTGCTGATGGTGGACGATGTCCAGTTCATTGCCGGCAAGGACAGCACGCAGGAAGAGTTCTTTCACACGTTCAACGCGCTTGTGGACCAGAACAAGCAGATCATTATTTCGGCAGACCGCGCCCCGGGCGAGATCAAGGATCTGGAAGACCGCGTGAAATCGCGTCTTCAGTGTGGTCTGGTCGTCGACCTGCACCCCACCGACTATGAACTGCGTCTTGGCATTCTGCAAAACAAGGTCGATGCGCAGCGCAAGAACTACCCCGGTCTCGAAGTCGAAGCAGGCGTGCTGGAATTTCTGGCACACCGGATCACCACCAACGTCCGTGTGCTTGAAGGCGCGCTGACCCGCCTCTTCGCCTTTGCGTCATTGGTGGGCCGCGAGATCAACATGGACCTGACGCAGGATTGCCTTGCCGACGTGCTCCGCGCGTCCGAGCGCAAAGTCAGCGTTGAAGAAATCCAGCGCAAGGTGTCCGAACATTATAACATCCGCCTCAGCGACATGGTCGGCCCCAAGCGTCTGCGCAGCTACGCCCGCCCGCGTCAGGTCGCCATGTATCTGTGCAAGAAAATGACCAGCCGGTCGCTGCCTGAAATCGGGCGCCGCTTTGGCGGCCGCGATCACACCACGGTTATGCACGGCGTCAAACGCATCGAAGAGCTGAAACAGAACGACGGTCAGATCGCCGAAGATCTGGAACTGCTGCGCCGCTCTCTCGAGGCTTAAAAGCACCAGCTTGCTCAGAACACACGCGAAGGCCTTGACGGGCCTTCGTTTCGTGCTGAAAAGTCAACAAAACTCTTGTGAATACATTGGTATCGGGTAGTTTGCCCTCCCGGACTGCCGGAATGGAGATGGCATATGAAATTCAGCATCGAACGCGCCGCGCTGCTTAAGGCCGTATCACAGGCCCAATCAGTGGTTGAGCGCCGCAACACCATCCCAATTCTCGCCAACGTGCTGATCGAGGCCGAAGGCTCCGACGCGTCGTTCCGCGCGACCGATCTGGATATCGAGGTTGTCGATAAGGCTCCCGCTCAGGTGGAACGCGCCGGTGCGACCACCGTATCGGCAACCACGCTGCATGAAATTGTGCGCAAACTGCCCGATGGCGCGTTGATCAGCCTCACCGCCGACAGCGCCGCAGGGCGTCTGACAGTCGAAGCAGGCCGGTCAAATTTCTCGCTGGCGACGCTGCCACGCGAAGATTTCCCCGTGATGGCCACCTCTGAATATCAGTCGAACTTCAAGGCCCCTGCCCCCGTGCTGCGCCGTCTGTTCGACAAATCCAAATTCGCCATCTCGACCGAAGAAACACGGTACTATCTGAACGGCGTTTACATGCATATTTCGGACAGCGAAGGCAGCAAGGTACTGCGCTGCGTTGCCACCGATGGCCACCGTCTGGCCCGCATCGACGCGCCCATGCCCGAGGGTGCCGCCGAAATGCCCGGCGTGATCGTGCCCCGCAAAACCGTGGGCGAGCTGCGCAAGCTGCTGGACGACGACGATATGGAAATCGCCGTTTCCGTGTCCGAGACCAAAATCCGCTTTGCCACACCGGACATCACGCTGACCTCCAAGGTCATCGACGGGACGTTCCCCGACTACACCCGCGTGATCCCGCAGGGCAACACCCGCAAGATGGAAGTCGACGCCAGCGATTTCGCCCGCGCCGTAGACCGTGTTGCGACCGTAAGCTCCGAACGGTCCCGCGCCGTCAAGCTGCAACTGGACGAAGATCGTCTGGTGCTGTCCGTCAACGCGCCTGACAGCGGTGCCGCCGAGGAAGAACTGGTAGTCGCCTATGCCGACGAACGGCTGGAGATCGGGTTCAACGCGAAATACCTGCTTGAGATCGCAAGCCAGGTGGATCGTGAAAACGCGGTGTTCCTGTTCAACTCCTCCGGTGATCCGACGTTGATGCGCGAAGGCAATGATATGTCTGCGGTCTATGTCGTTATGCCGATGCG
>OJBZ01000591.1_pt1 | contig 18222 bp, 14 predicted proteins | sample 1591671 | NCBI WGS metagenome assembly OJBZ01 (sample SAMN05416850, study PRJEB24817) | seawater metagenome | isolation source: Sea water | place: Canada:Atlantic | collected 2013-07
ACGAGATAGGAGTCCGTCTCGTGGGCTCGGAGATGTGTATAAGAGACAGCAGAATCTACTATCCAAGATTTTAAAGAAATTTTAAAAACAAGATTATGGATAGAGGAAATAGCCTTTAGAAAATCCATGCAAAACAAGAAGGGCATTGATTCATGGGAGGAAGAATTGATTGTTTTATGTCATAGAATGGAAAAAAGAGACTGGAAGGAAGAGTATGATCCATCCAATACTAACTCTTGGGAGATGATACATAAAAAATTTCACATGACTTTAGTTAATAGATGTCAGTCAGAGTATTTAGTTAAATTCTGTGAACAACTTTATGATTTAAATTTAAGATTTAGGTTTATATTAATTAAGCAAAAAAAATCCTATCACAAACGCCAGGTTAATACAGAACATAGCGATATATTAAAACATGTGTTAAAACGAGATGAGAATAAAGCTGTAAATGCACTAATTGGTCATTATAAAATTACGGATAAGTATTTTGATAAGTAAAAAAATATAATAAACTATTAAATATTAAAAAAAAGAAAGGCCACTTAAACAATGAATAACAAACCAACTATAGGAATTATACTAGGAGATCCTTCTGGAATTGGTCCAGAATTAGTAACAAAATTGCTTACAGACAAGATAACAGACAAGGCAAATTGTGTTTTGATCGGCGAAAGAAGTATTCTGGAAGATGGAGAAAAAACATCGGGAGTAAAGACAGACTTAATTCCTGCAAAAAATTTTGATGAAGTAGATTTTAGCAAAGGTTCTAAATTTTTTATAGATATTACTAATGGTAAAAATAGAACGTATGAAAAAAAAATAGCTAATGCAGAATCGGGTGCGAGTGTTTTAGAAAGCCTAGATTATGCACTTGACTTAGCTAAAGCAAAAAAAATTCATGCTATTAATTTTGGACCTATGAACAAGACTAGTTTAATTTTAGGTGGATGCAAATACAACGATGAACATGAATTTATGCAAGAGAAACTAGGGATGAAAGAGTTTTGTTGCGAATTCAATGTGGTAGACAATTTTTGGACCGCTCGTGTCACTTCCCACATTCCATTAAAAGATGTTGCACAAAACATCACAATTGAAAATATTTTAAAACCCATAAAATTAATTGATAAAACTTTACGAATGAGTGGCATGAAGAATCCAAGAGTAGCCGTTCAAGCACTAAATCCTCATGGAGAATTTGGAACGGAAGAAAAAGATGAAATTATCCCAGCTATTGAGGAAGCTAAAAAAATGGGAATTAATGCGGGAGGCCCTTTGCCGTGCGATACTTCTTTCATTACTGCTTTTAAGAATAAAGAGTATGACTGCATTATTGGCATGTATCACGATGCTTTACAGTGTGGACTTAAAGCTTTTGGCTTTGATAGAGGGGTAACTGTATCTGGAGGATTGTCCGTTCCAGTAACAACACCTGCACATGGAACTGCATTCGATATTACAGATAAAAATATTGCTAATATGGAGCCTACAATAAATTCTTTTCAAATAGCTCTAGATATGAGTCACGGTTTAATGAATGACAAAAATTAAAGATATTAAAACTACCGTCTACCAGTGGAAGGGAAAAACTGTTCCTCCTCAGAAAAACTTTTGTACTAACGCCTCAGATTTACTTTATGACCGTGGTGACAATATGGGGTCATTTAGATTTCATGAATGGCTTGTTTGTGAAATAGAAACAGATGACGGCATTGTAGGAATTGGTAATGCAGCCTTGGCGCCTCAGATTGTAAAAAAAACAATCGATCTTTATTTAAAACCATTGTTAATTAATGAGGACCCTTTTGACTATGCTTATCTTTGGGAAAAAATGTATCGAAGAACATTAGCTTGGGGAAGAAAAGGGGTCGGTATGACAGCAATTTCTGCAGTCGATATTGCTATTTGGGATTTGATTGGAAAGATTACTAAGAAACCTGTTTTTAAATTATTAGGCGGTAGAACCAAAGAAAAAATTCCCGTGTATGCTTCTAAGCTGTACAGCCAACCAATTAAAGATCTTCAGCAAGAAGCAGAGAAGTACGTCAAAGAAGGTTTTACCATGTTTAAAATGAGATTCGGATGGGGACCCAAAGATGGAATTTCAGGTATGAAAAAAAACTTAGAACTAGTAGAGGCGGTAAGAGAAGTAGTTGGTTACGATACAGATCTTATGCTTGAATGTTATATGGGATGGAATCTAGATTACACCAAACAAATGATGCCCAAGCTAATGAAATTTAATCCAAGATGGTTAGAAGAACCAGTCATTGCAGATGATATTCATGGGTATGCTGAGTTAAATAATATGAACATGATTCCCATTTCTGGAGGAGAGCATGAGTTTTCATTGTTTGGATTTAAACAACTGTTAGATTTGAAAGCAGTCAGTTATATTCAGTACGATACTAATAGAGTGGGTGGAATAACAGCCGCACAAAAAATAAATGCTTTAGCGGAAGCTTATCAAGTTCCAGTTGTTCCTCACGCAGGACAGATGCATAACTATCATTTAACTATGGCCAATGTGAATTGTCCTATTTCAGAGTACTTCCCAGTGCACGATGTGGAGATTGGAAATGAACTTTTCTATTATATATTTGAAGGAGACCCTGCTCCTAAAAATGGTTTTATCGATTTAGAGGATGACAAGCCTGGCTTGGGGCTTACAATTTCTGATAAATATTTGGATAGTTTTGATATTATTAATTAAATATCAAATAACTACATCCATCCTTTTTCTTTATAATATTTAATGGCACCAGGATGTAAGGGTGCAGCAATTCCTTGTCTAATCATTTGTTGAATATTTAATTTAGCGAATGCTTCATGTTCTTTTTGAAAGTCAGAAAAGTTTTCAAATACAGCTTTGACCAAATGATAAACAGTATCTTCAGGAACATTAGAGTGAGTAATTAAATTATCGACAAAGCTAACAGACTTAATCTTTTCTTTGTTTTTGTAGGTGTCTTTAGAAATTTCTACTAAAGAAAAGTAAGTATTATTTTTTATTATATGATCGAGGTTAGAATCTTTTAAATCCAAAACAGAAGCCCCACATTTAGTTATTGCTTTTTCTACCTCTAGGTTAGGTACTGCACTTATAAGACCCACGGCATCTAATTTATTACTACAAATATCATCTGCCTTAAATATATTGTCGTCTTCTATCGTAATTCCAAAAAAACTTTTATTTACTCGGTTGGCATCCATGAGCAAATCAAAAGTTTTTCTCTCAACGGATCCTTCTTTTCCTATATGTATTTTTTTCCCCTTTAGAGATTTCCAATCTTTAATGTTTGACTTTTTTCTAGTGACAATTTGAAAAATATAGGGACTGGTGGAAAAAACGGATCTAATTTCTTTGAAGGGTTTAATGGTTTCAGACCCTTGCTCTGAAAATACAGCGTTAACTTTGTCAGATCTTACAAAAGAAAATTGAAAATTTTCCTCCTGAACTTGGTCTAAATTAAATGAAGCAGATCCAGTCGACGGTGCCGTGCAACGATAGGATTTAGAATTATTACCTGTGCCATGTTCTGCAGATGGTAACTTCCCCATCATTTTGCAGATCGCATTTCCTAATACAAAGTTAATTTTATTAGAAGCGCCCGATCCAATAGTAAAATATTCAGCAGAGATAGAGTTGGCAGTTAAGCTAAAAAAGCTTACGGCTAAAATAATTAAAATTTTTTTTAAAAATTTGTTCATTTGTTATATTGTGTTTTTAATAAACCTTAAAAGAAAACTATAGTAAACATAAATTTGTTTATTTGTAGGCAACTTTAAAAAAATCTAAACGGGGAAAATAGTCTCTGAAATTTTGCAAGAATCGCAGATCATAAACCCATATAGTAAAAAATTTGCATACACGGTTTCATTTTGGCAATTGCACTTCTCACATTTTTTGATGATTAATTTTGACATGAATAGATACTAACAAATGACTGTGTAATTAAAAACAAAACTAATCCTTCCTAGAAACATTTATCTTACTGTGATATTCGCTAATCAAACATTGAGCGCGTAGATCAACTGGATAGATCGTCTGATTAGGAAACTGCAACATCCCCAACAGCACCCCAAGCTACTAATTTAAAATAATACAAATATAATCCTAATTGTACTTTAATATGAATAAAAAGTTCCAACAAGTAAGCAAAATTAACCTAAATTTTTACATTTTTATTACCCAGTTTGGGTACATACAATTGCAAAGGCGCTAATAAAAAATAATTTATAGAGTATTTTTCACCATGATTTTTTTTTGGAGAAAATTCCTCAATTATTTTTATATTCTATTTTTTTTATTTTGCTCTTTTGTTATGGGTTCTGCTTATGCGCTGGACATAGGTGCAAATGCAACTTCAACTGTAAATACTGATAGTACTGTGTTGCAAAAATTTACTGGTTCGAACGCTACTTTAAAAGTTATTGACGGAGCAACATTACTTAGAGATAACCAACCTTCATTAATAAATGAGCAAACTGGTGGAACTGTTATCGTTGAGTCAGGTTCCACTATATCAGCCAGAGTTGCAAACACTATTCAAGGAATAGACTCTGCAAATTTAACCATAACAAATTCAGGTACGATTAAAGCTGGTACATCTAAAGCAATTAATCTTACTGATAATGAAGGGGCCAGAGTAACAAATAATGCTGGTGCCATTATACAATCAGATACAAATACTATTTCCTTATCAGAAAATAGTGGTGATACAGTGGATAATATTATTATAACTAATTATGGAACAATATTTGCAACAGACAACTCAGATACTAATGGCCACAATGTAATTAAATCTTCAGACAGTGTTACGAATGTTACAATTAATAATGAAAAAGGTGGACATATTTATCATGGAACAGATAAAGCTGTTATTTTATTAGGTGGTGACGCTACTTTTAATAATAGTGGAAAGTTAGAAAACCAAAATGATCCAACTAGCAATGTAATTACTTTGTCGGGAACAGCGGGCGCTACTTTAAACTTAAAAAACAAAGGTTTAATAATTGGAAAAATAAAAATTGATGACTCTAATCATAAAATTAATATTCAACATGGGATAGGACAAACTTATTTCTATGAAACCACTGGAAATGGCTCATATGACATAGCTGACCTAGACGGTAACCCAATTGTTAAAGGTTCAGCTGGATCCATTGGTCAGGCTGGCAATGAAATGTTAGATGAGACACTAAGTTATAAATCTTTAAATATGAGAAAGTCACTTACTCGTTTTAAAAAAAGTGAGGAATATTTAAATCAAAACGAAGCTTGGGGTGAATTATTCACTTCATTTCATAAAAGAAAAGAAAAGAAAAGCACCTTGAGGCTTGGCAGTAAAACAACTAGTGTTGGTGCAAATATCATCAACCCTATATCAGAAAATAAAAATTTTATTGTGTCAGTTGAGACTGGCTTATTAAATATTTCCCAAGACCACGATATTAAGAAAAATGGTTTTTTAGCAGGATTGCATTTTAATGAAATTGAAATTTTTAATACAAACTCAGAATTATTCATACTTGGAGGAGCAAATTATAATAAAAGTGAGAGAAACATTTTGACCAATACAACAACAACTGGTGAGTTAAATGTTACAGATTCATATGAAAATTATCAGTTTTTAATGGGAGCCAAGACAAACCTGGATAATTTATTTTCTAATTCAAGTATGAATAGTTCTCTTCCAGATATAAGTTTCAATTTTGGTTATTCCTACACGCCCTCACACGAAGAAAGTAAATATTTTACATGGGAAGAGAAAGATATTTATAATGGATCAATAGCTTTAAGTGATGAATACGAAATAATAAATGATGAAAAAACAAATTTTTACTTTTCATGGATAGCTGATGCTAGATCAGTCATTGATGATAATGTACAAGTTTTTTATGTAAATGGGGTAAAGGGATCTTACTCTCAGAACAATGATTTAAAAAAAGAATTAAGTTTATCTGCAGGTATAAATTATGAGTATAAATTTTCAGAAAATAATATTTTTTTAATGTCATTAGACGGACTGCAAACAAGTCAAGATACAGGCGGACTACAAGCAAATTTAAATTATAATTTAAAATTTTAATTTAATAGTTATTCTATAACTTCAATTTTATTAATGATGCTTACAATTTTTCTACCTTTAAGGACGGCATTCACTCTTTCACATTCATAGTACGCAGATGAGTTTTTTTCAGCCATTTGTTTCATTTCCAAACACTTAGATTTATTCTTAGTTAATAAATGTTCATATAATTTTGGTGGGTCACCCAAATACATCATGAGACCAATTACTTCACCTTTTTTTTCAAAATCTGCTTTTTCTTCTATATCAGCTACTCTGTCAGCAACACCAATTTCAAAATTTTGAAATGCAACAAAGCCTTTATAAAAAATAAAAGCTAACACTAAATAAAAAAATATTTTTATTTTACTCATTAAAATTTACTTGAAACTTCTATATTTGCACCATAGTCAGGAATTTTAGTAAATAAATTCATATTAGAGTTTAATTTGAGATTAAAATTATTGATGTCTTTTACGTAGCTTAAATTGGCAGAATTATTTGATAAAGGATCAAAATCAAAAGCAAACTGTGAATCTTCCTCTTTTGATTTGCTAATTTTAATTATAAAACTCTCATTTTTAAAAGTTCTATCTGTTCCTGCGTGAACACAACTTCCACAATCATCATTTAAACTAATCATCCTTTGATAATCTACAAATATAGTGAAGCCATTTTCAACTATATGCTCAAAACCAATGTTAGTTTTTAATTTCTTATTATAATATTTAGTAATCGTTTCTTTATTTACACTAGTTGAGGCTAGCCTTTGATATTCGTAAGTAATATCATCGCTTAGATCATAAATAATTTCAATTCCTCCCATGGGTTGGAAAGTCGTTCCCTCTTTTTCATTCTCATATTTTTCCATTTCAAATAAAAGACCACCTGCAAATTCACCACTTACAAATGTATCCTCGTGATAACGAATATCTTCTTGAGCTAGCGTATCTATAGTTTTGCTTATAAAATCTGTAAATTCAGATAATTGCGTCACTCCATAAGTAAGTTTTCCTGTAGGAGTAATATTGAGCTTACTAAATGTATTTTTACTTCTGTAATTAACGGATGCAAATGCTTGTTTTCCATTCCGTTCACCCGATGTTGTCCCTGAGTGCTTATTATCAAATTTTAAGGCACTTAGGCCCAAGACTGTATTTATATACTGGTTGTTGATTGCGGGAGTAGTACCATAAATATTCAATGTTAAAGACTCCAGATCAACATTTTGAAAAGAACGTCTAATATTTGATGCACTATCCGCATACCTTAATGCCAAGCCAAAAAACTTATTATCTCCAATTTTTCTATCTGAACCAAATGTTATACCCTTTGTTTTAATGGCTTTTCCTTTATCTAAAAGTGTTTCCTCAAAATCTCCTATTGATACATCGACCATACTCCATGACGACCATTTAGATTTCTTCTTTTTGTCTTTATTTAAAGTATTGCTTACAAGTGATACCAAATTATTTGTCAATGAAGGTTCAAACTTACTTGCTAAAGATTTTAACAAAGGATTAGAATAGTTTATATTAATATTATGACTAGATAAATTCTCATTCTTTCTATTTCTTTTTATCCATTCAAATCTTTTAAAAATAGTTGAAACATTTAAACTTATATTTTGATTAGCTAATTCAGCTTGAGAACTAACAGAGGCACTTGCATCAGATGTACATTCTACCAACCCATAAGGACACTCTAAATTATATTGATTTATCTGATCTACCCCAGCCCCACCTTGAATTTGAACGATGTACATATGCATTCCATCGCTTGAAAAAGAAAATCCTCTTGGCATTCCATAGCCTGTGGGCGTATTACCAAAATCACCAACATTCCATTTTCCAACAAATGTTGCTGTTGATACATCATAATTTGTTCCTAATCTAAAATGATGAATATAACTTTTATCTCTAGGTGCAGCATCATTTGACATTAAAATAAACATAGCACTCCCAGTATCATTAAATTCAATATCATGTCCTTTATCATCAGAACCAGCTGTTAATTCAAGACCTAAAGATGTTAAATCTAATTCACTTATTTTTGTCTTTGAAGAAACATCGTAAGGACCAGGCAAAGACCAAGTGGTAACTACTGGAGCGTTATTTGTAGAATTCAATGTAAAAACTTTTGTTCCATCTCTATTTAGCGCAAAAGAATCTTTTTCATTTGAAAAGGAAAGTTTTCCAACATAAGTTGCCGTTGAAAAATCATTTGGTGTAGATAAATCAAACCTACCTAACTCTCCATGTATATCCAATATAAAAAATTTTCCACCACTTGATACAATCTGTATATTTTCTAATTGTACATGCATTGCTCCACTAGCTATACTTGAAGGTAAAAAACCATCTAGATCATCACAATCATTACTGCCATTATCAGTTTTAACTGAGGTCAGATCAAAAGGTGTGCTTAACTTATTCATAGATAAGTTAAGATTTGATTGCATAGCAGGATTTGCTGTAAATACTTGAAGACCATCATCACTAAATTGAACATCATTAGGATCCTCCGTTCTGTCATTTACGAGAGAATCGCCAGTTTGAGAACTTGTACAGTTTGTGTTTCCAGATGGAATACGACCATCCACCCAAGTTACTGTTAAAGCTGCAGCAAGGGCTAGTGATGAAAAAAATAAACTAAATAAAACTAAAAATACCTTAGGCTTAAGAACACCTTTTATAGTTAATAATTTATTTTTCCCAAAAAAAAAATTTAACGTTTTTGTGTATTTGGTTTTCTTTAAAATTTTGAACATGAAAATGTATTAATACATTCCAGTTTTTTTTTTGGAGTGTTAGCAAGCCCAAATTGGGTGACCTCTAATGGTAATATTCTTCTTTATTGTATAAAAAATATAGATGTTTGAAAAATTAGAAGAATTAGCAAAAAATAATAAAAAAATTTCCGATTTTCATATTCGAAGTGGCTCACCGTTAGCTTATAGACAAACAGGTGAAGTAGTGACGGTTAAAGATATTCTTGTAAAAGCACAAGATCTTCAAGATCTTATGTCGACAAATTGCAATGAAACAGAAACAAAAAAATTTCAAGAAACGCATGAATTAGATTCTGCTGTAATGTTAAGCGGATTAAGGTTTAGAGCTAACTTTTATAAAACAATTAGAGGGCCTGCTGCAGTTCTTAGAAGAGTGGAAAGTGTCATTCCTGAAATGTCACAATTTGATTTACCAGATGTTCTTTATGATATTATTGATATGCATAAAGGGTTAGTTCTAGTTACAGGACCAACAGGGTCTGGAAAATCAACTACACTTGCAGCAATTATTAATGAAATTAACAAAACAAGAACAGCGCATATTATTACAGTTGAAGACCCGGTGGAGTTTGTGCACAAAGATGCAAAAAGTATTGTTTCACAGCGTGAAGTTGGAAAACAAACTCAATCATTTGCAAGTGCTTTAAAGGCAGCTTTGCGTGAAGATCCAGATGTTATTTTAGTGGGAGAGATGAGAGATCTTGAAACAGTTGGTCTTGCCTTAACTGCTGCAGAAACAGGTCATTTAGTTTTTGGAACATTGCATACTAGTGGAGCGCCCAATACTATTAATAGAATTATTGATGTATTTCCTCCAGAACAACAAGCACAAATTCGTGCGCAAATTTCCACTTCATTAAAAATGGTAGTAACTCAAAGATTAATAAAAACAAAAGATGGTCAAGGCCGAGTGGCTGCTTTTGAAGTTATGAAATGTACAGCTCCAATACAAAACTTAATACGTGAAGCTAAAATTCACCAAATCCCAAGTATCATGCAAACGTCAGTTCGTGATGGTATGATTACAATGCAAAAATCATTAGATGAACTTGTTAATAATGGGAAAATTGATCCAGGTGCAGGAAAAGAACATTAAAGGTTTTAATCTCATAGAGCTTTTGGTTGTGATTGCAATTATATCCGTAATATCAGCAGCAGCTTACCCAAATTTTTCGTCTTGGAAAAAAGCAAGAGAAGTAAGGGGAGCCGCTATAGAAATAAAAAGCTTATTCACAAATATTAATTCTCAAGTTCAAAGAGGATTGTATGGATTTGTCCAAGTAGAAGTAACAGCAACAGAAGACGGCGAAGTAGTGGTTATCTCGAAGGGTATGAAACTGAGTAACCTTGCACAAAAAATTAATTACAGTGAGGATGCTTGGAATGTTGACCAAACTTCAAGATGTGCTCTTGTTCAGGATTGGGATGATAAAGGGATGGATGAAGGAATTAAATCTAATAAATTAGAAGTTAGCTCCTTACAATTTGACGACATAGCAGTAAATTTTGAAGACAAATCAGGAACCGTTTGTTTTTCTAAAGATGGGTCTTGGTATAGCACTGCTGAAGAATTTGAATCATCAGGAGCGTTTTATATTTGTGAAGGTAAAGAAATAAAATGTGATGTTAAAGAAGATGGAGACCCAAACGATCTAAATCAAGATAATTTATTTGCATTAAATTGGTCTAGATTTGGCAATATTACTCTAGAAAAATGGAGCAAATCTAAATCAGAATGGATTTTACAATAAATAAAATGATTAAATTTTCAAATAAAAGAAAAAGACAATCAGGAATCACTATTTTAGAGTCTTTAATCTCCACCGCAATTATAGGAATAGGATTTGTTGCTATTTTTCAAATGGTCAACTTTTCTGTTCAATCGATTGATAGTTCTAGCGAAAGAACCAAGGCAAACTACTTAGTAAGCATGATAGCAGAAGATGTTATAGCCCACAAAATAACGAATACTAGTTTTGAAAGGATCGAGGCATGTGGTCCGAAAAAAAACACCATTGATTCAATAAAATCAATTTATGAGACAGCTGTGGAAGATGCTGCGGAAAATAAAAGAGAAAAATGGAATAGCATTTTTAAAACTGACAGATACCTTAAATGTAAAAGTGAAAAAGATATTAAAGATGTAAAAATTTTTCAAATATGTAAAACAGGATGTGATTATACTTCATCATATAAAGAAGACGAGTCAGATATTCATGCTGAGGTTTATGATGAGATGTTCATAGGTAGAGTGCAAGTTAATATGAACGATGGAAAGAAAAGAAGATTTTTATATTTCACTGCTGATTACCAACTTAAATAAGGATGAAAAAAAATAAATTAAAAGATATTGCTGGAATAACTCTAATAGAAATTATGATTGGAGTGGTTATCTCAGCTATTATGATGGGAGCGATGTATACAACTTACAGCATTGTAAATAGTAGTTATACTCAAGTCACAGACCGTGCAAAAATAAGTCGTTCTGGAAGAGATATTGTTGCAATGTTGATTAGAGATATTAGGTTGGCAGGCTTTAAATATCACTATGGTGTAAATACTGATGACATATCAAAACAAGATAATCTTGAATACATTTCTGGTAGTAGCGATATAGAAACAAGCCATGATCCAATTATAGTAATCAAAGATACATTAGGAGATGCAGCAGAGTCAGATATAGCCACCTCTAAAAATGATGACGCAGATTTATGTTGTGATAAAATTCATATAGTTTACGGGGACTTCAATCAAAATGATGCACAACCTTACAAGCGGTATAGAGTTACTTACTACGCTAAACCAAGTGGGGATAATGAATATTATGCTGTTTATAAATCAAAACAAAGTTGGATACAGTCTAGTGAAAGTGTAACCGGTAACTGGTCCAGTAGTTGTGCAGAATGTTTCTCCGGTGAATTAATTAGAGATCACCTCGTGGATATGGAGTTTATAGTTTCTGATCAGCAAGGAAGAATTATCAATCCTCCTCCAAGACCAGACACAAGTAGTAGAGAAAATCTTTATAATATTAAAGCTGTAGATATAAGATTAACTTTTAGATCAAAAAATGAGTTTTATAGATTCAATGCAAAAGATGACAATCCAAGATTTGTAAAAGGACTTGGGGAGAGAACCCGTAAATTTATAGATAAGTATTTAAGAGACTCAGTTGTCGTCACTGTGAATACTAGAAATATTGGTAGTTAAGGATAAAAATGATGAATAAAAATGAAAAAGGATTTGCTCTAGTTCTATCGCTGATACTTTTGCTTGTGATGTCACTTATGGGTGGAGCTTTAATAGTTATTTCTTCAGGAGATCATCAAAGCAACAATACTAGTGATCAATACCAACAGGCATTTTATGTAGCAGAAACGGGCCTTTTAGAGGGAGAAAAAAAAATAATTAATCAATTTTTGGGACCATGGATACATGAAGACAACATACCTGGACCTGGAGAAAAAGCTACAGTCGATGAAGTGAATGCTCATAATTTATATTTAAGCTCTTTAAAAGCAGATGAGGGAGGGAATGTTAGACATACAAATGACAGATCATTACCAAGAAATCAAATAAACGTAACAAAAACAAATTGCTTTAAAAGCTTTAGAAATATTAAAAGAGGAGATTTTCAAGTAACCCATCATGTTGTCAATCAAAATTTTGGAAAGCTGATTGAGCCTATTTTTGGAACTCCGAGTGATGTAGATCCCCTTACCTCGGGTGATGCCAAAGTCATGGAAAAGCTTACAAAAGAAAAAGAATATCTAAAAAGATTCAGGTATGAATTTTTTTCAGTTAATATTGGAAGTGCGCCTTATCTTGGAACTGGTTCAAGCATTAAAAAAACATCTAATAATTCTCAATCATTAGGAACAGCTTATAAGATATATGCCTGCGGAATCATGGTTGCCCAAGGTACGGAACTTGATGATTATGACGGTGAGGAAGAAATAATTATTCCGTTAGAAACAGTGATGGTTATGCCAAATTAAAATATGAATAAAATTTTAAAAAAAATTATGCAGATATTAAAGGTAACATCCATTTCCTTGGTATTTCTTTTAGTTGTAAACAAGGCTAGTTTTGCATGCGATTTCCTTTCTATTAACATTGGTGGCAACAAATCTCAAATTGAAAAGTATTTTGGACCTATCGAGACAGATAAAGAAAATGCAGAGGAACCAAATGATGTCACAACTGTTTCAACAGGGATTGATCGTTTTTGTCCTAATTCAAATCTAGGTAATTCTTTTATTCAAGCGTTTATTGTCAATGATAAAATTGCTGGAATTATAGTTGGAGTATTAAATGGAACGGATAATGAGGAAAGTAAAAAACAGTTACTTTATAATTATGTAATCAGCAATTATGGTAAAATTGAAAATAGTAGTAGACCAGACTGGACAGGTTATAAAGCTTGGAAAATTGGTGGCAAAGAAATTATATACGGTAAGTGGTACCACAGAAAAAAATTTCTAATTGAAGAATTACAAATATCAAATGCAGAATATAAAGATTATTTAATTATTGAGTAAAAGGAATAATAAAAAAATGTATAAAAAGTTTTTAAAAATTATAATTAGCAATCTGTTTATTGTACTTGTTGTATTAAATCAAAATGCTATCTCTAAACCTTTGCCTCCAGGCTCGGGTGCAGGAGATGTTCCAGCTAACATATTAATACTTTTAGATAGCTCTGCCAGCATGAATAGAAGGCTTAGTTCGGGTAATGGAATTGAGAATCCGGGTGATATTGTAGAAGATTCAGATGGTAACTTAATTGTAGGCGAAGGAAATTTAGGCTTTGTAAAAATTCTAACAGCTGACAATACTGTTGATCGAACTTTTGCAGCAGGTAATAGAAATTTTAGAGGTTCTGCAACAGACACATGTACTTTAGATGGAACTAATAATTCTACAGTTAGAACTATAAATAACTTGGGTCTTGCAACTAATGTTAAGGGTGTATCGGGGGATGTGATTTATGGTGCTGATCTTGGCTCAAATAATGGAAAAATTGTAGGAATTAATACATCTGGAAAATGTATTGAAGTTATTACTTATGCTGAGCTTGGTGGTTTTAGACCTATGGCAATGGAAGTAAGAACTATTAATGGTAACGATCATTTATTCGCATCGGGAAGATGGTGGGGAGGTAATGACTGGCGAAAATATTTTTATACTAAAAATTTAACGACAGGTGACTCTTTAACTTGTGGAAGTAATTATGGTGGAAGTTTGGGTACTGTTATTCAATCCGGCATTCGCCTTACAGTCGATAATAGTGGAGGATTTGTATATTATAACTACCAGGGACACATCCATGGATATGCATTAACTAAAACTGGAAACAATTATTGTCCTAGTGATACAGGCCGAGACAAATATTATGCTCAAGGCAACTCAAACACTTCTCATCGAAAAGCTACTGCAATTCAGGTTTCTCCAGATAGCGATTCTACAGTATATGTTACAAGTTTTAATCATGGTGTAGTTCAAAAAGTAAGTCTTACAGGAGATAACACATTAACCTCAGTCATACTTGCTGGAAGAAAAAGAGATGCCGAGAATACAGCCAGTGCGGGTGCACTTAGTGCAGCGGAAGTTAATTTGAGGGAGCCAAAAGCTTTGTTTGTTACTTCTACAAAAGTGTGGGTGTCAGATAATAAAGCAACGATACAAGAATTTGATGAAAACAAATTTACAGTAGCCAATATTGATACTTCATGGCAGGCTGAATACGGTGGAAAAAAAGAGACTAGATTTGAAGGAGCTAAGGAAGCTATCAAAGCAGTTGTATCCGACTCTTCGTTAACAGCAGGAGCTAATTTTGGCTATGGGTTTTGGAATGCTGGGGTATTAGGTGCAGGAAAAGGTAATATAAATACAGTAGGTAAAGGATATTACTGCCATGTCGTTGATGGTTGTGATTATTATAGAGGCTGGAATGGAGTGCATCCAGAAGGAAGATCTCAACTTTTTAACAGTGACTCAGGTATATCCGTAGGAATTAGCAAAGAGGGTGCTGCACAAATACCGGGGGCACTTGATGTTACATCTTTAGAATGGGGAACAGATGCCAATGCTTTTGCACAACTGGCTGATGAATATTTTAGGCAACACCAAGATGCATTAAACTTAAAAGGTACGGAAGCCGACGAAGCTGACTGCCAAATAAGTTATGTAATAGTTATTGGTGATGGTCAATGGACACATGGTTCACAAGCAGCAGAAAAAATTCGATTATTGAGACAAAATTTGGGTGTAAAAACTTTAGTCGTTGCTTATGGTGGCGGAATTAATGCTTCAGGACTTAGCAAATTTGATGAAATGGCACTTGCTGGTTCATGTGACACTGCAGGCTCACCAGATTGTCAAGCAAGAATAGATGCAGATAACGCTCAAATGTTAAAGACAGAGTTAGCAAGTAAAATACAACAAATTATAGCTGAAAAATTATCTTTTACCGCTCCATCAATTACCGCAACCATTCAAGAAGGGGGTTCTTTATACCAAGCACAGTTTGAATATATCCAGTATGGAGAATGGCGAGGAACCATCAGTAGACAAAGTGTTAAAGCTGATGGATCTCTTAATACAGAATCAAGTGAAGAAAATTGGAATGCAGCAGAAAAATTAAAAAATAGAAGTAACGAGAGAAACATTTGGACTACTCTGTCAGATAACTCATATATAGGAAATTGGAATAATTGGACAACAGATGACCAAAATAGATCAGATATAGAAAGTCTTTTTGACTTAACTGGAAATTCAATTTTAGATTATCATAATACCACATCTAATTGTTCAAGTGCTGATGGTGTAGAAGATGGAGTAAATGATGATGTTAAGGGATTAATTAACTTTGTTCGAGGTATAGATTATTTTGATTACGATGGAGACTGCAATATAATTGAAAAAAGAGCCCACTTACTGGGCGATGTTTACAATTCACAACTATTAGAAGTTGGACCTCCAGATGCAAATTCAAATTTTACAGATGTCAATCAAGAGGCATATTGGAGAGCTAAAAACAATTACCAATCTTTTGTTAATGCAAATCAATCTAGACAAAATGTTATTTATGCGGGAGCAAATGATGGAATGCTACATGCATTTAATTCAGCTACGGGAGAAGAGGAGTGGGCTTTTATACCTCCTTTTATTGCATCAAAACTACCAACGATAATAAACAAAGCTTATGATGGAAAATTTGCAGGAGATCCAGGTGGAACTAATCCAATTTTTGGTGTCGATGGTTCACCAGTTGTTCATGACATGTATATACAAGGACTAAATGCAGATGGAGCTTATGAGCAAGGTAAAAGCTGGCGTACGATATTAATGATTCCCTATGGAAGAGGAGGAGCTGGTTTTTCTGTATTAGATGTTACCAATCCCATTATCAATGGCAATCAAGGACCTCTGCATATGTATTCCGTTTTTAATGATCATATAAATAGTAAAGTTTTAGTAGCTGATAACACAGGTCAGATTGCAGAATATCAATATACTCAGGCAACTATAAATATAAGTAACTCAGAAGAAGCTAAAATAGCATCTGAAAATCAAAATACAGCAGATGCTGCTGACTCAGACACTTGTGAAGCTGATAATAGCTGTACTCAACAAGATGCCATCGCTACTTGTCAAACAAATGCTCTAGCTTCCGGTTCATTTAGAGCTAACGGAACAGCAGCTTGTTTTACAGGTTCAACATTCGTATTTGATATAGAGGTTCCCTCAGATGGCGCTGGTAATGTTAGTCAAGATGATCTTGTAGTTACTGAAATAATAAATGGAGATAAAGTTAAAATAAATTTTGCAAGCGCTAAAATGGTTGATGGTTTTTTGAAAGTTGATTTTGGAGCTGAAAAAACTTTCAACGTAGGTATAGGCGATACATCAAGTAATCAAATTGTTTTGCAAACTTCATGCTCGTCCACTGGCACAGACCCAGTTGGATATGATTATAGCCAACTAGGAGAAACCTGGTCAACTCCAAGAATATTTAGAATTCCTGCACAAGAAGGTGATGAAAATATTAATGATGATAAATATGTAGCAGTAATTGGAGGAGGCATGGGAAATACCTTTGTATGCTCAGGATCAAATGTATTCCTTGTTAATTTAGAAGATCTTGAAAATCCAGGCAGCATTTTTGGTGCTGTGGTTAATCAAGGAGCTATTAGTATCGTTGACACTGATACTAGTGATATAGCAAATGCACTTCCAACAACGCCTGTTGTTATCACACCAGATTTAACACGAGGTGTTCCTTGGAGAGGAGCCATGGTTTATTTTAATGACCTTGAAGGAAAAATTACAAAAATTAACTTAACCAACCAAACAATTAATAATGCTAAACTTTATGATCAAACAACATTATTCAAATTAAATGCAACAGTTGAAAATGGACGATATAGTTATAAATCCATGGATGCCACAATAGGAAAAGATACAAATAATTTTTGGCTCTTTGGTGGAACTGGTGACTTCCAAAGAATTGGTGACAGAAGTAATAAGATGGACAATATCTTATATGGGATAAAAGATGAGGAATTTCCATACTTTAAGCACTTAAATGAAGTTAATGTTCCTAAACAATCGGAAGGTAACTTTGAGGAAGAGGCTAAGAAAGGTGCAGATGCGGCTAATCATATTGATGATGTAACGGTTTGTGTGAATACCACTATTGATGCCACTGGAGAGCTTTGTCCTGGTCCTAATGAACAAGCATGGGTTATTAAATTAGATCCAAATCAGCCAAAAAGATTTAGAAAAGTGTCAGCACCGCCTACGGTTTATAAAGGGAATGTATTCTATCCAATTTACGAACCTCCTGTAGGAAATAAATGTAATATAGGTAAAGCGTTTATTTGTTCAGCCGATGATGAATGCGGAACTAATAATTCATCTGAACTAGGCGCAGTAATAGCAGGTGAAGATTGTTTATTTGTTAGAAGAGGAATATTGTCTGAATTAACAATATTTGCAGACACACTTTATGGTAACGTAGCAGGACCTGCTGAACAAGAAGATACATTATTCATCCTCTCTACCAATGCAGGAGAAGTTACTACTTACAGAAGATCTTGGAGAGAAAATTACTAATAAAATTTTTTTATAATAAAAAAGTTTTAATTTGGTTGGAAAAAAATACATAAAAAATAACTGCAATAATAATATAAGGACCAAAAGGAATTTGAGACGACATCTTTCTTGATTTGTTGATTAGTGATGGAATAACAAATATTAGAGCAACGACAGAAGACATAAAAATTGTAAAAGGAATACTAAACCCTGTCTCTTATACACATCTCCGAGCCCACGAGACGGACTCCTATCTCG
>OJBZ01000600.1_pt1 | contig 17993 bp, 15 predicted proteins | sample 1591671 | NCBI WGS metagenome assembly OJBZ01 (sample SAMN05416850, study PRJEB24817) | seawater metagenome | isolation source: Sea water | place: Canada:Atlantic | collected 2013-07
TTCCAGCCTTATGTTGAAGAAGTAGCGAATGACTTAATTTTTTGGCAAAAAACCTCAGATCAAAAAACCTTGATTGATATTGTCAAAAAAATTGAGCAACTGTTTACTGTTTTAGCTAAGTTTGAAGAAAGTTAATTGCAATCGTTAGCATAAAAAAACGCAGCTAGTCTGCGTTCTTTTATAACTAAATACTCACTATTAAAGTGGCATAAATGAGCATCAGCTACTATTTCACCAGGTCATTCACAAAGGTCTTTTTAAACCAAACATCAAACATTTCTTTTTCATAACCAAATGATTTACTGTTGTATTTCAAACGACTATTCATTAAGAAACCCATATCCTTTAACGACACATCAGCACTCTTTACAACGTCATTTTCAGCGTTTAGCAGTTGATAGCTAAACTCCATTCGTGGGAAAAATATATCTTTTATAATACGAATACGCTTTATGCCGCCAAAATTCACATCGCCAGCCAAATCCATATTAGTAACATCGATGATAAGTTTGTGATTTTCAGGTAGCGCTGCAGCTACTTTGGTAAAATGTTTTTCAAAAGATTTAAATACCCGATCTTTAAAGTGCTTGCGGTGCTCTCCGGCGGCATCAATATCATCATACTTGTCTGAATTTGACCACTTAACTTCAATTTCTGCCGCTTGTACATGGGCCAATTGCCCAAATACGGGAAGCGCACATAGTAAATACGTTATTAATTTTTTCATCAGCTTTTCCTCTTTCACTTCCATCAGTATAGTAGACCTCAAAAAATTAAAAAAGTATCGATAAATTTTCTCATATATACTGCATCAGCTTAAAATTTACCCCATAGCCCTATATGAGTCGAACACATGGCATTAATTGCCGAACTACATCAACAATTTAAAACCAATTAGAGCCAACATCACTACATTGGCAAGTACGCCAATAAGAAAAAAATAACTGCGTGGGCTTGGGTTTTGCTCTGTGGCAATAGCATAGTAAAGCACCATGTGAATAAGTCTTGCGATAACATAGACCCAGATACAAATAGCAAAGATAGGACTCTGAAAGCCCATCGCAAATGCCATTAATACCGTAGCAATAAACAAGACACTATTTTCTAAGCTATTGTGAAAAGTACGATGCGCTCTAAAAACAAAGCTATCATGAGACAAATCATCATTGAGTTTACCCGGGATAGCATTTGGCTGTTTTGCCTTACTAAAGGTCGCCACCGCCCATTGCACCAACAGCATCAATAAATATAGATAAAAGCCTAAATACGCTGAATATGCAACTTCGATCATAACTCATTCCTTTTTATCTTTTTTATGTCAATTCAGCCAATTAACGCTGAATATTATGCCCAGTATTTTACATATAAATGACAGGCGCTTAACAATTAAATCAACCTAAAAGATGCCGATACACCTGAAAAATAGACACTGACAGTTACTAGGCTTACAACTAGCATGGCCTTTTTTGTAAAAAAAGGCCATCACTAACATTAACTGTGTTGATGCTTATTCTTCTGTAACCATAATAGCTTTGATATTAACGAACTCTTTTAAACCAAAACCACCATGTTCTCGGCCATAGCCACTGGCTTTGACGCCGCCAAATGGCAGATTTGGCTGCGCTAAGGCATAGCCATTGATGTTTATCATGCCAGTATTAAAGTGCTTAGTTGCTAACTCAATAGCCTGCTCTACATCGGCTGAAAATATACCGCCCCCAAGTCCATAGCGACTATCATTGGCAACACGCATAGCTTCTTGATTATTAGCCACTTTTATTAAGGAGGCAACGGGTCCAAATAGCTCGTCATCGTACGCTGGCATGCCTGGGCTAACATTTTCTAATATAGAAGCAGGATAGAAGAAGCCTTGTCGCTCAGGTATTTCACCACCACAAACAATTGAGGCGCCGGCATTTACCGAGTCTTTCACCTGTTGGTGTAACTCATCTCTCAAATCTTTTCGTGCCATAGGCCCTAAATCGGTCGCTTCATCATTTGGATCGCCTAAAGTCAGTGCTGACATTGCCTTAGCAAAGCCCTGCTTGAAGGCATCATAGTTCTTTTCTGTGACGATAAAGCGCTTAGCTGAGACACAAGTTTCACCATTATTAATCACCCGGCCCTTAACACAAACTTCGATTGTTTTTTCAATATCAGCATCATCGAATACAAGGTAAGCATCATTACTACCCAGCTCTAGCACCGTTTTTTTAGCGTACTTGCCTGCTGTTTCAGCAACAGATTTACCAATACTGTCACTTCCAGTAAAGGTAACCCCTTGAATTTTTTCATGCTTGATAAGTCCGCTGGCAGTTTCTCCATCAACTAGTAATGATTGATAACAATGCTCAGGGAAGCCAGCTTCTTGGTATAATGTTTGAATTTTTTCAGCCATGCCAAAGACATTAGATGCATGCTTCATTACCGTGGTGTTACCCGCAATGACATTGGTAATGCTATATCTAATAACTTGGTATAAAGGGAAGTTCCACGGTTGAATACCTAGAATGACACCTAAAGGTTGATAGCTAATATAAGCTCTGCCTTGCTCAATATCACGTTGTTCAGTTGCTAGCTCGTCTTCAGCAATATCAGCAGTATAACGACAAATTTGTGCACATAGCGCAACTTCTTGCTCACCCTGTGCCTTGAGCTTACCCATTTCGTCAGTCATCAATTGCACTAATTCATCTTGATGAGATTCAATGATATCTGCTAATTTACGCGCTAACTGACTGCGCTCTTTGACTGAGGTTAACTTCCAGCTTTGAAAACACTGATCAGCCTTATCTACGGCACTTTCAGCTTCGGCTGATGATATCAAGTTATATGTTTTGATGGTCTTTTCGGTAAATGGATTAATAGTTTCTACTGTGGAAGTCATTTATTTTCCTTGTTATTTATCGAATTACTAATAGCTAGTGCAAAGCTGAGACCAACTGCCCTATCGATGCTAAATTCAATATGGAGCGCTAAATTTTCAATCATTGCTTTTCACTACTATATTGATTTGTAGACCTTGGTATGACTGTTCCATGCCTAAAGGCATTGAAATATTGTAAAAAGTAATCCGCTTAAACTCTTATTCACCTATCAACATTAAAGCAATAAAAACTACCTTCATATCAGCTAACGTTACGATTATTAGCTGTGTAAAACTTGCATACTAAGCTGAAATTATTTCTTAGCTAAGTTGTTAAGCAGCTAGAGTATTAGCAAGATACACAGAAATATTTTTTAAGCTAACGCCTTCAAGAGCTAGCTAATACTGTTTAGCGCAACTAACTAAGTAACGTTGCCTAGTAGCGATAATCGAACGGGAAAATAATGGTATGGCTCCTGCAAAGTAAATCTCGTTAGCTTAAATTTTATATGCATTAATTAAATAGGAGATAATGATGAGTTCAACAATTACTCAAGAAATGTGGCAAGCGATGTCAGATAGTCCGTACCTAATGATCTCACTAATGAATGCCAGTGGCCACAGTGAGCCCATGCGTGCTCAACTTGATAAAGATGCCAATGGTCACTTTTGGTTTTATACCACTAAAACTAATCGCATAGCCGCTGGTGGCCATGCGATGGCTCAATTTGTTAGTAAAGGGCATAAGCTATTTGCTTGTATTTCAGGTGATTTAGTTGAAGAAACACGTCAAGATATCATTGATAAGTACTGGTCGAATGGCGTTGAAGCTTGGTATGAAAATGGTAAACAAGATGCTAGCTTAAAAATGATGCGCTTTAATTTAGTTGATGCTGAAGTTTGGTCAGTCGATCCTAGTATTAAAGGTATGTTTAAATTAGCTACAGGTAAAACTGTCGATCCTGATGAAATGGGCGACCATGGCAAAATTAACTTCTAAGTAACTAGCCTTAACTAAATACGCTGCATGCATGTATGTTTTTTCATACATGCATGCATGGCTGCAAAGGTAATCAATATTACAGTGTAATACCTCGAAAAGTATTAGCTCGCTACTTAGGTCTTGGCACATGGTAACAAGTGTTTCTTTAGTATCTACATCAATAGTCGTTCTAAAACCCAACATTAACTATAGTGCCCTCAAGGCCTAGCAAATCTAACGCTATCTATTCTCCAGGCGATTGAAATCTAAATAACCAAACTCTATTGGGTAATTAGCTTTAAAGTAGCTATGCATATTGTCAGCAAAGCTCCAAAATTCCTCGCTTGTGCGCCTGATGCCAAAATTATCCATCAACTTAGTGTAATCAGATGCTGTTCTAAGGTTTTGCAACTGATAGGCAAAGTCACTCAATTGATTTTCTTTGACTCGCATAAACGCGTTTGGATGAGAAGTCATAAAGCCACTCGCTATTGTAATGGTATCTTCGCTAGGCAAGCGTCGGTCTTCCTCATCAAATAAGTGCGATATATTGGTATGAGCGCTATGGCGTAATAAGGTATAAAAATGCTGCTTGTCAGAGGACTCGTTATAAATTTGTACTATAGCTGATTCAGGTAAGTTAGCGATGCCATTGCCTGTTAATTGGTTAATACTCATCAACGCCTGCATAGCCTTCTTGCTCGTGAAACCTTTTTTTAATTCATGCTTAGCACTCGCACTAGGGGCAACTTTCGATTTCAACATGCCATAAAGCTCAGTTAATGGTTGCTTAGTTTTATATTCAATATCAGTTGTGATCGAACTGGTATTGGCCTGATAAACAAAATCTTCAACGCTGCTGACTGAGCCTCGGTACCATTTGCCTCTTGCTTGCTTACGGGCTTCTTTTGGTAAGAATGAGAGAAAGTTAAACTCCCCTTCCATACGCAAGAAGTCCATATACATTCGGCTATTGAGTTGATGCCCTAAGTTACCGTAGACATCATAACCAGCCACAAGCAAATAATGAATACGTTCAAATAATGGGTAAGTAAGTACCCAAGCAGTTTGTGGGCTTTTACCTACTAAGCCCTTAACCACGGTTGCCGCATCATTATGTCTAAATACCGTTAAAGCTAAGTTATCGTTTTTTCCTTCACCATCCCACAATAAATCTAGAGTGATCGGTACTTTATTGGCGATATTTTTCTCAATAAAGGCAGATTTTGCCGTTAAATACTCACGTTCCTGCGCAGCATAGCTGATCCATGCGGTGGGCAGCGCAGTACTTTCTTCCTCGGCAGGTAAAGCAATATTCTGTAGGGCGGCCTGTAAAAAACCATTATCGTTCTCGACGAAGCTATTGTCTGGATCAACAAATAACACCCAAAAATGATCATTAATAACATTTAGTGCCATTTGTCCTCGGCATACGGGGCCTTTGATAAACTGCATAATAGTATTTTGTGATTCATCAAGCATATATTGATACCTTGATTTTACCGGAATTTGAGCAAAGGTGATAAAGGGATTAGAGGCTTCCTCAGGTAAATATGACGGTAATTTTTTTACTTGATAGTCTGGCGTGATAAACCATGCTTTCCACTTATCAAGGCGTTGTTCAGACAGCGCAACCGGCATATGAGCTTTGTGTACTAGGGTTTCTTGCACTGGTATTAGGCGATAAAACACTCGTTCTACTTCAGGATCGCTAAAAGGTCTGCGTTTGTATATACCTTGTACTGGCTCGCCTGGGCCAGTGACTGAGCGTACAAGCTTAAAGAATTGAGGATTTTCGTCACTTTCAAAATACAAGTGCACTAAAAATAAATGCTCGAATAAATAGCGACTCATTAACTGGCTTTTTAGATCGGCTTGATTCAAAAATTCTTCCCACTGCTCTATTTCCTCAACAGTATCGTCACTGAGCAAAATATCATCATTGCCTTTAGCGCCCTTTTGTAACCATTTATTGAGTAAAGCATGTTCATCTTGAGAAAGCTTAGGTAGGCCGTAGGGCATGCCCATAAGTGAGTAGTCTTTTTTATAATCGTTAATCTCATTACCGGTCGGGCACTGGTACGACTGATTTATATCTAACTCAAATTGTTCAGGTAGCAAGGCTTGTTTTGGTAAAGGATGTGCCTGCTTTAATGCCAATAACTCAGCGAAGACATTTGACTTTGCGTTCTCTTTATCTTTAGCCGTTTTTAGTTGCTCAGCGATAACTGCGAAAAAGTCTCTCTCACGCCATTGTTTAGTGGTGTGGGCATCCTCGAATAAGCGTGTCAAATTGGCTTCTAATAATCGTTCGCCATCGTAAACTCGTTCTTTATTTGCCCCTCGGGTAATGCCCTCATAACTGCCAAGTTTCAACTGACAAGGCGCATCGTAACAAGCATGACAGACAACACACCTTTGCGCTAAAATTGGTTGTACGTCAGTAGTAAAATCTAATTTATTATTGTCTTTAGTGGTCTCAGGGTGTGCTTGAGATTGAAATATACTATCCTGGTAAGTGAAAAGAAATATGCCAATGATAGTGCTGATCAACAGTAACACGGCTGATTTGGTAAAGTTATTCATGAAATATCCAACTATTATTCGTCCGTGCAGTTCTGGGGTTTATTAAAAATTTATGTATATACCAATCGAAATAATCAACGCCTTGCCTTTAAGTTTTTTAATTCTCGCTACATGGTGAGTTCATTAATTCAACAGGTATTACTAACAGTTATGCCGTCATTGTTAAACAAAGCTGCGCTTTGCTTAGTCTTTATCATCAGCTTTAACAGGCTATTTTAGGCTGAGTTATAAATCATAATCGAGATAGGGAAATAGACTGTAACGTAGACCAATAACCGAACAACGTATTATTTGAATGTCATCAATATGCCAGCATTCATTGTTACAACAGGTTTATCTGAAAATGGTGAAAACATTCGTCGCACAGCAAGCAAAAAAGTAAATTAAAAGCTCAACTGTCTTTAATAGCAATGTGATACTAATTTTAAGCTAAAAGCGTAAAGAAGAATATAGAAAATACTCGCTAGTACTGTAAAAACAACTAACTTAATATCAAATAAACTGCATTGATACTATATCCACTTTACGTGGGGATTAATAAAAACTAAACAATCTATCATGCAGCTAAACGCTGTGTTTTAGTCACCACACCGCTCACTGTTATGCAATGCTAGCCATCAGGTCGCCAAAAACTTCACCCAGGCTGAGGTTGACTTAAATTGTCCCAAAATCAACTTTAAACAGACCAGAAGTGGTACAGAGATCAACAAGCCAATCAATCCCCATAGCCAACCGGTTATCAGAAGCCAAACAATAATAATAAAAGGATTTATACGCATATTTTTAGCTAATGCCAAAGGAGTAATAAGTTGTGATTCTAGGATCGTGAGCACTAAAACACCGCCAACAGCAATCACAACCTTGATATCTGCTCCCCATTGAACTGAACTTGCGATAGCAACCGCAGCCATAGCAAATGTTGGTCCAACAAACGGAATAAAGTTAACAAAACCCACTATCAAGCCCCAAAGCAGCGCATCATCTAGTCCCATAATGGTAAATATCGCGATTGAAAATATACTGAGACCAATATTTATCATACTGACGGTTAATATATAACGCGATAATTGCCGCTGAGCGTTCAAGGCAAACTGAAAAGCTCGTTTCTGCTGACTTTGGCTAACAAATAACTTCACATAATGACGAAATAGTTTGGGTGAATAAACTAAGGTAAATAATATTAAAATCATGGTGGTCATAAATTGCATCAAGGCGAACGGCGCAGAAACCATAAATTCACCTGCAAAGGAAAATAATGACTCTTTTAGTTGCGTCTCTATTACATCGTTATCTTGAGCTTGCTGTTGCTGTTCATCTTCAAACCATGAAAACCAACTATTTTTTATCGGCTTAGTTTTACCGCTACTGCTTTCTACATTAGTTTCGATCGCTCGATTCAATTCGTCTATTTTTTCCGATACATGCATTGACAGTTCAGGTAATAACTTAGCCCACTTTGTGACAGGTTCTTGCAATTGTACTATCAATGTCGACGTTGGCACGATTAAGCAACTCAGAAGAATAATCGCTCCAAGCACGCGTGGGATGTATAGCCGCTCTAATGCTTTCACGCCAGGGCTTAGCAATAATGAAATTAAGCCGGCCACTAACAGTAATAGAATCAAGTTTTGAGCAAAGTAGGCGGTATAAAGAATGGCGAGTATGGTCAACAAATACAAACAGATCACATTTAATGTCGGTTTATTCTTTGTCGATGCGGGCTTATTTGACGTTGTAGTAGTTACTGACATGATTGCCTTATCACTATTTTAAGTTGTTGTGTGAATCAAAATTTTTTATTGTCCCTTTCCAGCAAACAAAGCAAAATGTAGGCCTATTATTAGTTTCGTAAAAGTAATTGGAAATCAATACTCTGCAACACTGTACTGTTCAGCCAGCGATACTGAGTAAATAGGCATAGCGACTAAATTACACTATAGCGGGAAAATATTACCCAGCAACGGTGCTTTTTATCAATCGATATTCTTAGGAAAATTTTAGCTCAAGATTTTTACCTATAAATTAATTTGCGACGTTAATACAATACGTTGTAATAAATCACAGCTTTTTAACAATTGATTATTATTCAAGAATAAATCCTTTATTTTTATTATGTTACTGAAAGATTAATCTGGTTCGAATTTTGCTTTCTGTTTTGCTAGTTATTCTTTAAGGAATTTAAATATGTTTATTGTTAAATACTACCTGACGGCCTCCGTGGCTTCACTCATCATAGCAATGCTTTTGTCGCCTTGGTATTTAACATTTCTATTTATCTGGATAAGTTTGTCATTATTTGCCGTTAGTTTGGCTTATATCTTCGATGCACCGAGCATTTTCAGAAAACGAGCTGACGGGTCAATTCCCTCTTATATTATGCTGTTACTACTGCCATTTTTTAGTGGTGTACAGCTATACAATCATTGGGCGAGACGAAATGACAGCGTGCCGGCAATTCAAGAGATAACACCGAAACTATTTCTCGCCTGTCGGCTTTTCCCATCAGATATTGCGCAATTAAAAAGCCGTGGTGTTTCGGCAATTGTTGATGCAACTTCTGAATTTAGTGGTCTAGACTGGAGTGCACGTGACAATGCGCTCGATTATATCAACATCCCTATTTTAGACCATAGTGCGCCACAGAAAGAAGCGCTAATTAAAGCGGTCAACTGGATTTCACACCAGATTAATAACAACCGGGGGGTAATTGTTCATTGTGCCTTAGGTCGAGGAAGGTCGGTGCTTATTGTGGCGGCTTATCTACTTGCAAGTGGCCGTTTTAACTCTGTCGATGAAACACTAAAGTTTATTAATAAAATTAGAGGTACAGCAAATTTAAATAAACGCCAATACCAAAAATTAGCTTTAATGCACGAGGAGAACATTTGGCCTAAGCAAGAACCAATACTGTTAATTATTAATCCCGTATCAGGGGGCGGTAGCTGGCTACTTAAAAAAGAGACTATTGAACAACTGCTGTCTGTAAAATATAAACTTGATTTTAAGCTAACCTCAGAAACTTTATCGGCCAAACATCTTACTAGTACTCATAAGAACAAGGGCTATAAAATGATAGTTGCTTGTGGTGGCGATGGTACGGTAAACGAAGTAGCAAGTGAATTAATTGGTACCAACATTCCCATGGCAATAATGCCTCTGGGCACAACAAATGCGCTTGCTCATGTACTGATTGGTAACCAAAGTAAAATTAAGCCGATAGAATCAGCATGTAATGACATTATTATGGCCAAAAGTACGCTAATAGACACGGCAACCTGTAATGACGATATTTTATTGCTGGTTGCTGGCTTAGGCTTTCAAGAAAAGATGATCAGCAGCGCTGATCGAAAAAACAAAAATGAAGGTGGTGAATTCGCTTATATTGAAGGCCTTACCTCAGCAATTAAACAAAATGAATCAACGTGCTATCAAATAAGCTTCGACGGTAATGCAGCAGAAGAGGTCTCAGCAACGAGTATTGTGGTAGCAAATGCGGCACCTTTTACTACGATTCTCGCTCAAGGAGGCCAAGAGCCAGACCCAACAGATGGCTTGCTAGATATTACCATACTCGATACTCAGCAAAGTATCACTTTGCCAATTCTATCTTTACTCACCAAGGGCTTAACGCGGCAATGGCAAGATAGCATCGTTATTGACGGCGTTAAAACCCGACAAGCTAAAACAATTGAGATCAAACAGGCAAGTACTATCGACTATGTTATTGATGGCGAAGTACGCAAGAGCGAACAGGTTTCAATTACTGTCAATGAAAAATCTCTTCGCGTCGTACACTGGCAGCAAATAAATGATAAGCAAGAAAAATGTACACAATAACCTGTACCTTTTTCACAAAGGGTGACATAAAACGGCAGCCAAACAAAAATAACCTAATAAAATCAATAACTTTAAAAATGGCACAGTTATCGCTTTAAAGCTAAGAACCCCCAAACATGAGGAGAGATTCATGAAACGCACTATTTTATCAATCGCCCTACTCGCTGGTCTATCTAGCCCAGCCATGGCTGCAACTAATAGTTGGGAAGCTGAAGCAAAAGATGCTTGGAGAGATGGTAAAGCTGAAGCCATGTTATTATTTAATGATAGTTTTAACCTATTTGATATTAATACCGATGTCACATACGGCAAAGTAATTTTGTCAGCTAAACTATCTAGAAAACAAGATATTTTTCTGCAATTCTAGGGGGACATCGACAATGAAAACAACAGGTGTTTTATTTGCCAATTTAGGTTTGGCTTTAAATATTTTATCTGACGAAATAATCATTAATTAGTTTAAAAAACAACAAAGAGAGGAAGTTACAATGGATTTAATCCGAATTATATTTTCGATATTACTGCCACCACTCGGCGTATTCTTACAAGTTGGCTTTACTGGTCAGTTTTTTTTGAACATTTTGCTAACCTTACTCGGTTATATCCCCGGTATTATCCATGCAGTTTGGATAATCGCCAAACGTTAGCAGATAATAATAAATTTAGAGCACTAACAGGTGCGTTTCGCAGCAAGCATGAGTGATTCTGCGAGAGTTTCTCGTGTTTACTTTATTTGGACTTGAACGTTGTAATAGCATGATTTACAGCACCTTAACTACTTCACTATAGCGGTGAATCCTCAATAGCAGAGTAATACATGACAAATTATTTCGTTAAATTTTTACTGTTCGCCTGCCTGTTCTGCTCAATAACAAGTTCTGCGCAAGATAGCTTAATGAAAGGCGAGGATGAAAATATCACTTTGGTCAATCAAACTCATGCTATTTGGGTGGAAGCAGAGCAATATTGGCAAAATTTTCTCGAAAAACTGCCGATGATTGGTGTTGGTTTAATCTTATTAATCACCATTATTTTAATTGCCCGTCCGTTATCACAACTATTAGTTCGTCCCATCGCCGCGTTAAGTTCGAGTCTACTGATTAAAGTCGTCGCGCGTCGATTAGTCAGCACGTTGATTATTTTGTTTGGTTTCTACCTATTCTTACGCTTCGCTGGATTAAGCGAATTTGCTATCGCTATTTTATCGGGTACCGGAGTAATGGGCCTGATCATTGGTTTTGCCTTTAAGGATATTGCTGAAAACTTTATTTCTAGCTTACTACTCAGTGTACAAAAGCCATTTAAAATTGATGACGTCATAGAAATTGACGGTCGTATCGGCGTCGTTAAACAGGTTACCGCAAGAGCAACAACGTTAGTTGATTTCAATGGCGATCATATCCAAATTCCGAACGCCACGGTCTACAAAAATGTTATTCGAAATCTCACCGCTAACCCAAAATCTCGTGGCCAATTTATCATCGGTATTGGTTACGACTCAAGTATTGTGCAAGCGCAACAATTGGCGATAAAAGTACTCGAGAGTACCGAGGCAGTGCTAGACGACCCTGAACCACAGGTTCTGGTCGATGTATTAGCGTCTTCAACCGTTAATCTTAAAGTCTATTTTTGGATTGACACACATCAGCACAGTATTAATAAAGTTGCTTCGTTTCTGATGCGTACCATCATGCGTGAGTTTGAACACCAAGGTATTAGCATGCCTGATGATGCCCGTGAAATTATTTTTCCTGAAGGTATTGTACTGCGCCAAGATAGTAACGCTAGCAAGAGCAACGACGATGTAAATCATCTTAAACAGACACCAGCGGTAGACAACCAGCAAAACATGCAAGCTCAGCAGGACTTAGAGCATAACGCTGCTGATGATGACCTGAGCAGTGACGCAGATAATATTCGACAACAAGCAAAGGCCGCTCGTGATCCTGAAATAGGTAATAATATACTATGAATATAAAAATTGAGCCGCTGGTAGAATCAATTAGAGCAAACTTTTGGTTTGTGCCTTCCATGATGATTGCTTTTACCATGATAATGGCAGTGATCACTATTTGGGTCGATATTTCGATGCTGTGGGACTTAAAACCCTACGTACCGATTATTTATAGCACCGATGTTGGCGCCATTCGCTCGTTACTAGGTACTATCGCCGCTTCCATGATAACGGTTACCAGTATTGCTTTTTCTATCACCATTGTTGCACTTACACTAGCCTCATCACAATTCGGCCCGCGCTTAATGCGAAACTTTATGAAAGACCGAACAACCCAAATGGTTTTAGGTGTTTTCATTTCTAACTTCCTCTATTGTATCTTTATCTTTTGCGCGCTTAGTTTGGTGCCTCCATATAACTTTACCCCAGGCGTTACCGTAATCTGGGCCATATTAATGACCTCAGTTAGTATTGGCTTTCTTATTCATTTTATTCACCATGTTTCCGTATCAATTCAAGCCGACTCTGTGGTTGAGGATGTTTATTGCGAATTAAAAGACAGCATAGCAAGGCTCTTTCCTAAGCCGTCAAGTCATGATGTTTTAACAGATGAATCTGAAATAGATAACGTTGGCAAAGATGATTATAGTGTTGCTATTGAATTACGTTCAGAAGAGTCTGGTTATGTACAACTCATCGATTTACCAGCACTCATCGATGAGTTAACAGTATCAGATATACAGTTAACACTTAATTTTACCCCTGGAGATTATGTCGTCAGAGGCGGAGTTTTTGGCTTACTGTATGCTAAACACTCAGTAGCAGAAAGTGTACTTGAAAGTATTAAAAAGCACTTTATTCTTGGCGCAGTTCGAACACCAGTACAGGATCCCGTCTTCGCCGTAGGTCAATTGGTCGAAATTGCCCTAAGAGCACTTTCACCGGGTATTAACGATCCATTTACCGCCATCACCTGTATTGATAAATTGAGTTCAACCTTATGTAGTTTAGCGGCACGAGAATTTCCCAAAGCTAATTTTAACGATGACAGCAATACACCTAGGCTACATTGTAAGTCACTCACGTTTAGTGATGTCGCTAATGCCGCATTCGACCAAATTAGACGCCATGCTAAAAATAATACCACGGTGATAGTGAGACAATTGGAGTCACTTAGAGAGTTAGCATTACGGGCACAAAACCAAGAACAATATCAGTTTATTTACCAGCAAGTTCAAATGATTGCTGAGCAGCAAGCATATCTTAATGTGACCCAATTAGATGCCAAGACAATCGAAGATAAAATTAATAGCGTTAAGCTGTATTTAGCCGCTGGCAGTGATACGGCTTAATACAACAATAACGAAGCTTAATCCGTTACCATAAGTGTTAAGCCGAACCAAAATGAAAGTAGTACTCTCATTGAGTCAACTAAATCGATAAAACTATGAGGTTTAGTCATAAAAGCGTTACTGCCTAAGCTGTAACAAGCTTTTACATCAGCGTCAGAATCAGAAGTGGTGAATATAATGATAGGTATATGGCGGTATAATTCATTAGCTTTAATTTCAGCTAATGCTTCTCTACCACCTTTTCTTGGCATATTAAGGTCAAGTAAGATCATGCAAGGGAGTATGCTATTTGCCCCCAAAGAATCAACGAGCTCTTTGCCGTCATTAACGAAACGTATCTTTTTAGTGTCAAATTCCGCTTCTTCTAAGGCATCTTTCAAGAGTTCTTGATCATCTAAATCGTCATCGGCGATTAGAATATAGCTTAAGGCGCGAAATTGCGTAGTTAATTTCTTTTTAGTAATCATAATAAGGGGTTCCAGACAAACTAAGTTGCAGAAAAAATAATTACTAAAACTCTGTAATGTATGCCACAAGTATTATTTGTTTTACGTTGTTGTATGCTAAACTTGTGCTAATAACACGAATATTAGCATGCTTATATTTAATTGACAATATTAGTTTAGCGATAAATTATGAAACCTGAACAAACAACCGCAGAAAGAATTGTAAAATTGCGTAAACAGCTAAGTATTTCACAAAAAGTGTTTGCCGATAAAATTGATATCACTCAAGGTGCATTGTCACAACTTGAGTCAGGCAAGTCTGCGCTTTCCTTACAAACCATATATAATATCTGTCAGATCTTCGAAGTGGATTGCAATTGGTTGATACTCGGTACAGGTAGAGAATTTAAACCGCTCACCGCCATCAATACGCAAGAAGACAGCGAAATTTTAATTAAGCCAGCAAAAATAAAACAATTATTTAGCGCAAACTTGGTGCCGCTAATTAACGAAGAGGCACATGCAGGCTATATAAGCCAATGCCAAAATGACGATTATCTCGAAGCATTAGACGTATACAGAATTCCGGGCTTTGAAAACGGTAACTACCGGATGTTCGAGATTGAGGGTGATAGCATGGTACCAAGCATATACCCACGTGAGATTATGGTCACTGAGTCAGTTTCAGACTGGAGCTTAATTGAAAATGGTGTTTTATGTGTACTGATCACTGAAGAAGGCATAGTGGCTAAAAGAGTTTATAGCTACGAAGAAGAACCAAAAGTGTTAATGCTAAAAAGCGATAACCCAGATTATAAAACTTACTCAATTGGCTTTGACAAAGTAACAGAGATTTGGGAAATAAAAGCAAAAATCACCAGCGTATTAAATGCTGATGATCACCCAACGGTTGAACGCTTTAGAACTATCGAATCAGATATTCAAGAGATTAAAAATAAACTCAATAACATCTCGAGCATTAAAGAAAAAAAGCTTAATTAGCTGAATAACTAACATTATAATTATCACCCCTTACTCCTCATCTTTAGGAGAAGGGCTATCGGTTATTTACGTATTTAACGATCTAATATGACCATAGTTTAATAAGGCAACAAAGATACTGCCACCAACCGCATTCCCGGCCAAAATCACACCAATAGCAGGTATAATATCTGCTAATTTAATTTCCTCTGAAGTGAAAAGTCCAACAAATAACTCAACCGAGCCAGCAATAGAATGGTGCAGGCCACCGACGCCGATTACAAAGGTTGCTATATATATACAGAGTATTTGACTACCGGTTGAGTGAGTGGATAATATAGTCCATGCGCCAGTCGCCATTAACCAACCGGCCAATATTGCACTGACAAATAGCACTTGATAATCGTAGTCAAGAACATGCTCAGCCAAAATCAAATAACCTTCGCTAGCATGTATTACGCCATCAGCAGTCGCCAACATTAATGCGATTAGTAAGCCTCCACAAAGGTTACCGGCGATAACGATCGCCCATAGTTTTAATACGCTTTGTGCTTTTGCCGAACCATCAAGTAAAGGGTAAACAGCCGTCGCGGTATGTTCTGTAAAAAGCTCAGTTCGACTCAAAATACAAAGAATAAAGCCCAACGGATAAACGAGGGCAACAAAGATTTTATTAATGCCATCAACATTACCTAAAATGCTCGCCATTACCCCTACCGCTAAAACAGTACAACCTATGATCATACCCGCCGCCACTGACGACATAAATAAGGAAAGCTCAGGCCTTTGTAATTGACTTTGACCTTCGTGGATAGCCATTTCAAGTACATCATCTGCGTGCCTAAACGTTTCGTCAGTACGCTTTACAATAACAGGCTGGTATTGATTAGACTCTCTTTCCCTCTCTATAGAGCGCTCTTCAATTTCCGAACTTGAGTGCTGATCCTTAAGACCATCAAGGATTTCAGAAATATCTTTACCACCATTTTTACGGGTTTTACGTTTGCCGGCATTACCCATTGTGTTTTTAGTCATATTCATCCTCAAAAGCTTCTCTCGTTAACTATTACTTATCAATAAACGTGCCAGCACTACTAAACTTGCTATTATGCTTAACGGTCCCTTAAATTATGAGTCCGCAGAACTGCGACATTATAGAGAGGCTGCTATTTGTTGGTATATTAGATAAATTATTCCCTACATCAGTAATTTTTACATACTCGTTTTCGTCTAAAGTTAACATTATGTTTTGAATCAACATTTAGCAACGATTGTATTTTAATCTCGGCTCAGCTATATCAATCAACGCTACGACTTTTGTGCGTATCCAGTTAATCGGCTTATGCGTATGTATTTTTATTTGATCAAGGATCCTACTTAAACATCGTTAATTTCTAAGCCTCTTCGGCCATGCCAAATATCTTATTACTAACAATCAAACGATAATAGTGAATATCGATATCTCGTATCAGTCGATAAAACGCTATCGGCATTTATCAATAAACGAGAAAAGTTGGCTTGGAATCCTATCGGCAATGAGCTATAAGATAAGGCGGAACTATTTAACGAAAATATCTGAAATGTTTGATTTTACAGTCGTCTAACTAAATAATTTAATTAGCTATTGCTTGTCATACAACATAAAAAATTTGTGGTTGTTTGCTTTTATAGCTGATGTTTTAGTGCTATCAGTTAGGCTGAAAGCTGAAATGCAAACAACCGTTAGTATTACTGTGCCAGCCCACAAATAATAACGTAACGGTTGCTTTGTGCTGCCAATATAAAGTCACCCGCACTCGCGGGTGATTTTAATTAACAGTCTTTATCATCTGCGTTTGCAGCGTCTTTAACATTTTCACATGCATCTTCAACAGCGTTACCCGCGTCAGTTGCGATTTCGTCAAGCTTTTCACCAGCGCTTTCTGCCGGGCCTTCTGAACAAGCGGCTAAAGTAAATACGAACATTGCGCCAAAGATTAATGTGCTAAGTTTTTTTAATGACATTTTCATAATAAATCCTCTTAATAATTTAGTGTAAATAGTTGTTTTTCTAATAATCTATTGTTGGCCTTTTCGGCTAGACCGAGGGACCCTTTCCTTTCACGGCATTGATCACCAATGAAACGATTAGTAATACTAGAAATACAAAGAATAATATTTTTGCAATGTCTGTTGCTGCTCCAGCGATACCACCAAAACCAAACACTGCCGCGATAATTGCTATGATAAAAAAAGTAATTGCCCAGCGTAACATCGGTATTCTCCTTGTTTGTATAATAAAGTTCTTTAATAACATCATAGTTAAAGCCACTTTCATGCCAACTCACAAGTCATTGTTTTTAATCGAAATAAAAAAACAACTGAATGACGACTCACGGTGGCTGAGTACATTTTACAGATGAGAGTGAAGATATTACTGAACGTTTTTTATAACCTTAGTTGAAAAAACTTAGCTACTTAATAATGTTGAATTCATCACGACGCTTTATTCAAAAAATAGCGAGTTGACCATTACAACAAAAGCATCTTTAGCAAGTAACTATAAAACTTAAGGTTTATTATTTTGTGACAACTTTTATTGATAATATTCACCTGAAAGGGTATTAATACGATACAGCTTTATAGATAATTCCTCACAACGATAATTTAAAAGTCATTCAAATATTCATGGAAACTAATCAATGAATCAGACATACCCAAGCAAACCTGAGAGCAAAAAAAATAATCCACTTATCGAAATAATCTTTAATATTATCGTACCATCAGTTATTTTAATGAAATTATCCGGCCCTGAATATTTAGGCACGGTAATGGGTCTTATAGTGGCACTTGCTTTCCCTGTCGGTTACGCCATATATGACTTTATCAAGGTTAAATCATTGAACTTTATCTCACTATTAGGCTTTTTAAGTACTTTTTTGACTGGCGGTATTGCACTTTTTGAACTGGATGTGCAATGGCTCTGTCTCTTATACACATCTGACGCTGC
>OJBZ01000613.1_pt1 | contig 17603 bp, 17 predicted proteins | sample 1591671 | NCBI WGS metagenome assembly OJBZ01 (sample SAMN05416850, study PRJEB24817) | seawater metagenome | isolation source: Sea water | place: Canada:Atlantic | collected 2013-07
GGCAATTCCAGATTAATCATGTTGTTCTCCTACACCATCAGGCTGCCGTGAAGCACGGCAATGCTGCGCAAGTTCCGGTACCACATCTCCAGCGGGTAATCGCGGACGAAGCCCGCTCCGCCAAACAACTGGATACCATTGGTACCAATTTCCATGGCCTTCTCCATGCACAGCAGCTGCGCCAGATAGGCCTCCTTGTGGAAATCGAGCCCCTGTTCGGCCCGGCTGGCGGCGCGCAACATCATCAGCCGCATCCCTTCGATCTCGATGGCCATGTTAGCCACCATGAATGCCACGGACTGGCGCCACGCAATCGGCTCGCCAAACGCCTTGCGTTCATTCACGTAGGGGATCGCGTATTCCATCACCGCCTGGCAGCAGCCCACCGCCAACGCGCACTGTCCGATGCGGGACAGGCCCAGCAGTCGATCCAGATCAAACCCGGGCAGCCGGTCGGCCTCGGGCACGGTCACCGATTCCAGCGTCAGCGTGGCTGGCTCCGCACTGCGCAGCCCCATGTACGCTTCGGACTGAATGGTCAGCCCCGCCGCATCTTTCGGAACGATAAAGGCAGCTACCTCTCCCTTTTCCGCCGCCACCACCACAAACCACTCACACTGCTCAGCCAGGGGCACCAGACTCTTCACCCCATTGAGAACGACTTGTCCATTGCCACTTTGTGCCGTGGTGGCTGGAGACGACGGCTCGAAAGTAGCCCGCGGTTCCGTCAGCGCGATGGCCGCGCCCGTAAAGGTTTCCGTCGCCATGGCAGGCAACCAGCGCTCCTGCTGCTCTTCGCTACCGAAATCCACCAGAGCGTTGACGGCGGCCATGGGCTGCAAGGCTGCCAGCGTATGGGAGATGTCCCCTTCGGCCAGATCTTCTACTGCCAGCGCATTGGAGAGCGGCGATCTCGGCATCCCCACACCACCCAGAGCTTCCGGCATGGGCATCAGCGCCAGGCCAAAGCCGGCGATACTGTTCAACAGTTCAGCACTCGCCTTCGCCGCGTCATCGGCGGCGCGGGATTGCGGGAACAGGGAATCGCGCACCATCTTGCGCATCCCTTCACGGGTCATGCGTTGTTCTTCGGTTAATGTCAGGTCAAAAAGCGGTGTGGACATACAAGGGCCTCATCCCGGCAAGCAAACGGTTGTTTGAACAACAGTTTGTCACTGGCTGTCTACCACCGACAATGACAGGTCTGTGACCTGCCACGATAAAAACGGTAAAGTTGAGCAAAAATACAACAACCCTTCAGTCAGGCGTTTTTTGTCCGTGTTTACACTGATACCGAAAGAGCCCCCGGAGCGCGCGGTCCGGCTAAAACGCCAAATCATGGCGATCTATTCCTATTGTTTATTGTGGGCCGGCACCTTCATTGGTGTGGAACTCACCGCTTTTGAACCCAACACACCACACCTGACCTTCTTCGCAGTGGTCTTTGCCGTTAACGGCCTGTTCTACCTGCTGATTCGCAGCGGCCTCAGCGAGCGCTTCGGGGACCCCAGCCTGACCATTCTGCAAATGGCCGTGGGCATCCTGCTGACCACCATCATTCTGCATTACTCCCGCGAACTGCGCGGCGCCATGCTGAGCATCTATTTCATGGTCATGACCTTTGGTGTGTTCGCACTGGATCGCCGACGCATGCTGCTGATGGCCGCCTTCACCCTGCTTTGCTTCACAGGGCTGCTGATTTACGAGTGGATCAATGCCCCCCAGCAAGCCATTTTCTCCTACCTGATCGGCCACTGGATCATTCTCACGCTCGGCCTGGGCTGGTTTATCTACATGGGCGGCTATATCCACAACCTGCAATTGCGGGTACGCGAACAGCGTGAACGGCTACGCGAAGCCCACGACCGCCTCAGCGCCATTGCCGTGCGCGACGACCTGACCGGCCTGTATAACCGGCGCCACTTTCTGGAACGTCTGGAAGAAGAGATGTCCCGCGCCAACCGGGAGAGCAGCCCGCTGCACCTGGCGATTATCGACCTGGACCACTTCAAACGGGTCAACGACACCTATGGCCATCACGCCGGCGACGAAGTGTTGCATCGCTTTGCGCAGCTCGCGGCCATGGGGTTGCGCAAGTCCGACCTGCTGGCCCGTTACGGCGGCGAAGAGTTCGTGGTGCTGTTCCCTCACACCAGCAGCCAGGCCTGCCTGGCCGCGCTGGAACGGTTGCGACACAGTTTTTCCGAACAGCGCTATGCCTTTGCCGGAGAATTAAGCAGCGCGTTTTCTGCCGGGCTAACGCATTACCAGCCCGGGGAAAGCGCTGAGCAATTCATAAAGCGCGCGGATAACGCCTTGTATGAAGCCAAGCACCTGGGCAGAAACCGTATCCAGCAAGCGGGCTGACCAGACCAGTACAACAGGACGGTGGAGGCGCGGCCCGTCTATCGGTATGCTTGCTCGCCACCGGGAGAAAAGCATGTCTGAGATTACCAACCCAAGTCTGAAAAACACGGTCCGCCAACATTTCGCCAGCCTGGGGGAAGACGCGCCGACCTGGACGGAAATTCACGGCATGCTGTGTGCCCTGGCCGCAGGCCCGCAGGGCGATGACGATTCCCGGGTCGACTACGCCCATGAGCTGGAAATGCCGGTCCCGGACGAGGTGGCATCCGCCCTCAACCAACTGCGCCAACGTCTGGTGACCCAGTTACTCAGCGGCGAAACAGTGAACCTGCCCTGCCTGCTCGATCCCTATCAGGAAGAAGATGGCCAGGACCTGGCCAGCTGGTGTGCCGGTTTCATGACCGGCGTTTTCGTGAATGAGTCCCTCTGGTACGAGCACGACGAGGAAACCGTCGTCAATCTGCTGTTGCCCTTCATTCTAATTTCCGGTCTTGATGAAGATGAAGAGCTGGACGCCCTGTGGGAGAACACCCAGGTCGTGCGCCAGATGGCCCTGGGCATTCCGGAGCTGATTGAAGAACTGTTTTTATGTTTTCACGGGCCGGATGAAGGCGGCGAATCCCAGGGAACCTCTGAATAACGCCTTGTCCGCTGACCCGGCCTCTTGCCCCACTGATCACTGTCGTCAGACGTAACGTGACCCAGTTCCACGCCGTACCCGTGCCAAGCCTCTAGGCTTGCAGGGTGAGCTACCGATACAAAAACCATGTAGCCACCAGAACATCATTACTAGGGGGAACGCGTGCGCGTCATTCTTTTGGCAAGTTTACTGACGCCAGTGCTGGCGATGGCTCAAACCGAATCCCAGCCTGCCTGCCCGACACTGGCCCGGGCCAGCTTCACCACTGCGGTCGAAAACCGTGAACCCATCAACACCGTCAGCCAGGTACCTGTAGATACCGCAGAGCTGCTCTTTTATACCGAAGTGCATGACGGCAGCAATCAAACCCTCTACCACCACTGGTCGCTCAATGGTGAACCCTTTGTGGATGTCACCTTGGAGATTGGTTCGGATTTCTGGCGGACCTGGTCGTCGAAAACACTTACCGGCCTGGGCATGAAAGCGGGCGACACCTGGGGCGTTTCCGTCACCGGTGCCCCGGGTTGCGAATTGGGCCACTGGCAGGTAACGCTGACAGAATCCGGCAACGCACCGGCAGCGCCAGATACCTCCACGCAGGCCACGCCCGACCGTGCCGCACCAACGCCACCATCAGCTTCACCGCCACCTTCACAAACAGAAAGCCCCACTAACGCCGACGATGCACAGCAAGCCGCGCCAACCGACAGTGCGCCAGTGGATCTGAGCGCGAATTTCATGGCTATCGAAGAGCTGCTGACACTCGGCGACACTCGAGGGGCGCGTTCTGCCATCAAGCGGGCGCGGGCACTGACCGGTAATGCGCAGCAGCTCACCGACCTTGATCAAATGGACAAGGACAATCAGGCATTTGCTGAACTGAACCAGCTGATCCGTCAGCGCGACATCCCGGCCGCCCGGCAGAAGCTGCAAGCCCTGATGGTCTCTGTTCCGCCGGAAAGCCCGGTGTACCCTGCCCTTCAGGGTCGTCACAAGTTGCTCGATCAGCTCAACGAAATGAACCGGGACAGCGCTGGGCTCCAGGCCGCCTCAGCCCCGTAAAGGAACGCTTCACCGTTAGCGTGAACAGCACATTGTGAACCGCTTGATTGGATCTCAGTAGTGCCTCGCACTTTGCTGGACACGTAACCCGCAGCGGATCATGGCACAAGAGCCGGGATCCGCTCATCACTCCCAGTCCATCACTCAATACCGTGACAAAGCCCAAAAGGAATTATTCAGAGGTTCCTTAGTCGTCTTTAAGGGAAAGGTGGCTGACATCCGGTTGCGCCGGTGGTGGCGCCTGGGTGCGCTGGCCCAGGTCTTCCCCGGGCGCCGCCATGCTCAGGTGGCTTACATCAGGGGCCGGTGGTGCAGGCGCGCGGGTTGCGTTATCCATATCCTCACCCACATCCGCCACGGAAAACGCACCAGAGAAGCCGGTGCCCCCGGTACGAATAGTTCCCACGGTCTCCAGATCACCGCTGTTCTGCTCCCTGGGGCTGGCCGATACGGCTGAGTCGGAAGATTCCGTCGCCGGTGCAGGTGCTGCTGATGGCGCAGCAGCCGGCTGCGCAGGCACCGGCGGTTTCTCGCCACCGGAGACAGGGCGAATTTCACATTCCGCCCCGGCCTGCTTCATCAGCGCCCGAAACTTCATGGCCGTGGCCTGATCAGCATCTTTCTTGATCACCACTGGCTGGCCGGAAAACAGTTTCTCAACCCGGGCGCTGTCCATCTTGAACAAACGCCCCAGATTGCTCTTCACCGTGGCCAGGTCAGCACCACCGACCAGCTTCCCGGAAAACACGATATGGAAACGAGCATCACTCATGCTGTTGCGTTTCTCCCTTCAGGCAATTCAGTTTTCAGGCACAAGATTCAATCCATCTGCGCCGCACAATACTCCGCCAGCGCCGCAATGGTCCGTGACGGGTTCAGGCCCAAAGCCCGAGGCACCATGGCGCCATCCACCACATAGAGACCAGGATAGTTGAACACTTCCCCGGCATGGTTCACCACCCCCTGTTCCACAGAATCCGCCATATTGCAGCCACCCAGTGGATGCGGTGTGACCAGATTCTTGAACCAGGTCCAGGTAGCGGGTGTCATCGGGTTGCCCCCGGTGGCAGCCGTCAGTGACAAATGTCGATCGGCCAGCCCCTGCACTGCCTTTTCTGCCTTGCGATAATCCCACTTGAGCTTCAGGCGATCACGCTTCCATGGCCAGTACCAGCGCCGGCCCAGAGAAAAGGTGCCACCGGGATCATCCATGGCCTGACCAAACCAGGGCATCATTTTGCCAAAGGGGTTACTGCTGTCGCCATATTTCAGCATGGCCGCACCCAGCCGGCTGCCGGCAAACCGGGACTGCTTGCCCAAACGCTCCAGCCAGCTGCCAAGAATATCCGGCAAGCCTCCGTCTTCCACAAAATACCGGGCGCCATTGTCCGAGCCATCCAGGTAATCGATGGCGCTGGTGATGGTCGGGCCCCGCGTAGGTGAAATCTGACGATCTTCATAGAAAGCCGCCGTGGCAAAATCGCCATTACTGCTCCAGTTGTGCCCGAGCTTACGGCTGAGTTTGGGCAGCGTCTTGAACTGATCCCGGCAGCGCAGTAACAGTTCGGTGGAACCCATGGAGCCAGCAGCCACGATCACCTTGTCAGCCCGGAAACCGCGCCAGCCCCGCGCATCCAGATCCATGGCCTGCACTTCATAGCCCCCCGAGGCCAGCGGCCGAATCGTGCGCACGTGATGCAACGGACGAATCTGCGCACCAGCACTTTCCGCCGCCGCCAGATAATTGAGATCCAGGGTATTCTTGGCTTTCACCGGGCAACCCAGATCGCAATTGCCGCAATGGGTGCAAGTGCCCTGCTCTTTGCCCTGGGCGTTGACCCAGCTTTTACTATGGCGGTAATCGAACGAATCGTCGTTTTCCGCGCGCCACTCTGGATCAAACGTAATCGCCTGGGGTACCACGGTGAAACGGTCCCCGGCGCCGACCGCCTCCGCCGCTTCTTTCATCAGGTGGGTGCGTGGCGTCCACTGGCTCGCAGGCAATGTCTGCACATTGAGCATCACGCCAGTGATGTCGTAATAAGGTTTCAGGGTGGCGTAATCAATCGCCTCAGGCCAACCCTGCTCGAAGGCCTCGGGTTTGGCTTCAATACTGACGTTGGCATAAATCAGCGAGCCACCGCCAACCCCGGCCCCCATGGCAATACTCATGTCACCGAAATTGCGAAAATCAATCCAGCCGTTTTGTTTTTCCGGCTCATCTTCATCCCAAAGCCAGTCTGTCTGGGACACGGACGGGTAATCACCAGGCAACCAGCGCCTGCCCCGCTCCAGCACCACCACCTTGCTTCCCTTCTCGGCCAGTCGGCATGCCATCACAGCGCCCCCGAAGCCACTGCCGATGACCAGCACATCCACCTTTTCCATGTCGTCCCCAGTGTTTTTCTGCTTTTTGTTGTCGGCTCCCCGAGCGTCCAACTCTCTTCTTACACTATTTTTTGCACTATAAATTTAAGCGCCAATCCTGTCCATTTACACCGCTTTCCAGTAACCTGACCACCATCTTTGCCGGCCCACAGCAGCATCCATGGAACAGATCGATTTCGTTACTATTGAAGAGAAAAAGCGCCCTCGCAAGCGGGCTGCTGCCCCGAAAAAGGTGGCCAGCGCGTCGCGGCAGGCAACCGCGCGGCAAGGTGCTGTTCGTGAAGGCTACCGGCGTCTCACCGCGGACATTCCCGCCGATTTACACAAGCGCCTGAAAATGCAGGCACTGATGGAAGACCGTTCTGTCACCGAGTTGATCGTGCAAGCGGCAGAGAGCTTTCTGCGTAACCGCGACTGATTTCCCCCACCGTTTCCTTTGTCCCCATCCATCCTTTTCACGCATAGCACTTACGCTGTCACTGAAGCGTCACCGCGCTGTCATTCATTCGCACCCTTGTGGCGACACCCTTGGCGGAAACCGTCTAAGGAGCTAGCTCATGGCTGCAGATCTGTTTCTGCTCGTCTGTGCCCTGCTGTTCGGGCTTGGATTTCGTCAATTGTTCCGCCACCTTCCCGAGGAACGCTGGCAATTTGTCGCGTCACTGCCCTTGAAGAAAAACGGTGACGGTTCCTGGCAGGGCCTGAATCTGACCTTCTATGGTTTATTTACCGGCCTGGCCGGCGGGTTCGGCGTTGCCACTTTTATTCTTCTCACTGCCGCCGTCGGCGTTTCACTGATGACCACCGTACTCCTGACCCTCGGGGTACTCGCCATTTGCCTGCCGGCAGCCAAGATTATCGCCACAGTGGTAGAGAAAAATCGCCACGGCTTTACCGTCGGCGGCGCCAGTTTCGTGGGTATTATCATTGCACCCATATTCCTGTGGCTGGCGGACAAGGCCAGCCAGCACTGGTGGGACACGCCGCTGCCCACTCTGCCCATGCTGGCAGCCATGTCCATCGCCTATGTGATGGGGGAAGGGATCGGTCGACTGGCCTGTATCAGTTTCGGCTGCTGCTACGGCAAGGCCCTCAAAGATGCTCCCACCTGGGCCCGGCGCATGTTTGCCACGCTCAACCATGTCTTTATCGGCAAAACCAAAAAAATCGCCTTTGCCGGGGAAATGGAAGCCGTAAAGGTCATTCCCATTCAGGCGGTGACCTGCGTGCTCTACACGGCGCTGGCATTGTTATGCAGCGCCCTGTTCTTCCACCAGTTATTTGCTCTGGCCTTTGCCTTGAGCCTGGTAGGTAGCCAGCTTTGGCGGGTGTATTCGGAAACACTGCGGGCGGATTACCGTGGGGGCAGCAAGCTGTTCTCGGTCTATCAGCTGATGGCATTGCTCGCCGCGTTGTACGGTGTGGCTATCAGCATCGCCCTGCCCGCACATAGTGATTTACAGCCGTTACTCCACGCAGGGCTAGGCGCACTGTGGACGCCGGGAGTTATCCTGTGCCTGCAGTTGATTACGGTTGTCATGTTTTTCTTCTCGGGCACCAGCACCATCACCACCGGTGAGCTACGATTCGGGTTGGCCGCCGACTGGCGTAGCCAGGCCGGCTGCGACGGCAAGCATCACCAACATGACAAGAAAGACACGGGGCAGCCATCAGACACCGCGCCCCTCGGCGCCACCCTGCGCAGTTCTACACCAGCGCCACGGCCTTGATCTGGGCATAGACGTCGGCACCGGGAAACAGGGAAAGCTGACGAGCAGAACGCCCGGAAATCCGGGCCAGAATGCACTGGCCGGCCAGGGCAAGTTGAACCAGGCATTGCCCGGGCCCCACCTCACGCAAGCCGATCACCCGGGCCGGCAGAATATTGAGAATACTGCTGTCGCCCGGCGCACTCAGGCAAAGGCTCACATCCCGGGCGGCAATGCGCAGCCGCACAGATTCACCGGCAACCAGCGGCTGCTCAACAGGCAGCCACAGCGTGGCATCCCCCACCGTAATGCCCTGCAAATGATCCTCGCGGGCATAGTCCGCCACCAGGCCAGCCAACAGCGCGGTGGCGTCCGCACGTTGAGCCAGGGAGCCATCCAGCCGCGACAGCTCCTGGCTGGCTGGCCCCTGGGCAATAATGCGGCCGCGTTCCATCAGCCAGACCTGATCTGACAGGCGCAGCAGCTCATCCATGTTGTGGGTCACGTACAGCACCGGCACGCTACGCGCGGCCATGGCAATCAGGTCCAACAGCTCACCCTTGTGCGCCTCATCCAGGGCCGACAACGGCTCATCAAGCAGCAGCAGCTGCGGCGCCCCCAGCAAGGCCCGCGCCAGCGCCACCCGCTGGCTTTCCCCGCCAGACAACCCCTCCACCCGCCGGGCCAGCAGCGGGCCAATGCCCGTTTGTTCAATCACCTGCGCTTGCTGGCCCGCCGGGCTCTGGCGACGTCGGGCCACATAATCCAGATTGCCCTGCACGGTGAGGTGGCGAAACAGGGTGGGCTGCTGAAACAGCATGCCGATGGGCCGCTGCCACGGCGCCAGCTCCACGTCTGCCGACAGCCACGTCTGGTCGGCAAAGCTGATCACGCCATCGCAATGGTCCAGCCCGGCCACCATGCGAAGCAACGAACTCTTGCCAGCCCCGGAAGGCCCAAACAACACCGTCACCCCCTGAGGTTTCAATGTCGCCTCCACTTGCAATCGAAAACTGCCCCGCTGGCCCTGTACTGACAGCTCCAGACTCATGGCATGGCCCCCAGATTTGGCCGGCGACGCTGCCAGCGGAACAGTCCCCACAGCAGCAACAGCGACAGGCCCAACAACACTGCCGCAAGCCGATGGGCGCTGACATAATCGCCGGCTTCCACATGCTCATACAGGGCCACAGAGGCCACCCGGGTTTCCCCGGACAGGCTGCCGCCGATCATCAACACCACGCCGAACTCGCCCAGTGTATGCGCAAAGCCCAAAATGGCTGCGCTGGCATACCCCTCCCGGCACTGGGGAAGCACCAGGGAGAAAAACCGGTCGCGGGGCCGTGCGCCGGCAACCGCGGCCATATCCAGTTGCTGTGAATCAATGGCGGAGAACGCGTTTTTCAACGGTTGCAGAACGAACGGCAGCGAATAGAGCACAGAGCCGATCACCAGCCCGGTGAAGGTAAACGCCAGTGAACGCTGCTCGAATACCTCTGCCACCCAACCCCCCGGCCCGCTCGGACCCAGCCCGATCAACAGGTAAAAACCCAGCACCGAAGGGGGCAGCACCAGTGGCAATGCCAGCACCGCCTCCAGCAGGGCCTGGCCGGGCAGGCGCCGGCGGGCCAGCCACCAGGCCAGTGGCGTGCAAAGCGCCATGAGCAGCACAGTGGTTAACAGCGCCAGCTGAATACTGACGCCCAGAGCAAGCCAGTCCCCCTCAGAAAGCATCGTCAGGCACCCGGTAACCCGCCTGGTCGATCAACGTCTGCGCCTGGGGGCTGAACAGGAAGTCGTAAAAACGCTGCGCGGTGGCATTCGCGCCAAGCAGTCCACCCTGCTGAACAATGGGGGCATACCAGTCCGCCGGCACACGCCACTGGCTTCCGCCCTGCTGCTGTACCTGGCTCAGGGCCACGAAGGCCGCCGCGGCTGCCCCGCTATGGGCAAAGTGATAGCTCTGCCCCACATTCTCTGCGGTTACCTGTTTGACGGCCACGGGCAGATTCACCCGCGCCAGGACCGCTTCCGCCGCCACGCCATAGGGAGCGGTACGCGCATTCGCCAGCGCCAATGGCTGCACATTACCCTGACGCAAACTCTCGGGCCCCAACGGAACGCCACGGGTCGGCGTCCACAGCACCAGAATGCCCTGGGCATAGGTGCGGATCGACGCCGGGAGTAACAAGCCTTCTTGCGCCAGTTCAGCGGGGCGGCGCTGGTCGGCCGCGAGGAAGATATCGTAAGGGGCGCCCTGGCGAATTTGTGCCGCCAGCTTGCCGGTGGAGGCCACGGTCACGCCGATCCGGTCATCCGGGTGGCCCTTTGTGTACAGCGGGATCAGTTGTTTGAGCGTTTGCGCAAAGTTGGCGGCCACCGCCACCTGGGCGTTGCCGGCCAGCACCGGGGCGCTAAGCACGCTCATCAAAAGAAAAACCAGAATCCGCATCAAGCACTCCGCCAACACACCGGGAATCGCCCAGTCTAAGTCAGCCGTGAAGCACTGTCAGGAAGATTTACGCGGGTTCTGCCCACGATGCTGGCGGCCACGGGCCCGGGCCAGTTCAATCTGTTTCTGCCGTTCCGCAAAGCGCTGCTTCTGTTCGGGGGAGGATTCGTCGTAGCACTTCGGGCAGGACACCCCAAGCTGGAATTGTTCGCTGCGTTTGTCTTCATCACTGATTGGCCGACGGCAGGCGTGACACTGATCAAATTCACCGGGGTTCAGATCGTGGTCTACGGTCACCCGCTCATCAAACACAAAACACTCCCCTTCCCACAGAGAGTCTTCCTTGGGCATTTCTTCCAGGTATTTGAGAATACCGCCTTTCAGGTGGTACACCTCTTCAAAGCCCTGCTCTTTCAGATACGCCGTGGACTTCTCGCAGCGAATGCCACCGGTGCAGAACATGGCGACTTTCTTGTGCCTTGCCGGATCCAGGGTTTCCTTCACGTACTCCGGAAATTCCCGAAAAGTACGCGTTTCCGGGTTAATGGCCCCCTTGAACGTGCCCACTTCCACTTCATAGTCGTTGCGGGTATCAATCAACACGGTATCAGGATCGGAAATTACCGTATTCCACTCTTCCGGCGACAGGTAGGTGCCCACGGTGCGGGTTGGGTCGATGCCTTCCACGCCCATGGTGACAATCTCTTTCTTCAGCTTCACCTTGGTGCGCAGAAACGGGTGTTCGTCGTGAAAGGATTCCTTGTGCTCCAGTGCCGCCAGCCGCTCGTCCTGTTTCAGCCAGCCCAGCACCGTATCCACGCCCGCCCGCGGGCCGGAGATGGTGCCGTTAATGCCTTCATCCGCGAGCAACAAGGTGCCACGCACATCATTGTCATGCATCAGGTCCAGCAAGGGCTGCTGCAGTTGTTCAAACCCGTGCAGGCGAACAAACTTGTACAGGGCTGCAACGACAATGCTGTCCGGGGTTTCCACCCGATGCTGGGTACTCACTGTTTCTCTCCCGCTGTGTTCTTTCCCGCCGTCATCTGCGGATCGTGTTTACTGCCACCCAGGCAATCCGGTGACGCCAGTATCTCGCCCCCTTTTGCCTGCCATTCCGCCGGAGTGTGGGTATGCAATGCCAGTGCATGCACCGGGCCATTCAGCTCTTCAGCCAGAATCTTGTACAGCATCTGGTGGCGACGTACCGGCATCATGCCGTCAAAAACATCGCTGACCAGTACCAGCTTGAAATGCGTTTCCGAGTTTGGCGGCACGCTGTGCTTGTGGCTTTCATTTTCCAGCGCGAAATGTGCCACAGGCACGGCCTCGAAAACCTTGCGCTCGATCAATGTCGCTACACTCATGGTCCACCTCACACCTAAAACCGGGCCGGGGCCGTTCGAAAAACACGGCTAATGGGCTGATTATACCAGCTGCATCAGGGCGTAACGCCCCGTGCGGGGCGCGTATTCTACGGGGTTTGCGAGCACAGAGAAAATAAGCGGCCAGCGCCGGTATTAAACCGCAGGGATAATCTCCTGCCAGAGCCGCTCACCGGCCTCATCCAGCAAGGCCGCCCGGGGCTCTCCCGGACCCAGCTGACAAACCTGACGGTCGCTCTGCCAGCCATCCCAACCGGGCGAATCCCCACGGGCAAAGGCGCCCCAGGCATCCTGCACCTGCCGGGACAGCGCCCGCGCTTCGTCTGTGCCACCGGTAAAATACATGCCCGCCGGCGTATCGGTAACGCCGAACACGAAAGGCACATCCACCACATGGCAGGCCCCCAGAGGAATGCCGAAGGGCGCGCTTTGCCAGGTGAACTGGAAGCCCCAGCACTGGGCGTTGTGCCGACTCTGTGCATCAAGCAGCCGAACCGTGGGCACCCGGAACAGGCGATCCGACTCCATGGCCGACAGAAAGTCCAGCCGGCTGCGGCGGCTATCCGGCGTCACCGTCGTCTGATAATAATCCAGTGCCCGGGCACCATTGCCCGGCAGCGCCCGTTCAAAGCGCCGCAGGATTTCGTCGTCGTCGATCTGCTGCAGCGTATCCATGGTGGTCGTGCCCGCAAGCACCCCGGCATACTGAAAGAAGTGGAATTCATCACGGCAGACACCGGCCAGCAGGCGCTTGTCCGCGGCGGCACCAGCGGCAATCGCCTCGATCGGCAGTGCCGGCAGCAAATCACCGTCGACCATGGGCAGAAAGTTCATGGCAAACTGCGGCGTGGTTGTGCGTAGCCCGCGATCGACCAGCACCTTGACGGCGGCGTTCTGGGCCTTGATCCAGCTCTTGTCATCGGCACTGGCCAGTTTCTCGGCTGCGCTGCCAGCCCCCGGCAGTGCCTCCACAAAGGCGTCGGTCACCTTGCGCACCTGATCCGGGGCGAGCACAAAATCGGCAGCACCAGACTGGGTGATCGCGCTGTGGAACAGGTCTTTCGCCTGGGGACAGGCCAACAGCGCGCCGACACTGAAGCCCCCGGCAGACTCACCGAAAAGCGTCACTTGCCCGCAATCACCGGCAAAGGCGCTAATGTTTTCCTGTACCCATTGCAGCGCGGCCAGTTGGTCGCGCATGCCCAGGTTGGTGTCTGCATCCAGCTCCGGTGCCACCGCGGAGAAATCCGCAAACCCCATGGCGCCCAGCCGGTAGGCGGCGTTCACCACCACCACATTCTGGCTACGCGCCAGTTCGGCACCGTTATAGAGAACCTGGGATATCGAACCCGCCAGGTAGCCGCCACCGTGGAACCACACCATCACCGGGAAAGGGCCTTCTCCGTCCGGCACCCAGATATTCAGGTACAGGCAATCCTCACTGGATTCCTGAATCCCCATCACCGGGTTTTTCATTTGCAGCGAGGGCATCGGGTAATGATCTGCCGTTTGCTCTGCTCCGCTGTCAGGCAGAGGTTGCGGCGCCTTGAAGCGCAACTCGCCCAGCGGCGCCCGCGCAAACGGCACACCGCGGTATTCGGTTGCGCCTTTGTTGCCAAGCCCCTGATAGCGCCCCTGTCGAGTTACTGCTGTCATCCACTGCACTCCTGTTTTGCCAGGCTGAAATTAACCTGCATTAACCATAATGAACGCCACCGTGCCCACTTTATCCGCACTACCGATTCCTGACAGACAACACCATTTGCCAGGCGCTCAATACCCGCGCTCTACCCTAGCAAAATACATACTAATGAGTAGGCCAAACCACCTGTTTAATTGTTAGACAACATTAACAATCTTGCCTTATTAGTGACTTACACTTGTCCGCGCCCTCATAGAGGCACGTTGAGGGCTTTGAAAATCCATTGCCTTTTCTAAGGAGGGAAGCCCCCATGAGCAAGACCGCAACCATCGAGCAACGCTTTAACGAACGTTATGAGCAAGTGGCCACCGAAGCCAAAGCAACGCTGGAAAAAGTGAACAACGCCGTTCGAGGTGCCTACACCCGCCTCGAAGACAACGGTAACGAACTGTTCCAGAACCTGGTCAAAGCCGGCGAAAAACGCCAGAAAGCCCAGAGCAAACCCCAGAAAAAAACCACTAAAGCCCAGCCTTCCCAGCTGGACGAAGTGCGCAGCAAAGTTGCCGCCGCACTGGGCTTGCCGACCCGCGACGAAGTCGAAGCACTGAACAAGAAGCTGGCTTCGCTGACCCGCAAGGTCAACAAACTGGCCAAAGAGTCCAAGTAAGCCCCAATCTGCCGGAGCGGCCCTGCCGCTCCCGGCACAATACTTTCCCCGCCCCCTTTTCCTGTTTCCACTCAAACCTTGAGCCCATTCGGGCCATAAACTCGCCAACACGGTCAATAAACCAGCAATACGCACTTAACCCCACACCAAGTGTTGACTTGCCGTGCTGCGTCTCGTTATCTAAGGGATTCTGTACTGGATAACAACAACTGCGAGCTCATGCCGTCCGCTAATCTGTCAGCCTCTCTGAAGCATAAAACCGTCGCGCCTTTCTGGCTGGAATACCTGCTGGATGCCGCTTTGCGCGCCGGCGTGGACCTGAGCTATGCGCTGGTGGAGTCCGGTATCAGCAACGACGACCTGGAAGATCCCCAGTCGCGGATTTCCATGGCCATCGAAAACCCGTTACTGAAACAGGCCATCGCTGGCAGTGCAGATCCGCTATTTGGGCTGCATATGGGGGAAGGCATCCGTCCGCGCTTCATGGGCGAACTGGGTTACGCCAGCATGTCCAGCGCCACGCTGGGGGATGCCATCGAGCTGATGATTCCCTTTATGAAAGTCACCACCGAATACGCCCAACTGCGTTTCGAGTGGCGCGAACAGGATGGCGATAAAACGCTGTGGCTCATCTGGGAAAGTGATCTGGAAGACCTGCCCACCTACCCGGCCCGGGTCGACGCCAATTTCGCCGCAGCCATCGTTTACGGCCGCTGGTTAATTGGCCAGGAACTGAACCCGGCACGCATTCTCTTCAAACACCCGCCACAGGGCGACGAAGCCGAGTACCAGCGCATTTTCCGTTGCGACGTTACCTTCGGCCAGCCGGAAAATGCCATCGTATTACCCGGCCACCTGCTGGACCTGCCCCTGCGCGATGCCGACCCGGAAGTGCACAAGGTCGCCCGCTCACGCATGCAACGGGCGGTTACCCAGTACCACGCCCGCGACAACCTGCTGGAACAGGTGCGCCTGGAAATCCAGAAACGCCTGCAACAAGGCGTCCCGCAGCTGGAGCCCATCGCCGATCAGCTGGGCGTCAAACCCTGGACCCTGCGCCGACAGCTACGGGCCGAGAACACGGATTTTTCCAGCCTGCTGGAAGATGAGCGCCGCCGCCTGGCCTGCGACTGGCTGCTGCACAGCGAACGCTCCGTGAACCAGATCGCCCTGGATTTGGGGTACTCCGAACAAAGCGCGTTCAACCGCGCCTTTAAACGCTGGTTTGATATGACGCCGGTGCAATACCGTGACAGCCAGGGCAATCACACCTTCAATGATTGAGCCCCCCGCCACTGACGCTTGCACTGACCTAACGTCAGCCCCTGTGCAAAGCCGTTGACCAGGGTGCCGCCCAGCCGGCCCTGCAGCAGCCGTGAGGACACCGGGAGCACCCCGTAAAAGAGTGCCCCAAGCCGGCAAACCTGTTGCAGCTCCTCCCGCCAACCCGCCAAAGCACGGGGATAGAAGACATCCGGCCTTTCGCCCAATATCGCTTGCGCAGCGAGCTGACCACTAAGCACGGCTCCGTAAATCCCCTCCCCCAGCAACACTTCCGTGCAACCCGCCGCATCGCCCACAAACAACACGCGCCCATTGGCCAGCCGGGTATGTGGTAGCCAGGTCCCCAGCGGGTAGCCCGCCACATGCTTCGCCTCAGCCCCCAGGCGCGCCTGGCAATAGCGCTGAAGCGTAGAGCGCTGCGGGGCAGCCGCCCCGTGTCGCCAGACATAAAGCCCCACATTCACATGATCGCCCTTGGGAAACAGCCAGCCGTAACCACCACGGATAACACCAAAATCCAGTGTCATGGGCGGGTAGTTACGTACGCTTTCCCGAGGCACGCAGCCTTCGATGGCCATGGCACCAGCCGGGTGACGCTCCCCCAGCAGCCGGGCCACAGCACTATTGGCACCATCCGCTGCGATCAACCAGGGCGCTGAAAAGACTGCTCCCTCACGGGTCTCAATGCGCACGCAGTCTGCCCACTGCTCCAAGCCTGTCAGGCCTGCCGTCTCATGGAATACGGCGCCCTGGTACTCCGCCTGGCCACGGCAAAACGCATCCAGCTCGGCCCGCTCCGTCATCACACAGAACGGCGTGGCGCTGCTGAGGTGACGCACCGGCGAGGACGAATGACTCACCGCCAGGGAAGTAACCGCTTCGCGCACCACCGGCGCAATGCTGAATCGGTAGCGCGCCACGGCTTTCTCGGTAACCCCGCCCGCACAGGGTTTTCCCCGTGACGGGGGGCGGGAAATCACGGCCACTCGCAACCCGGCCGCAGCCAGATCCCAGGCCGCTGCACAGCCCGCCTGACCGGCGCCGACAATCAACACATCCCAGTTCGTCATATATCTCCCCCCGATTCCGTGCGATTAGCCGCCGGGTCCTTTATAATGCGCGCCGTCCGGGACCCTGACCCACGGACCTTGTTCAGCGGTCCCCTCGGTTTCAGCCACATAAGTTCTCCCGAATTAAAGCTAGGAGATTGTTCATGAAAGCACCCGTACGCGTAGCCGTCACCGGCGCCGCTGGCCAAATCAGCTATTCCCTGCTGTTCCGCATCGCTTCCGGCGATATGCTCGGCAAAGACCAGCCCGTTATTCTGCAGCTGCTCGAAATCACCCCTGCTCTGGAAGCCCTGAACGGGGTCATCATGGAGCTGGAAGATTGCGCATTCCCGCTGGTTGCCGGCATCACCGGTACCGACGATGCCAACGTGGCCTTCAAAGACGCCGATTACGCGCTGCTGGTTGGTGCTCGTCCGCGTGGTCCAGGCATGGAGCGTAAAGACCTGCTGGAAGCTAACGCAGCCATCTTCTCCGCCCAGGGTAAAGCCATCAACGACAATGCCAGCAAAGGCATCAAGGTTCTCGTTGTCGGTAACCCGGCCAACACCAACGCCCTGATTGCCCAGCGCAACGCGCCGGACATCGATCCCCGTCAGTTTACTGCCATGACCCGCCTGGACCACAACCGTGCCATGGCGCAGCTGGCCAATAAGCTGGGCAAAACCGTCAATGACGTGAAGAAAATGCTCATCTGGGGCAACCACTCTTCCACCCAGTACCCGGATCTGCACCACTGCGAAGTGGACGGCAAGGTAGCCATCGACCAGGTCGAGCAGGACTGGTACGAAAGCGACTACATCCCGACTGTTCAACAGCGTGGTGCGGCCATCATCAAGGCCCGTGGCGCTTCCTCTGCCGCCTCTGCTGCCAACGCCGCTGTGGACCACATGCGTTCCTGGGCACTGGGCACCGACGAAGGTGACTGGGTTTCCATGGG
>OJBZ01000627.1_pt1 | contig 17215 bp, 13 predicted proteins | sample 1591671 | NCBI WGS metagenome assembly OJBZ01 (sample SAMN05416850, study PRJEB24817) | seawater metagenome | isolation source: Sea water | place: Canada:Atlantic | collected 2013-07
ATCAGTGAAATAATGGGTAAGAATTATGCAGTCTGTTCATTCAGAGTTGCCAAGTCATCAAACAGCTGTTACATCTAGTAGCATGACTAATAAAATCGATCATTCCCAACTTTGTCAATGGCTTAAATCAATAGCGGTTGATAGAGACAAACAAGCCTTTACTGGCGTGTTTAAATTTTTTGCACCTAAAATTCAGCGCATTGCTCAAAGTAAACTGAACAATGAAGCACTTGCCGCTGAAGTTTTGCAAGACACTATGAGCAATGTTTGGCGTAAAGCACATTTATTTGATGACAGTAAAGGTGCCGCCACAACATGGGTATATACCATCATGCGTAACGTTACCTTCGATCTATTGCGCAAAATGAAAGCCAATAAAGAAGACAACCTCAGTGATGATATTTGGCCATTGGCTGAAGCATTAAACACCGAAGATGATAGCTTTAGTGACCATATTCAAAGTCGTAACTTACTCGGTGTTATTGAAACTTTACCTGAGAACCAGCAACAAGTTGTTAAAGGGTTTTATTTTATGGAGATGTCGCAAGAGCAACTTGCAGTACATCTCAATTTACCACTTGGCACGATAAAATCACGGCTTCGACTTGCCCTTGGCAAACTAAAGTTGAAACTTGGAGAACATCATGATTAAACACCACCCTACATTTTCCATGTTACAAAATTTTGTTGATGGTGACTTACCGGCTTCACTGGCTGCAGGTGTAGCAATGCACGCGGGCATGTGCCCTATGTGCCAACAGAAAATAATACAGTTAACTGAACAAGTGGCTGAGGCAAATTTTGAAGAAAGCAGCGACCTTGACTTGTTTACCAATGATGCAGACATGAAAACTGCTGAATTAGATTTTGACGATATCATTGGAGAAATTACCGCATCAGATGATGTTGAGCCAATGAAAGCCGCTAGCATTGAGCGCTCGGTTAGCTTTAAAGGCACACAGTATGTTTTACCCAATGTGCTACGTAATATGTCGTTAGGAAAAACCGCTCAAATTGGTAAATTATCGCGAGCACGCATCTTGTTAGATGAAGGCGAAATTCATACCAATTTACTACATATTGGTGCTGGTGGCTCAATACCGGAACACACACACAAAGGTTTTGAGCTAACCTTACTATTAGCAGGGACCTTTGCTGATGAACAAGGTGAGTATGTGCAAGGTGATTTTATCATGTTGGATAAACGCCACCAACATCAGCCAGCTACTGAGTTAGGCTGTCTTTGCTATACTGTAGCCAACGATGCCCTACATTTTACCCAAGGTATCAATAAGTTACTTAATCCTATTGGCTCTTTCATTTATTAATTGAGATGACTATGCATAAAAATTTCACCAAAGAAGATATTCATATCGGTATCAGTGCTTGCTTAATTGGCGAAAAAGTTCGATTTGATGCGAGTAACAAGCCGTCAACTTTTTGCATACATGAGTTAGGTCAGCACGTAACTTTCAAAGGTTATTGCCCGGAAGTGGCTGTAGGCTTACCAATACCTCGACCAACGATACGGTTGATTAAAGACGAACAGATGATCAAAGTATCACGCCCTGACGGCTCCGGTGACGTAACAAGTGCCATCAAAGCTTATGGTAAAAAAGTCGCGTCGATGTCGAAAAATCTTAGCGGTTATGTGTTTTGCGCTAAAAGCCCTAGCTGTGGTATGGAGCGGGTTAAAGTTTACTCGCCGACAGGTGACCCTTTACAAGCAAAGGGTATTGGTGTGTTTTCACGAGAAATTATGAAAGCCAATCCATTGCTGCCATGTGAAGAGAATGGCCGTTTAAATGATCCTATTCTGCGTGAAAATTTTGTTGCCCGTGTTTACGCTTATCGTCATTGGCAAGCGTTGGTTGAGTCAGGTATTAGCAAACATAAACTGACCAGTTTTCATGCGCAATATAAGTATACCGTTATGAGTCATAATCTGATTGCTTATAAAGAGTTAGGGCGATTATTAGCGCGTGCAGATTTAGCAGTTGAGGATATGGCGGAACAATATATTAGTGGTTTGATGAGGGCGTTAACGATAAGAGCAACGCGGAAAAACCATTCTAATACCCTGTCACATATTCAAGGTTATTTCTCAAAGTACTTAAATAAAGAACAACGAAAAGAGTTATTAGCACAAGTTGATGCTTATCGTAAAGGCATAGTGCCTTTGATGGTGCCACTGACCTTGGTTAATCATTATTTGTTAGCTCATCCTAATGATTACTTAGCTCGACAAGCGTATTTAAATCCTTATCCTGAATCGTTAAAACTGAGATACGGTTATTAACCCACTTTATTATTAAGGAATATCCTTGTTACTTTGGTTTCGCAACGATATTAGAACACACGACAATCCGGCTTTAGATTATTTTCTGGCACAAAGAAACGGCTTACTTCCGAGTAAAGCTGTTTTTTTTGTCAGCGAAAAGCAATGGCTAACTCATGATTGGTCGACGATAAAAATCGATTTTATCAAGCGCCATGTTAATGCTCTTGCGCAGCAGTTGTTGGCATTCAATATTAGCTTAGAGGTTGTGCATTGTGATGATTTTGCTGAGCAAATTTCATTTTTACAGCACTATTGTCAGCAGCATAATATTAAGCAAGTGGTGGCGAACCAAGAGCTTGAAGTTAATGAAAATCAACGCGATAAACTTTGCTTGGAAAAGGGCATTCCCTTATGTCTATTTGAAAGTGACGTCATTGTTGCAAAAGGCAAAGTGCTCAACAAAACGGGTGAAATGTATAAGGTATTCACCCCGTACAAGCGGGCTTGGCTAACGTACGTGCGACAGCATGGTTTTGACTACCTTGGTAAGCCAAACTCAGTTGCGGCAACCGTGTTAACAGAGCAAGAAAGCGCTAAGTTAATGCCACTTTTAGTTTGTACCGGAGAGTCGGATCTATGGCCGCTAGCTGAGCAGGTTGAACAACAGGTTATTCCTGAGTTTTATGAAAATAAAGTTGCAAGTTATGGAGAGAAACGTGACTTTCCTGCTATTAAAGCAACGTCTGGCTTATCACCTTATTTAGCGATAGGTGCGATTAGCCCACGTTATTTATTGCTGTTATTTCTACAACGCTTTCCTGATATTTTAGTCGCATCTGACAGCCCAGAATTTACTTGGTTAAATGAACTCATCTGGCGTGAATTTTACCGTAATCTGCTTTTCCATCAGCCAGAATTATCAAAACATCAATGTTTTAATCCGAAGTATCGCTCGATAATTTGGCCTAATAACCACGCGCACTTTAATGCTTGGTGTGAAGGGAAAACGGGTTATCCTTTGGTGGATGCCGCGATGAGACAGCTTAATCAAACGGGTTGGATGCATAATCGATTGCGTATGGTGGTGGCGAGCTTTTTAACCAAGCATCTGTTGATTGATTGGCGCTGGGGCGAAAAATACTTTATGCAGCGACTTATCGATGGTGACCTAGCGGCTAATAACGGCGGTTGGCAGTGGGCGGCGAGTACCGGCTGTGATGCTCAACCTTACTTTCGAGTATTTAATCCGATAAGGCAAAGCGAAAGATTTGATCCAAAAGGACAGTTTATTCGTAAATATATTCCAGAGTTAGCGCAATTGCCGGATAAAGAAATTCATTTTCCACATGTCTATCTTGCTAAGCATAATTTAAAAAATTATTGGTCGGCAATCGTAGATCATAAACAAGCGAGATTGGCTGCTCTTGATTTTTATCGTTAGGCGGTAACCGTGAAATAACTATCACGAAATAAGTGAACGGATACGCTATTCCCTTTAAATTGCAAAATGAAGAGTTCTTATGTCAAAGCAAGTAACAAACAGCATTGATGAAGTAAGTGAGTCAAGCGCGCATGCTGCCTGGTTGACTAATTTTATCGAAATATATCAACAGCTTTCAGTCAATAATTTACACTTGCTTGGCGATATTTATCATCAGGATATTATTTTTATTGACCCAATGCATCAATTAAGTGGTTTTGAGCATTTACGTGACTATTTCAGCAAGCTTTTTCAGCAGTTGAGTTATTGTGAATTTAAAATTGAACAAGTAATAGCGCAAGAATCAGAAGCCGCCATTTATTGGCAAATGAGCTACCAGCATCCACGCTTAAACTCTGGCGAAGTCGTTTTTGTTCAGGGTAGTTCGCACATTAGAGGCGAGGGTGATAAAGTCATTTTTCATCGCGATTATCTAGACTTAGGTGCTATGCTTTATGAGCAGTTACCCTTGTTTGGGCGCATTATATCTTGGCTTAAACACCGAGCATCAGCATAATGAGTACGCAAAATACTGTGCTGATCACAGGCGCTACCTCAGGTATTGGAGAGGCATTATTACAGCAATATTTAGCTAACGGCTATCGTGTTATTGCTTGTGGTCGTAATAAAGAAAAATTGACCCAATATGAGCAAGACAATAGCAATGTCATTGCTTTAGCGTTTGATATCACCGACAGTCAGCAAATTCATCAAGCGGCTAGTAAGCTAGCTGAAATAGAACGTATTGATATTCTTCTCCTCAACGCGGGTGATTGTCGTTACATTGATGATGTAAAGGCATTTGATGGGCAATTATTTGCAGATGTTATTGCGACAAACTTACAATCGCTTGGTTATTTATTGCAGTGCTTTTTACCTAAGGTTGGTGCTGGTGGACAAGTAGTTTTTGTTAGCTCGAGTGCAACGTTATTGCCTTTTCCGCGAGCCGAGGCTTATGGCGCATCTAAAGCGGGTATCGACTACCTAGCGAATAGTTTGCGGATAGATTTAGCCGCACAAAATATTGCTGTTACTTTAGTGCACCCAGGGTTTATTAAAACACCATTAACTGACAAAAATGATTTTCCTATGCCATTTTTACTTTCTAGTCAGCAAGCTGCTAGCCGTATTTATAATGGTGTTAAAGCGAAAAAATCTTATCTACATTTCCCAAAAAGGTTAACGTTGCTGATGAAATTATTGGCATTATTACCCGATGCTATTTGGCAAAAATTGATTTTAAAGAGTGAAAAATAATGAAAAATATTGCGGTAATTGGTACCGGTATATCGGGTTTAACGTCGGCTTATTTATTGGCTAAGAAGCACCGAGTAACTGTTTTCGAAAAAGCGGCGATCATTGGTGGTCATACTGCAACGGTTGATGTTGAACTTGATAATAAAAGCTATGCCATTGATACCGGTTTTATAGTTTTTAATAATAAAACTTATCCCAACTATTTAGCGTTATTGGCTGAGATTGGTGTTGGAAAGCAAGAAACTGAAATGAGTTTTTCAGTGCATAATACAAGCACGGGCATGGAATATAATGGCCATAATTTAAACACATTATTTGCTCAGCGACGTAATGTTTTCAAGCCAAAATTTTGGTTACTAATTAGTGACATTCTTAAATTTAATAAATTGTGCAAACAAAGCTTTCAAACCAAAAACTATACCGAGCAATTAACCTTAGGTGAGTTTTTAAACGAACATCAATTTAGTGATTATTTTTCCGAGCATTATATTTTGCCAATGGCGGCCGCTATTTGGTCGAGCTCTTTGGCAGAAATGGCACAGTTGCAGTTTCATTTTTTTGTTCAGTTTTTTCATCACCACGGCTTATTGAATATAGCCGACAGGCCACAATGGTATGTTGTGCCGGGGGGCTCAAGAAGTTATTTGGCACCTTTGTCTGCATCGTTTGCTGATAATATTCATCTTAATGCTGATATTAGTGCGGTTACCCGTGGCAACGACAAGGTTGAATTGCATTTTGCTAGTGGCGATGTACAGACTTTTGACGACGTCGTTTTAGCGTGTCATTCAGATCAAGCATTAGCTTTACTGGGCGATGCTAGCCCTAAAGAACAAGCGATTTTGGCGGCAATACCGTACAGTGAAAACTCTGTTGTTTTACATACGGATACTAATCTATTGCCGAAAAGAAAAAAGGCATGGGCGAGTTGGAACTACCAATTAAGCGAAAATAGAACTAAGCCAGCTAGCGTTACTTACAATATGAATATCTTGCAAGGATTAAGCTCTGAGCAAACTTTTTGTGTCACGTTGAATCAGCGTGAAGATATTGACCCTAGCAAAATATTGCGAGAATTTACTTACCATCATCCCGTATTTTCAATAGCGTCTATTACCGCGCAGCGTCAACGTTTACAAATATGTGGAAAGCAAAATACGCATTTTGTTGGTGCATATTGGTATAGCGGCTTTCATGAAGATGGTGTTAGAAGCGCTGTTGATGTCGCGCAGCGCTTTGATTGCTATTTACAAGCTAGCGCACCGAAGTAATATTCATGGCGATGCATTCACCTTATAGTCATATTTATCGCGGGCAAATAAGCCATAGACGATTTTCTCCCAAAGCACATAATTTTAGTTATCAGCTCTATATGCTGGCGCTTGATGCTGATGAAATGCAAAAAAAACAAGCACCAAAAGGTATTTTTGGCTTTGCTTGGTTTAATTTGTTGAGGTTTGAGCAAAATGATTATTTAAAAGGTGAACCAGGATCTCTTAAGCAGCGTATAAAGAATAAAGTAGCCGTTTTAACGGCGAGTGATGATGTTGCTGACCAGATAGCTCGTATCACTATGTTAGTTCAGGTAAGGTGCTTCGGGCTTTATTTTAGCCCAGCAAATTTTTATTTTTGTTATGACAGTAATGAAATTTGCCAGCAAGTGTTAGTTGAAGTGAGTAATACACCGTGGAATGAACGACATTATTATTTAGTGCCGTTAAGCCATGATGAAAATAGTGAATTTGATGGCAAGCCTCATGTTACTGAGAAAGATTTTCATGTTTCACCTTTTATGGATCTGGACATGAACTACCAATGGCGCATTAAGCCGCCGATGGGCAACAGCGATAAATTGTTAGTTCATATCGAAAACCACAAAAAAGGTGAAAATGAAGCCAGTGAGAATGGCAAGGCTGAACAAAAAATATTTGCAGCAACAATGAATTTAACTAAAGCGCCATTTACCCGTTCATCATTATGGAAACTATGGTGTAATTTGCCGGTAATGACATTGAAGATAGTGCTAGGTATATATTGGCAGGCGGTGAAGATTTTTTGTAAACGCATCCCTTTTATTGGCTATCAAAAAGTTAAGTAATTGCTATAACGTTAGGTCAAAAAGTTTTAATTAAGGAGTTTAGTGGTGGAACAAGCGTCAGGCTTAAAAATAAGCAAACAAGCCAGTTGGCTAGATAAGCGTTGTCGGAGCTTAGTGTTTTCAGTGTTAGCAAAAATTGACTATGGTCAGATTGAATTAGTTGACCATAGTGAGCGTTTTCTTTTTCCTGAATTTGCGGAAAATAAATCCTTACTTGGGCGTATTAATATCCATGACCGCAGTGTTTATCGCGATTTTGTTAAGGGTGGGAGCATAGGTGCTGCAGAGGCCTTCATTGCAGGAAAATGGAGTAGCCCTAATTTAACCACCGTTATTAGAATATTCGCTCGGGCTCAGCAGCAAACCGATGCACTAGAGCAGCAAAGACCTTGGTTAACAAAACTTAAATACGCCTTGTTACATCGTGGAAATCGTAATAGCCAAGCAGGCTCAAAGAAGAATATTCTTGCCCACTATGATTTGGGTAACGAGCTTTATAGTCGATTTCTTGATCCAGAAATGATGTATTCGTCAGCAATTTATCCACAAGAAGATGCAAGCTTAGCCCAAGCACAATTACATAAATTGTCGACTATCTGTCAGCGTTTGGAGTTAAAAGCAAGTGATCACTTATTGGAAATTGGTACAGGTTGGGGTGGCTTAGCTATTTATGCAGCTCAGGAATATGGCTGTAAGGTGACCACAACGACAATTTCTGATGCGCAACATGCTTATGCGAAAAGTCGTATTGAACAGCTAGGACTAGGTGACAAAATAACCTTACTGAAAAGGGATTACCGTGAATTAACCGGTGAATATGACAAATTAGTGTCGATTGAAATGATTGAAGCGGTTGGCTTTGAATACTTACCGAGCTTCTTTAAGCAATGTAATCAACGCTTGAAGCCGGGCGGTAAGCTACTAATACAGTCAATCACCATTGCCGATCAACGTTTTGACTATTACAAACGCAGTGTTGATTTTATCCAGCGTTATATTTTCCCTGGTGGTTTTTTGCCCTCTATTACGGTGTTAGCTCAGAATCTTACTCAGCATACTGAACTCGTAACCGAATCGATTGATGACATAGGTCTAGATTATGCAAAAACCTTAGCCCATTGGCGTGACGCATTTTTAAACTCTTGGTCCGAATTGACTGAGTTTGGTTATGATGAACAGTTCAAACGTTTGTGGCTGTATTATTTTGCGTATTGTGAAGGAGCATTTTTAGAACGCTCAACTAGCACGGTACACATGGTTGCGAGAAAGCAGTAAGGCTAGCCGTATTACTTTAGAGGGCCTGGACTTATCCTGATTTAAGTGTCGGATAAGGCCTGCTTAGTAGTTAGTTTATGCCTTTTTGCTCGTTAAGCAACTTGATAAAATAAGCCAGTTGAACGGGTCGACTAAACATATAGCCTTGTACTGAATTACATGAGTTATCAACCAGAAAACTTAGTTGCTCGGGTGTTTCCACACCCTCGGCAATAACACATAAATTTAAATTATGTGCCATGGCAATAACGGCGCGTACGATCGCTTTGTCGTTATCATCAGTGACAATTTCACTAATAAAGGAACGATCAATTTTTAAGTAATCTAAGGGCAGTTTTTTTAAGTAAGACAATGAACTGTAGCCAGTGCCAAAGTCATCGACAGAAACACTCATGCCAATCATTCTAGCTTTACTTAATAGTTTTTCTGCGACGGAATAGTCATCTACTAATACGTCTTCTGTTACTTCCAACTCCAATAAACTAGGATTTATCTGGCTACTATGAATACAAGTGCGTAGGTAAGAGAATAAGTTGGCATCTGCGACTTGCGACGGAGAAAGGTTGACTGATATTTTAATATCAAAGCCTTTTAAATGTAATTCTTTAGCTATTTGGCAAGCCTGGTTAATAACCCACTCACCAATGGTAATAATTAAACCACTTTTTTCAGCGATGGCAATAAATTCATCTGGTGAAACGATACCTCGATCAGGATGATTCCAGCGGATCAATGCTTCAGCTTTATTAATGCTGTTGTTTTTTATATCAATAATAGGTTGTAGATATAACTCAAACTCGTCATTTTTTATTGCTTGTCGCAATTCCTGCTCTATTTTAAGCAAATCGTGTGAGGCATCTTTCATCGATTTTGAGTAGAATAACACGGAATTTTTTTTCGTTGCTTTGCCGTTATAAGCACTCAAATCAACAAACTTCATTAATTCTTCAGCACGTTCAGCGTCATTTGGAAAATTGGCTGCACCAATGCTAACACTGACATGAAAGTGCTCTGTTTTGTTGGTATAAAATGGCTTGTTTATATTATTGATAATGCGTTGAATAGCCCCTGAACAAGCGGGTTGGTTATCAATATTACTTAGAATTATGGCAAATTCATCGCCGCCTACTCTAGCGATAAAGTCAGATGTTTTAACCACCTGCTTGATACGTAGAGCAAACTCGATTAAAAGTTTATCGCCTTCATCATGCCCGTAAAATTCGTTGTGTTGCCTAAAGTCATTAATGTCAACGTACAGTAAATAAAACGGCTGGTTCGAAGCTACATGCTTTTCTAGCACTTGTAAAAAAGAAAAACGATTAGGCAGCTCAGTGAGCATATCTTGCAGTGCAAGTTGTTCGTTACGTTGTGTTAAGTGCTTGATAGTGCTGATATCGTTAGCAAATACAATCCAATTCTCTACTTCGTTAAGCTTGTTCTTTACCGGATATAAACCAATTTTCAACCACTTAAGTGTTGATGGCGGCAAAATCCAACACAATTCACCATCCCAACTTGAGTTGGTTGCTAATATGCGTTCGTATTCAGGCAATTGGTTCTTCATCAATTTAATGATGATATCAATAGCTCGAGGCGTTGATGTATTCTTCAATGTACCTTGTTCAAAGAGGGTGAGCGTTGCTGAATTTTCAATACAGGTGCTAAAGTCATTACTCGCCACTAAAACGGCAAATTCTGCATTTTCAATGACTTTAGCGAGAGTTGCTAATATATTACTTTGTTCAACCGGCTGCTTTAAAATGGACAGTAAGCGGGTGTGTAAGTATTCATTTTTTAGAAAAAGTCGATCGTAAGATAATAAAACTTCACGGGCTAGTTGTTTGGTGCTTTGCTGATGGGTAAAGTTTTCTAATTGATTGGAAATCACCAGCAGATTGCGTTGCTCTTGTTTGATAGCAATAGCTTCTAAATGTAACTCTTTCTTGTTTTGAGTTATTTCGGTCCATAAGCCTGAACGTAATTTACCATTTTCAGATTCATGCCATATCTTCCTAGCATCAATAAGAAAGTCCAGCAAGAACGGACTTTCTTGGTTAATCACAAATGTTTTTTGGCTGTCTAATTTCGGAAACAAGTTGTTTGTCCATTCACTGTCACCTTCAAGCCATTTTACTGTGCCAGTATTAGTATCTGTGACTTCTAGGACAATTTGCTCTAATGCGCTTAAAACGGTATTAAGTAGTGATGTCATTTTTTTCACACTTTAATAATAGTTCAGCTAATGACGAAAACATTTGCTCAACATTCTTACCGGTTTTAGCGCTGGTTAAAAACTCGAGGTCAAATATGTTCTGATAGGCTTGGTGTTCACTATCATCTAAATGCCACGTGGCCAGTAAATCGCTTTTATTGATAGCGAGTATCGCTGGGCAGTTAGTGACTTGACGCGCAAGAGTATGAATGTCGATACCTTCAAGTAATGATGATGCTCGGGTTTGATCAACGACAATAATATAGCCGGCAGCTCCGCGTAAGTAACGCTCTTGAAAAACGTTATAACTATCATTACCTTCCATGTCCCATAACAGCAGGTTAATTTCTTTGTTTGCTATCGATAGCGTCTTTTTGTCAATTTTAACACCAATGGTGGTGAGATATTTTTCACTAAAAATACCTTCGACAAAGCGTTTAACTAAGCTGGTTTTGCCAACACTAGACGCCCCTAATAGGCAGATTTTTTTTTGAATCAAAGCGTCAGCTCCCTTTTAGACCGCTTGTTGGTTTCTTGATACCAGTTTAAATACTACGCTTATTTACAACACTGTCACCTTATTATTTTCCTAATGGTGATTGGTGTAAATCACGTTGAACATAACACTTCTTGATGTACTGCTAATGTTTACAATATCTATTTGCCCTAAGCCTACAACATATATTTTGTCTTTAGCTATGCCTTTGCTCTGTAATATATCAGCGGTATTATTGGCTCTGTTCATACTGAGAATATCATTAGCCGCTTTGTTACCTGTGTTGTCGCTACTGCCCATGATTAGCAAGCCAAAATCAATACCAAGGTCTTCAGCTATTGGGGTTAGTTGTTTAACATATTGATAAAGTCGGTTTAATGACCTTTGCATTTTCGCCGTGATATCTCCACTCGCTACTGAAAAATTGAGTTGTATCGATGCTATGCGGCCAATGAGCTGATTGAATAATTGCTGTTTAATTTGCTGACTTGTCGCTATGTGCTCTGTTGATGTTAATTGCAATTGTGCTGTTGTTAGGTTTTCGCCTTTGGTAAATCCAGCTATGGCTAAGGTGTTGATGAGCTGCTCTGTTTTTATTAGATCTAATGTGCCAGTTAGTGCAAGACTATTGTTTTGCCAAGTTGAGCTAATACTTGGATATGCCGAAATAATGCGCTGCGCTCGTTGTTGTAATATCTTTTGATCAAGCGAATGATAACTGCGCTCTATGATAGTGAATGTTGATGGTCGCAATTCATTACTTTTAAGCCAGTCAGTAATATTTACCGCATCAGGGTCGCGTAAAATATCGAGTTTGATATTATCTAGTTGATTTATTTTTAGTTGCTTGATAATGACACCGGGTTGGCTATCTAAGCGCATTATTTTTTTATGAAGTTGTGTGCTTTTTACCCAATCAAATGTTTGGTATGTGGCGTAGCACAAAGCCAATAGGACTATTGACCAAGCAAACCACGGGATTTTTTTCTTATGGCTTGGCTTTATTTTTTCTTCAGATAAAAGACAGTCTCGTAGGATGTTATCAGCTGTATCAAAATGTTGATTGTCACCATTAAAGCTATTCAGTTCGTCAAAGTATAAGCTATGAATGCGTTCTAGTGTCAGTTGTAATTGGTTGCTGATACTTTGCGGTGGATTGCCGCTAACAGCAGCCACAACAAGTGCGCTTGGTCCTGGCTTGATCAGCAAGTTAAAATTGTCGGTGCTAACGGACTGTAGTTGTTCTTTTGGGCCTTCTTGAGTGGGCAAAAATGAATCGCCAACAAAATCATTAATGGCGGTTAGCATAGCTGAGACAATATCAGCGTCGCTTTTGCTCTCATTATCTAGAGCGACAGTATTTAATAAAAGCCCCGTTTCCCGATGAATAAGAAACACGTGTTCCACACGATAAACAAAGGTTTGAGATGCGGCATATTGCGCATAACTAACGCCACTTTGCCGGGCTTTAAAACGCCATTTTAAACCTTTGATGGTTAAGCTGTTTTCTAATAACTGGTTGGTTTTTTCCATAAAGTCACTGAGAAAAGCAGCGACCGATTTCCTTACTAAGCTACCGACAAGTGGGTATAAAGAACTCACCATTTGTTCGCTATTGTGTGCAACAGAATGTTTGACAGAGTCTTCGACAAAAGGTTGTAGTACTTTATCGACAGAGTGATCTTTTTGTTGCCTGTCATGCAGTGCCTCAGTAATAACCTCTGCCACTATACTGCGGGCATCTTTTTGTATGCTGGCGGTTATTCTGCAGTTCTCTTTACCCAGTAGTAACTCGCGTACTTTTTCTAATTGTTGCTCTGACTCAGTACGTTCTGTTGTGGCATCTGTCGGCATTATATTAGGTCGTCTTCTAAATTAGTTGCCATGGTTGCGAGTAATTTAGCCAATGTCTTTCTATCCGTTTTTGACGAACTAAGTTCATTTGATACGGATTCTAGATGGCTTTTTAATTGCTCTAGCTGAACGTTGAAATTACGGCTAAGCGACTGACTTTCATTATCAAGTGCTTGTTCTATATTTTTAAAGTCTTGTTGAGTGGCACTGGCAAACATTTCATGCTCGGATGATAAACTGGCAAGGTTTTTCTCAATTGAAGCTTCGTTATCGTCATGATTATTATCAAAAAGTTGCAGTTTTTGCTCAAGTTCAGAAAATCGTTGGTTAACACTTTCCTGAATTTGCGCTAGTTGATCGTTAAAACTGGAGTTTTGTTTACTTAACGCATGTTCGATATCACTGCGTGTTGAGGAAATTTGCTGTTTTAATTGTTGTTCTGCTACGCCAAAAACAATTTGCCGGAGCTGATCAAGTTCATTTACTTGAGCGGCTTCTTGCTGCTGCTCTTTTTTGATATCTTTATTATTTGGCATCTATTACATTCCATTTATTAGACTTTTCTCTTTAATTCAGTGTAACTCAAAATTATAAAATAACCTGTTTTTGCCTATTTAGTTATTAAAAACCAAGCTCTTGTCAGGTTATTACACTTGCTAAGGGTTGTCTATAATTTGAACGGAATGTGGTGTTTTATTATCAATAAGGTAGATTTTACTCAATAAAAAGCCATTAAAAATTTTTACATTAGTGACTCAAGTAATGAGATGTTGTAGGTGTGAGATAATCCAGTAAAGGCCGCAACGCTTGTTGCGGCCTTTACTGAAGAAAATTAAGCCAAATATAGCGTAATTATGTCAGGTATTTCATGCTGTTTAGCTGTTTTTAGTTAAGGTAAATAGCTGGTTTTTATTATGTTTGCTATTTCGGGTTTGCCAACCGGCACCGCAGCCAATCAACAATAATATGCCCGCCAAGCTATAGTAGATAAAGTCGTTTGGCTCTACAGTTTGGGCGTTTTGTTTATCAAGTTTTTGGCCTTCAACTTGCTGTTCTGGTTTAGTTTCTGCTGAAGAGTCATCTTTTTTCTCTACATTTTTTTCGGCAAGTTGTTGGTTGTTCTTCGCTTGCTGGGCTTTTGCGCTAGCGGCCATGGCTTCTAGGGTTTTTGCTACCAGTGGCGCTAAACCAAAACCTTCGGCTAGTTCATTTACATGTGCTTTTACCGCGTCATTTAAAATCACTAAGTCATTGTTATTAACCACGGCAACGTATTGTTCAACCAGTTGTTTTAAACGTTTAGGGTCTGCTTGCCAATACTCTTTACGCTCTGCTTCGAGCATACGCTCCATCATACGGGCGAAGGCGGCAGGGTTAATATCTTTAAACCATTCGTTGAGCTTCAGGTCGAGTTTGTCATTAACATAAATATCTAGGTACTCATCCCATTGATCGTTTCTGATCAGGTTAGGATCAACGACTTGCCAGCCAAAAAAGTTATCCATTTTTGAGGCTAATGACACGGCACCCGAATAACCTTCTTTTTGTAACTCTTTTATCCAGCGCGGATGAAACATGCGAGTACGTAATTCTTTGGCAAGAAATAAACCGGCATCTTCGGCTTTGGCGTTTTTAGCGTCACGTAAGTTGGCTATTACCATATCAGGACTTTTACCATCAATGTTACGTACTGCTAAACTGAGTGCGCCAAAGTATTCAAACGGATCATCAGTACTTAGCATACCAAATAAATTTGAAGAACGAGCAAACATGGCGATGTCAGTGCCTGATAACTGTTTGGCGTAAAGTTGTACTTCTTTACCGCCACTATTTGCCGATTTTTGTCCCCAGCGGCTATTGTCAGCACCGAAGAAGTAGCCCATTTTACCTAGATAGTTATCTGATATTTTTTTATCATCTTCCCAGGTATCACTGGCCCAAGCAGCGTCGTCTACGCCGGTACCATAATCTCCTGATTGATTTGAAAAAATTCGAATAGTTGATAAATACTCTGCTTCTTTTTCATCAACACCTTCGGCCAGTAAGTCTGCTTTTACTTTTTCACTATTTTGCCAAATCGAGTTGTTGTCTTCTTTTAATGCCGCGACCTGATTGACCGCTTTTGCTAGCATTTGCATGACATTAGGAAAAGCATCACGGTATAAACCTGTGGCTGACACCACGACATCTATACGTGGACGCTTTAATTCGCTGTAAGGAATGATTTCGGTGCCAATAACACGGCCGCTTGCACTCCATTTTGGCTTAACACCCATGGCATAAAGTACTTGAGATTCAAGTACGCCGTAGTGACGCATGGTTTCAATTGACCATAACGAGAAGGCCATTTTGTCAGGGTAACGTTGATGCTTTTGATAGTAATTAGCGATCATTTGTTCTGTCAGTTCTTTGCCTTGCTCGAAAGCTGCTTGGGTTGGAACGCGACCAGGATTAAAACCAAATAAGTTATAGCCAGTAGCTAAAGATTCGGGGTGGCGTATTGGATCGCCACCTGATTTTACTGGAATATACTTAGCACTCAAGAAGTCGACCATGGCATCGAGTTCGTGGATACTTGCCATGCTTTTATATAGTGCTTTACCACGTTCGATATCTGCTTGTAGCTCTCTTGTTAGCTCGGGAATTGGCACCGGGCGTTCGACTGATTGATCGACAGCATCAATGATGTAATTTTTAACGGTTAAGTAACCTGATAAACGGCTGACATCATTTTCTTCAACTGTTTCAGTACGGGTGATATTATCTTTTTCATGCCTTTTTTCATGCCTTTTTTCATGGTAAGTATGGCTATGAGCAACACTTTCGTCACTTTCGTTAGTGCCGTCGCCGTGATGCTCAGCAATTAAGCTTTCACCGTAGTTATCATGTTCAAACTCACTAGCCCTTGCAGTAAAGTCGTTGCCCAGCATTTGTACTAAGGTCGATATCGTTAAGGCTTGTTCTGGAATATAGCCAAAAGTATGTAAACCTAGTGGCTGATTAGCGGTTGCTAACGCTTCTAAATGAATATGCAAGGCGTCGATAAACTCATCAAACGCTTGGTCGATTTGTGCTTGTTCCCACGCTAAGTCTTTACAGATATTGGTATCAAAACATAACTGAGTTAATTGCACGGCCGTTTTTTGTTTTACGCCACCTTGATCGAGTTGTTTATATTGATGCATTAATTCATGTAAATTTCGAATCTCGCCTTCTAATCCGGCAGCAGCAAATGGTGGTGTCATGTGTGAAATTACAGTAGCGCGGCCACGGCGTTTGGTTTGCATCGCTTCACCAACATCATCGACAATAAATGGGTATACCACGGGCGTATCCCAAACCGCTAAATTACCTTGGTCATAAATAGATAAACCCCGTTCTTTGCCGCCTAAATACTCTTGTGAGCCATGGGTACCTAAATGAACAATAGCGTCGGATTGCCAATACTCGCGGGCATAATAATAAGCGGCAAGGTAGAAATGATTGATAGGCACTAAACCTTGGTGATAAATCATGTTTTCGTCATTTTTATCATCAGAGCGCGGTGGTTGGCGCATGATCAGCATATTGCCGTTGCGAATACGTGGCAGGATAAAAAAGTGCTTACCGTTTTTTTCTACCGCCATAAAGTTGTCTTGCGGCTTGCCCCAATGATCCGTTATTTTTTGCGTTAGTTCAGTCGGCAGGGCATTAAACCAGCTTAAATAGTCATCAATCGGCATTAACTCGGCTAAGTCATGATCTAACAACTCGGTTAATTGATAATCACGATAGAAAGGGTCGAGAATTTTCTTGGCGTTGGCAACAAAATATTCTGCATCACGTTCTGCGGTGTTGTAGCCTTCATTAGCTAAGCGCTGACTAATGGCTTCAATACTTTTAGGGATATTCATAAATGAAGCACCAACATCTTTGTCGCCCCAAACAAATAGGGTGAGCTTTTTATCTTTATTGGCTTTGTATTTTAAATTAACCACATTAATGGCTTTGTTCACTAGGTGCTCTAGTTGGTAGTCGATAACTTCAACTTTTTGATCTGTCATGTTCATTGCTGCCACGATCATCGGATCAATTACGCCGGCGTTTTCTGGTAACACTAAAGTGAATGACATCATATTGGCGCTGACGCCTTGCATATCAGCTTCCCATGTTTCTTTATCACCAGAATAATAAGTCATTGCTTGCATGACAGGCACATTGAATTTTTCAAACTCGACTTTACGTTGATTAGCCCAATGAATGTTACGAAAGTTGATGATCAA
>OJBZ01000631.1_pt1 | contig 17173 bp, 12 predicted proteins | sample 1591671 | NCBI WGS metagenome assembly OJBZ01 (sample SAMN05416850, study PRJEB24817) | seawater metagenome | isolation source: Sea water | place: Canada:Atlantic | collected 2013-07
GAGTCCGTCTCGTGGGCTCGGAGATGTGTATAAGAGACAGCTTTTAGGCAGTGCCATGCTTTACAGTGCCGAGGTGTTTTATAGGCAATCTGAATATGCTCAAGGGGCTACATTATTTGCCATAGTAGAAGCACTTAACTGGCTTGTCAGTAATAAAATACCCGTAATAAATATGAGCCTAACAGGGCCAAATAACGCAGTTTTAGAAGCAAGTATTACTGCAGCAATAAAACAAAACGTGTTAATTGTAGCTGCTGCAGGTAACCAAGGGCCGGCGTCGCAGCCGTTATACCCAGGTGCGTATAAAAGCGTGATAGCGGTAAGTGCTATTGATTCACAAAACCAAATTTATAGATGGTCAAATAAAGGCGATTACATAGACTTTACAGCCTTTGGTGTAAATGTTGTTACAAGCCAAGGCAATGGAAAATTTGGAAGGGAGTCGGGTACGTCAATGGCGGCGCCGCATGTAAGCGCGGCATTAAGTTGTTTATTGTTAAAGCATGGTAATAATAAAACCAAAGCACTTAACGAGCTTACATCGCTGGCCGTCGACTTAGGCGAGCAAGGCAAAGACACCACCTTTGGTTATGGTGCCATTTACCCACCTAAAAGTGCACTTTAACTGACGCCGATAAAACCGATTGCGTATAGGTATTGCTACTAAGCTTTGATTGATAATCGCCATATTCAGCCTCGGCTATGAGTGTTACGTGCTCAAATAAAGCTAGGTTATAAAACGCATTAACTACATTTCGGTGCTCATCTCGCGACGGTATTTGCTCAAAAAAATCATCCGTTGTTTGCTCATCGTAATCTTTATTTTGATAACGCCAGCCTGCGCCCACTTTGTTAGCCACATTAAAGGCCGTAAATTTGTGCGTAACTTTAGTAGTAAAACCATAGCCGTTAAAGTCGTATTGGTTGTCGTCGGCGTTTTCTTTATCGGCACTTAGCGCTGCCATTAGCATGGTTTGCCCATTATTTATAAAATGATAAAGCGCTACATCGCCGCCTACGCCGTCGGCATTACGTGCTTTTGCAGTAGCAAAACGTTTAGCTTTGGTTTTTACACTCATACGCAAATACGTATGCGGGTTTAAAAAATGGCCATAGTAGGCGCTGGCTTGATTAAAATGTAAAAATGTATCGCCATCTACATTTGCTTTTGCGCCATCGTAACGAACCCCTACCTCATGGCTATTAAAGCTGTAGCTGCCATCTAAACCATATTGATGAAGGTCTAAATCGTATTGATCAAACTCATCGTAGTCTTGTTGTTCAAACTTATAGCTTGAGGTTAATTTAGCGCTTTTGGTTACTTGCCATTTTGCATTAACACCGGCTGCGGTTTTTATGCCGCTGTCGCTTTGCGACGAAATATCGTCAAGCTCTTGAACAGAGAGCGCCGAGTTACTTAATACCCCAACTTCAGCATCTGCATTTAGCTCAAAGCTACTTTTAAAGGGCTTATTTTGCTCAGCTGTTTTAACGTGGTTGGTTTGTGCAAGCACCGCTTGGGCACTAAAAACACACAATGTGGCGGTTATAACTGCTTTCATATTTATTCTCCAACAGGCCGAATAGGTTTCCCCATTCGGCATTTGTGCAAGCACTTGGCGTATTAAAGGCCTAGGTCTAAATCGTTAGTAATGTTGGTTACTACTTCACTTGCGGTGCTAAGTGCTACATCGTTACTAATTTGATCAGTAACCGCTGCACTCACCTGCCCGCTAACACTTTGCTGTACCGTGCTTTGTAAACTACTAACCGTACTGTCTTGCACACTGGCAATTAAAGATTGCTGAACATTGCTTACTACTTCATTACTGGTATTAATTGCATCACCCATTTGCAGTGCAGAGCTTACTGAGTTTGCAGCCGTATTAGTAATTGCTAATTGGTTTGTAAGCTCACCCGCATTAAGCGTATTAGTTGCATTAGTTGCATTAGTTGCATCAGCTTGTGTAACTGAATCGGTAGCGCTGCCCACATTTGAAAGTAAAGAAGCATCGGCTGGTACGTCGGTAGTGTCTGGCTGAATGCCTTGTTCAGAGGTAACAGAAAGTAATGACGACTGGCTCACAGCGGTTGTTAAATTACCCGCCGATGAGGTTAACTGCGTTGTTGCATCGAGCGCTGTATTGGCTGTGGTATTGCTTGTGGAATTGCCTGTGGCATTTAAAGACGAGGCCGATGCATTTAATGCATTATTTAAAGATCCGCTTGCAGATGCAACTAATGTATTTGCAGGCTCTGCGGCCTCACTGCTTTCTTGCGCTGGAGTTTGCGTGTTATTCGCCGTTGAATCTGTGTTTTGCGAATCATCAGCCGTTACTTGTGTATCGTTAGATACGTTTGACTCGTTGCTACCACTGGCTGTTAAACCATTTTGTGAAAGCGCAATAGATGTAGATGTTTGTTGCTGCGCCGACGTTGACTGAGATAGTTCAATATCAGCGGCGTGCACTGCACCTGTAAAAGTACACACACCGCTTAACATCATTACGCTTACAATTTTATTTAATTTAGTCATTGTTTTGTCCTCTAGTTTGTCGGATTGACATAAAGAAGACGATTTACAAAAACACTTTATTCCAAAAATAATTAAAAATTATAATAACGTTACTTAATTATTTAAGTTTCATACTCTTAAATATAAATTACTCGTTTATTGTGTTAGCGTTTCACTGTTTTGGATCAGCAATAACAGCTCGGCAGTGGCGGTAGCATCGGCCAATGCGCGGTGATGGCTGGTTAAATTTAAATTAAAATGCGCGCTAAGGTTACCAAGCGAATACGACTTTAAGCCTTTAAACGCTCTGCGCGATTCAACCACGGTGCACATTTTTGGCATTTTAAAAAAGTGCCCTGCAACCTCGCACTCTTTTTTTATAAAACCGTAATCAAAGTTTACGTTATGGGCTACAAAAATACTGCCTGCAAGTTTATCTAGTAGTGGCTTGGCTATATCGGCAAATACAGGCGCGTTGTAAACCATGCCATCGCTTATGCCGGTCAATTTAGTAATAAAGCTTGGGATATGGCGCTGCGGATTAATAAGTGTCGTCCAGGTATCAATTACTTTACCGTGCTGCACTTTAACAATGCCAATTTCGGTAATGCGGTTACCGCCTTTTAAGCCGCCCGTGGTTTCTATATCAACCACGCTGTAAATACGGTTAGGGTCTACAAACCACTTAACTGCAGCAATATGTACTGTAAAGCCTACATTTTTTAAATTATCAATAGTGGTAAGTTGGTTGCGCCTAAGCTTATCGCCTGGGGCTTTTACCTCTTCAAAATGTACTTGGCCATTATTAATAACCATTAAGTCGGGGTAGCCGTCTTTTAGCTGTAAATAGTGTTTGCTCATAGCCGTTAAGTGCGCAATTAACGCTTCAAGCGGGCTGTTTAAAATAAGTGCCTCTAGTGGCTCTAATAAATTGCTGCGCCATCTAAATAAACCATTGGGCTGCTCAAAATACTGCGCGGCATGTTTACATACCAAATTAAGCAGCGCCTGATTAGTGCTACAGCTTTTTAAACGTGCGTCAATTTGCGTGCTTTGTGCTTCATAAAAATTACCAAGCTGTAAAACTTGCGGGTAAATATCAAATTCATTACATGGCGGGTATGGCGATTCAATAAATAACTCGTGCCAAAATACCAAGCCAAACAAGCTTAGCCATAAGGTATTTTCGGTATTAAAAACCGTTAACCCTTTTGCACTGTAATGCTCATTTACGCCTTGCTCTACATCGCCTCGGTAAATTTCGTCAATTTCAAGCACACATTGGGTGTCGGCCAGCATAGTGCTTAAGCGCGAACGCGTTTGTTTATTAAACTTACGCATTAAAAAGTCATCAGCAAAGTACAGTAAATCGTCGGTGAGCGGGTTTTCTATAATTTGCTCTAGCTGCGCTTTTACCCACGCTTTATTACCTAGACGGTATTGCTCTCTTATTTGAATTTCTTGTGCTTCGGCGTAATCGGTGCAGCCTTCAAGTAGGCTAAAGGCAAGTTCGCTATCGGTATTTTTAAGTTGTTTATACAGCCTAACCAGCAGTTTGTTTTTAATGTCGTGCGCTTGTGCGCCATGCGCCGGTTGCGCCAATACTAAATGCGCAAGCTCGGTGTAAGGGGTTTTGTCATCAAAGGTTTCATCTTTTGTATTACCGGCTGTTTTGCCGATGTTTTTAAACGCTAAACGGTAACGATTTAAAACGTAATTAGATTGCGCCTCAGCGAGTGTATTAAAGCGCGACAAGCTCTCGCTGTGCCCTTCGCGGGTAGCGGTTAACCCTAAATCGCGCATAACAAAGCGGTTTTGATGGTTTACATCGCCACTACTTAAGCGCCCTGCAAATAAAAACTCAAAATACTCGTAATAATCTTCACGGTTATTTATCACATATTGGCTATATAAAGGGGCTAAATCATCTGCGCGCTCACTAAAAAATTGGCACGCAATAGTGACCAACTCCCCTTTAGCTGCGCTTTTCTTAAAGCTTACTTGCTCACTGTAATTACTGAGTAACTCCACCAGCATGGGCTTGGTTAAATGCGCTATAAGCTGCTTGTAATGCTGTGCGTTTGGCTCATATAAAATACCCGCTGTTTTTAGCGTATAAATAGCCTGATGCGGCGAAGTTATTTCTTCATAATTGAGCGATTGCGCCTGCACTAAATAAGGCTTGCGCGAATACACACGCGCCAACATGCATTGGCTTTGCTCATCTAGTTGGTTAATTTTACTAATAAATTCACTATGTTTAGGCTCAAGTAAATGCATACATTTACTTGTTACAAACTCAATAAGCTCTCTAAAATGCGCTAAATAGTATTTTGCTGGTAATTCTTTTTTCATAACATCGCCACAACTGTATATAAAAACAGTATCTAGCATTTGTGCTTATTATTCAATCTTAAACTTGTAACTAAAACACGCTATAGTGAGCGTATAAAAGTAAATTTATTAAAAATAAAGGACTTACCATGAGCGCGCACCCATACGATGTTTTATCACTCAATAACGGCGCAAATATTATTTTTACGCCTTGCCCTGGTACAAAAACGCAAAACCTAGCGGATTCAATCGCTACATTAAAAGCCGCTGGCACTCACATGCTGTTATCGCTTATGCCGCAAAAGGAGCTTGAAAAAAACAACGTAGAAACAATTAATAATGAGTGCAAAAAGCACGATATAACCTGGTTTCATTTACCAATAAATGACGACGAAGCCCCAAAACAACCTTTTACATCAAGCTGGAATACCCACAAAACAGACATACTACAAGCCATACAGCAAAAACAAACCATTGCCATTCATTGCAAAGGCGGCACTGGCCGCACAGGGTTGGTTGCTGCGCTTATTTTAAATTCAGCAGGTTACACAAAGGATGAAGTGTACAGCTTAGTACAAGGTATTCGCCCTAAAGCACTGACTATAGAATTACAAAAAGAGTACTTTGAAGAGTTTATGATTTAGGTATTTACGAGGTGTAACATTAACCTGGCATGGCTTTGATTTTAAATCTAGAACTAAAAATGCGTTTATTCAACGTTTCTTAAATAATAGTTGACCTTAAAAGGTCAACTATTATTGTTGTTATTAAATTCAACTTTGGATAGGATTTCCAATACTTTCTAAATGCTCTGTTTGGCCAGCAGTAAGTGGGTAAATCGATTTTATAAAACATTTTTTTGTAGGTTGTTCAATGGTAGAAATTGAATCCCCTTCCTTATGTATAACAAAATTAGAAAAGCGGTTTAACTCAATTCCATGAGATTCATTTAGGTCATGGCAAGTGCCCTGGGTTTCAATCAAATAATCTTTTTTATGTGCCGCTGAAATAATTAAGAATTTATCAGAAAGTGGTTTCCAACCTTTAAACCTAAAGCTATTGATTTTATCTTCACCTGCTAAGTTTTCTTCAGACAAGTACTTTGCATATGCTTGGTCTTTTTCTTTCAGTGAAATATTGCTTGTTGCTGAACAGCCTAAAAGCACTGTTGCTGCTAATGTAATAACTAAAATGTTTTTCATAAATTATCCCTATAAATTAAAATAATTAGGTAGATTACAAATGTATATTTATTGCGAAAACATACAACTTAGTAGAGCTTAATTTTTACACTCACTCTAAGAAGAACAAAAAATACACAGCCAATCTTACAGTAGAATATTATTTTATCTTTGTCATCTTTTTGTTAACATTTTAGGTAAATTTAAAGTATTTTATTTTATAAAAGAGGTGGCAATAAATCCCCTTTTATAACTTTAAGATATATGAATTCTAAAAACCATTTATAAAAATCAATTTATAATCATATGAATTAGCGTCTACCCGCTGCAAACAACACATTAATAGTCAGCACAGAACCACAAAGCTACTAATAGTTAAACGCCCATTAATTGGATCGCAGGCATAACCGTTAGCCGCATTTATATTACCAGAATGCAATAAGTTGCTTGGATATATAACAACCCGATTTAGCTTTGCCTCTACACTGAAAATTTGCTCAAACAAAGCTGTGCTGCCATTTATATAATGTGGGTTTTTATGAAGCTTTTGTGCCATGGCTTGTTGCTTTATAGCTTGCCTATAAGGGATAAGTCGCTCTTTTGTTATGCGTTCATACCCCAGGGCTTTATGTTTATAAAATGAAGTACCCCCATGTGTTTCATCACATAAAAAATGCACCATAGCAAGTTGGTTCATATTAGGTGTGTCAAAATGGGGAAGCATTTGTATTGGCCTGAGTTTATCAGGCTCTGTGCATGCAATTGAAAAGGCAGAAAGTATTACATCAAACTCGCTTTTATCTGCCATATTAAAGTGTGAATTAATAATTGGCGCCAGTGCTTTTAACTGCTCTATATAACTAAGCGGTGCTGCTTTTCTTACTCCTGGGTAAAAGTCACTTTCTTGTGCGCAAAATGTTTCTCTGGCGTTTTGAGAAAACACAGCAAAATTAATAAGTGCATCTACATTATTTACAAAATCATCAATAACAATAATTGGGGTTTGCTCTTCCCCAACAGTGTGTATCTGTAACACCATATTTTTGTTAAGTGTAAAATCAATCATCGGCTAAATTAAGCACCGCATTTTTACGCTCTATTAATGGGTATATCTGACCAAGTGAGGTTATTACTGTATAAATGGCAGGTAATAAAGCACTTTGATGTAAAAGCGTAATTTGATCACTATTAAGTTGTGAGAGCTTTTCTTGATTAATAGTGTATAGGCCGTTTAACTTTGTTTTTTTGTTATTTTCAAACGTTACTTCAAGCGATAATGGCTGTAGTAGTTCATACTTTAACAACGCATCAATTAACTTTTTATTGTCTATTTCGCCTTGTAGTAAATGCCCTAAACACTGCTTTATTTGTTTAAAATAGCCACTTTCTTCTGCGCTTTGGGTATAAATTGGTTCTAAATTATTTTCGCTTTGCGCAGAGTTATCAACTACTGCAGGGCTGTTTAAATTAATACACACAGGGTATTGCGTCTGCTGCGAATGCGTATCACCAACAAAAAATGGCTGACGCTGTAACTGAAGCGGTAAATATACGCCCTGCCACTGTGATTGCTGATAAAACAAGTTCTCATGTTGCTCAAAGCCTAATAAAGCATTGAGTGTAAACTCGCCTGTTTCTGAGTTTTTTGCAAAAACTATAGGCTGCTGAACGGCAATTTGGCTAAGCTCCGCCATAACAACGGGGATCATATTAAGGTTTTTAGCGTGTGATTGTGCTTTTTGTGTGTCTATTTTTATATGCTGATGAGCACTTTGCTCTAATGCGACTAAATTTTCCATGCGTGTCTCTTTATTGTTTTTATGTGTAATTTTTTAAACTAGATAGCACTAAAACCATGGTGCTTAATTTTATTAAGCAGCTCTCGGTTACTAGGTAAGTTAGTGACTGCTTGGTTTATCATGCTCTTATTTTTATCAAACTGACTTTTAGCGAAAACAGTGTCTTTAAGCATATAGGCAGTTGTGCTGTAATCACTTTTAAAGCCCATGCCGTATAAAACATATTGATAACTGGCCGCTGGAAACACCTCATTATTACTTGTAAAGTCGTGATCAGCAGGAGCGCGGTATTGCCACAACTTCATTAGATCTTGTAAGCTTTGAGGAATCGTTTTTGGGTCTCTGTTATCACGCCAAAATGCGTTATCGTCACGGTTTGATAAAATATAATGCAGTTTTAAAAAGTCGATTATTTTTTCCCACCTATAGGTAAACGTCTCGTTAAAGCGCTTAGCGGTAATATCCATAATATCGCGGGTCTGGGGGAGTTGTTCGCTTATCATTTGCGCTGACATTTCTACTAATACCAATGCAGAGGCTTCAAGCGGCTCTAAAAAACCAGCTGAAAGCCCAACCGCAACACAGTTGTTCTGCCAAAAGTGTGAGCGGTGGCCGCTTTTAATAGGGATTTTTCTAATTGTTAACGACTCTATTTTATCGCCAACATACTCTTTAAGCTTTTCTCGTGCTTGAGCTTCGCTACTGTATTTACTCGAATACACGTAACCTACACCACGGCGGTGCTGTAATCCTATATCCCATATCCAACCTGCTTCTTGCGCTGTTGAAATTGTGTGAGACGCAATGCTCTCATCTTCATTCTCATAAGGGACTTGCACTGCTAAGGCGGTATCGATAAACAGCACATCATCGCAAGGCATAAAAGGAACCTTATAATGCTCGCCTAATAACAATGATGAAAAACCGGTACAATCGACAAATAAATCACCGCTAATTTCACCTTGTTGATTTGTGGTAACACTTGCAATATCGCCATTTTTAGCACTATTAACCTGTGTTACATCAGCTAAAAAATGTTTAACGCCAAGCTCCTGCGTACAATGTTTTTGTAAAAAAACGGCAAATTTTGCCGAGTCTAAGTGGTAGGCATAATTAGCTATAGCAGCATATTCTGGGGTGCGAATTGTTTTAGGAGCAAGCCCTTGCTCACAAATAGCTTCTTGGTAACACACTGCATTTGAAAAAGACGTTGACTCAGCGGTGTTATTTAACCAGTGGCCAGCCATATCTGTTTTTGAAAAGCCCTGTGGCAAAACTAATGGGTGATAATAAAAATCATCCTCGGAGCCATCCACCCACTTGGCGAATTTTGCCCCTTGCTTAAAGCTTGCTTCACACTCGCGTATAAAATCAGTTTCGCTAATACCAAGTGCTATTAATGTACTGCGCATGGTAGGCCAAGTACCTTCCCCAACACCTATAATTGGTACATTTGGAGATTCAACTAGCACAACATTAAGGCCATCGGGGGTATTACTTTTATGGTGCGCCGCTAATCGTCCGGCTGTTAGCCAGCCCGCTATACCACCACCAACGACAACCACTGTTTTTATTTTTTTATTTTGCTGGTTCATACTTGTTACCTATAAAGGCATATTGAAAAAGTGGCTATTACTAATTGTAAAAGCCACTTTATTAATTAAAGTTAAAAACTACCGCGAATACCTAACGCAAAACGTCGTCCGCTATCTTCAACCAACAATAATTGATTAGAAAAACGACCACGCTTGTGCACGTATTCTTCGGTTAAGTTAATACCTTCAAAAAATACCGATACATTTTCGGTAATGTCATAGCTGCCGCTAGCATCAAGTTGTGCGTAATCTTCTACAATAGTTACACCATCGCCATTTAGCTGTGTTAGTGACTGTACAAAGCTATCGCGCCAGTTATAGGCTAAACGCGCTTGAAATGGTCCATTCTCATAAAAGCCAACCACATTATAAGAGTCGCTTAAGCCTGTTAATGCAAATACTTGAGTTATATCTGCAGGGTCTAGCTCTGCATCACTGTCTACAAATGTTGCATTAACCATAAAGCCAAAGCCACTATCAAAACTATGTTGTAAGGCGACTTCCCAGCCATCAACAATCGCCGATTCGCTATTATTGGGCAATGTATTAGTGAATACAGCCGTCGAGTCGGCAGCATCAGGGTTATCTACATCGTTACCTGTAGAGGGGTCAGTTAACAATCCGCCATCAGACAACTCAAAAGTTAAGTCTTCGGTCGTATTAATAATGAAGTTAGCAACATTTTTTCTAAAGTAACCCGCAGATAAATAACTGGCATCAGCGTAATACCACTCTAATGATAAATCTAAGTTATCAGAGGTAAACGGTTCAAGTTCAGGGTTACCAGAGCTTGATGTTAAATTGCCCCCCTGCCGAGTTGTTTCGATTACAGTTACAGGCGACATACTATCGAGTGTTGGTCGTGTAATTGTTTGTGATACAGCAGCACGTGCTATTAGCTCATCGCTTATTTCAAGCTTTACACTAAAGTTAGGTAAAATCGCTTCGTAATCTGAACTTGCTGAAATATTTTCTACAGCGCCAAAGTTAGCAAGCATTTCTGTTTTATCTAAAATGGTTAATGCACTAACCGGCTCATCTGTGCCCTTTACTTTTACATCAGTGCTTTCGTATCTAAAGCCCGCTGTTGCGTATAAAGGCATGCCTGCAAGTTCAGCTTCAAAGTCGAACTCTGTATAAAACGAGAACGTATCTTCAGTGATCTCAAACGACTTATTACGTTTAACTGCATCAAAACTAATAGGCTGACCATTCGCCGCAGCTATTTGCTCAAGGTACGCAAAGTTTGCCTCGCCATCGTGTGCAAGCCATGACGTTGGCATTCGACCGCTGCCGCTTACATCACCTAAAAAGTCATCCCCTGCGTCAAATACGAATTGCGCTAAGCCATCCATACTTGGATCATCCGGGTAACCACAAAAAGTACAGTGAATACCAACACCTTCGTTATCCCAACGATCAAGGTTTTTAGTTTCAGTTGAATACATAGCACCAAATTTGACCGAGACTAGGCCTGATGTACCATCGTTATGCCAAATGCTATCCCAACGAAACTGATCCACGGTATCTTCTACAGCCCAACCACGGCGTAGCATTACATGTGCTCGGCTATTGGCGGTATCTAAATGGTTTGATACGCCATCGGGCGTAACAGCAGGGTTATAAGCAACACCGTCAAGCTCTTGCTGACCGCTGTAAATATTGGGATTAGCAGAAGCAAACTCACTCGCGTAAGGCAAAATACCGCCATCAACTTCGAATCGAACTCGGTTAGCATAGCCAATCAACGATAACTGATCCCCGCCACCATTATTAGCCTCACGCTCAGCTTTTGAGTGGCTTAAATCAAACTTCATATTTAAGTTATCGTTTACATGCCAATCAAAGTTTAAACCTAATGCGCTAGAGTTTGTTAAGCGATCAAACTTTTTAGCGTGCATATCGGTAGCAAGGCCTACCTCTTGATATAAATCAACCACAGTGCCATTTTCATCAACAGTTGGCCCTGCAGCGCCGCCAAAGCCTTCTAAGTTTGGCGCTGTAAACCAATGCCCATAAGACGTTGTGTCTGCTTCTACATCAAAATCAGAGTAAAGCGCATCAGCAGTGATAACTAAATCATCTGAAGGTGCGTACTGTATTACTAAGTTTGCATTGGTACGTGTACGTGTTTCTGTTGTTACTTTATGATCGTAATTACGCGGCGAAAAAATATTACCGGTATATGCTTGCCCGCTTTGAGTTTGCGGGTTTGGGACGCCTACATTTTCTAACCAGCCATCTACCTGCGCCTGGTTTAAGCGTGTTTCGCGCTCTTGGCGAGAAACAGCAAATAACACACCCAGTGTGTCATCATTAAACGTATTGCTGATTAACCCAGATATCTCAGGTGTGGTTTCTTCACTATTTTCATCGTAAATACCCTTAACACTGCCCGCAACTTTAAAGCCATTAATAGCAAATGGGCGCGCTGTATTTACATTGACTGTTGAACCAATACCACCTGACTGCTTTGTGGCTGTTGAGGTTTTAAATACATCTAAGCTTTTAACTAGCTCTGATGCAATAGTATCAAAGCTAAACGCACGGCTTTGATTTTCAGAGGCCATTTGGCGTCCATTTACGAGCACTGTATTAAACTGAGGGCCAAAACCACGTACTGTAATGAGCTGCCCTTCACCGCCTGAACGGTCTATTGAAACCCCTGTAATACGCTGTAAAGACTCAGCTAAATTTGTGTCAGGAAATTTACCAATATCTTCAGCTGAAATGGAGTCAACCACGCCACCCGCTTCTCTTTTGGCATCCATAGCTCGGCCAAGCGAGCCTCTAATTCCGCGTACTTCAATTATTTCTGGTTCTTGTGCTGCTGTCTCTGCCACTGCAGGGAGCGTTGCCATTGTGCTTAGTACAGCTAGTACAGCACTCGACACGCCATTTTTTTTATAGTTAGCCATGTTGTCAGTTCTCTCGAAACTTGGGTCTATTAAAATAGATATTTGCCCATCTTCGCTAACATGCGGTTGCAACCCTGTGCCATCGAGTAAAATCTGTAATGCGTTTATTATTGAATACTCGCCAGCAATAGTATTTGTTTGTAACTGCTGAATTTTATCCAGCGGAAAAAGCAAAGTAATATCGGCTTGCTCGGCAAAATTTATTAGCGATAAATCGGCCCTTTGTCTGGGAATATTAAACACTGCTTTATCGTTTACAGTACTCGCTTTTACCTCGGTGGTGAGTAAGCTAAAAACCAGTACATAAATTGGTAAACAAAGCGGCAAATGCACATATTCCTTGTGTATAGTTTTTGGCCATACACTGAACAAAGACGAGTGACTTTTAATTTTCCTCCATAAATATTTTTTATTTTTTTTAAATAAATTATTTTTTTGACTTGCCATGCTAATTTGTTTTTGCCTTGATTATTTTTATTGTTAGCGCATTTACTTGTATTTTTAAACGATTAAAAATACAGTCCAAATTGCCATTTTTTACTTATTAATTAAAAAGTTAAAGTTTTTAAAATGAATAATCAGTACCTGGTGAGGTATTTGTAATGAAAAAAACTGTAGTACACTTCGCCTTTACATTACAAGCTTTATGCCCCGTGCGGTTAATGAACATTAAATTTAAAAAATAAAATGCTGATTTATTTTTTAAATTTAATGGCGGATTTTTTCTTACCATTCGTCTTAGTTTGTATTGGCAAATAAAATAACAATAATTGCCGTAAACACACACACGAGACACACACTAAATGACGAAAGACACACTTTTTTATAAGGTCTATTTGGCCTCGCGCAAAAGTCTCTCAAATGTAGTTGCACGTATAGTGCCGCCACATGAAATTGAAGATATAGTGCAAGAAACTTATGTGCGAATTTGTCAGATTAAAAACACTGAAAACATAAGCTCACCAAAATCTTTTATTTATAAAACGGCGCGAAATTTAGCGCTCGATTACCAAAAGCAAGCCAATATACGCCTAGTCGATGGGATCGACAACATGGAAGCGTTAGAGCAACTCTTAGCAGAGCACCAGCAAGACGAAATGTACGAAAAAGCACTAACCGATAGTGAATTTTCTAATTTTTGTGAAGCCATACGGCTTTTACCTGTGCAGTGCCGCAAAGTGTTTGTATTAAAAAAAGTGTATGGTTATTCGCAGCGAGAAATTGCTGCTCAATTAAACCTTAGTGAAAGTACCGTGGAAAAACATATAGCAACAGGCATGAAACGTTGTACGCAATTTATGCGTCAATCTACAAAAAGTGTTTATGGGCAACCAAATACTTCTTCGCAGCTAAATGCAGGAGGGAGGAATGAGTAATGTTCATCATATAAACGAACGAAACACTAGCGACGATGCGCGCCTTGATAAAGCAAGTGAGTGGCTGGCTAAACTTGACCGTGGATTGACTAAATCTGAAGAGCAAGCGCTAAAGCAATGGTTAGCACAATCTTATAAAAATGTAGAAGTGTTACTTGAGGTAGCAAAGCTGTGGGATAAAATGGACGATCTCAGTCGTTTGTCAGATTTATTTCCACAAACACCAGTAAAACAAAAACGTCTCCCTATGTGGTTGGGTGCAACTGCTGCTTCTATTTTATTAGCGGTTGCACTTAGCCTTTTTCAAGAAGCGTTTAACTTTTCATTTTTTTACCCAGTTAATCAGTCAGCAGTGGTTGCTAAACAACTTAATTTTCAAACCGACGTAGGTGAAAGTAAGGACATACTGCTTTCTGATAAAAGCAAAATCACCTTAAACACAAATAGCTTCGTTCAAGTGAGGTATACCCAACACTCTCGCGTAATAAATTTACTGCGTGGCGAAATTCATATAGACGTAGCTCACGATAAAACGCGTCCTTTAAGTGTTATCGCTGGTGATAAAGTTATTCAGGCTGTTGGTACTGCATTTAATGTAGAAGTAGGTCAAAAGCAAATAGAACTCATTGTGACAGATGGCAAAGTCCTTGTTGCAGAGCAAAAAGCCGAATCGTTACCCAACCTTTCCCTGGGGACTAATAAACAAGGACAGTATTTATCAAATAGTTCAACTTCGGTGTCAAAGGGAGAAAAACTTGATTTAAGCTTTAAAGGTAAAATTGCTAAAGCGGTCGAAAAAGTTGATCCTATGGATGTAGCCGCTAGATTATCGTGGCGCAAAGGTAGCTTAATATTTAGAGGTGAATCACTTGCTGAAGCAATGGCTGAAATCAGCCGCTATACAAATATAGATTTTGAGCTTTCAGAAGATGACCGTCTCAAACAAGTACAAGTAGCTGGCATGTTTAAAACGGGCGATATTAAAGGACTATTAGAAGTATTAAACAATAATTTTAATATTGATTATGAGAGAGTTAGCCCAGATAAAATTCGCCTAAAATACGCTGCACCACACGTCTCAATTTAGTAAAGTACACAATAATAAAAACCAGGACACACAATTATGACATCACCTCTCTCGCCGAGCAGTAATAGCTCGGCGCACACATTGGGCACATGCTCTCTTTTTTACGTAATTTTTATTTCTGCAGTGGCTGCTATTGGTGGCTTTTTATTTGGTTTTGACTCGGGTGTTATTAACGGCACAGTGTCGGCACTCGGTAATGCTTTTAATTCAAGCAGTGTGGCTACGGGATTTAATGTTGCCTCGGTATTATTAGGGTGCGCCGTGGGGGCACTTGCTGCGGGGCCGCTGGCTGATAAGTTTGGTCGCCGTGCAATTATGATCATCACCGCGATTATTTTTGCTATTAGCGCGTTTGGCTCAGGCATTAGCGAAAGCTCGGCCGAGTTTATTTTTTACCGCTTATTTGGTGGCTTAGGTATTGGTGCTGCATCGGTATTAGCGCCAGCTTATATTGCAGAGGTTGCACCACCCGCACTTCGTGGTCGTTTAGCTACACTTCAACAACTCGCTATTGTATTGGGCTTGTTTGCTGCGTTTTTAAGTAACTATTTAATTGCTGATGCAGCAGGTAGCGCGCAAAATATTTTAATGCTTGATATAGCCGCTTGGCGCTGGATGTTTTGGGCTGAGCTTGTGCCTGCAATACTGTTTTTAGTGGGGGTGTTGTTTATCCCTGAGTCGCCTCGTTATTTAGTGGCGCAAGGTAAAGTGGACGATGCAAAAACAGTATTTAGTAAAATTTCGAACGACAACGTTGCTGCGCAAATAAGCGATGTTAAAAGCTCCTTACGTAGCGATAAAAAGCCAAGTATTCGCGATTTATTTATTGATGGCAGTAAAAAAGTACACCCAATTGTTTGGGCGGGTGTTGCGCTGAGTGTATTTCAGCAATTTGTAGGTATTAACGTGGTATTTTATTACGGCTCTGAGCTTTGGCAAGCTGCTGGGTTTGACGAGTCGCAATCGCTATTTATAAATGTATTAGCGGGTACTACTAATATTGTATCGACCTTTATTGCTATTGCCCTTGTTGACAAAATTGGTCGGAAACCACTTTTACTTGTGGGCAGTGTGGGTATGTTTATTAGCTTAAGTGCGCTTACTTATATATTTGGCAGCGCAGGCCTTGATGAAGCAGGCAAGCTTGCACTTAGCGATAACATGGGTACGTTTGCGCTTATAATGGCTAACTTATTTGTGGTATTTTTTGGTTTAAGTTGGGGCCCGGTTGTTTGGGTGTTATTAGGCGAGATGTTTAATAACCGTATTCGCGGCGCAGCGCTTGCAGTTGCTGCAAGCGCACAGTGGATTGCTAACTTTGCCATTACCATGACCTTCCCTATTATGCTGGCTAATATTGGCCTTGCAGGTGCGTACGGCTTTTATGCGTTATCGGCACTTATAAGCATATTTTTTGTGGCTAAATACATTACTGAAACCCGTGGTAAAACACTTGAGTCTATGTAATTAATCTAGGGCGGTGAATCCTCTCACCGCTTTGTATTTTTTAGCTAAATGATTAATTCAATAGTTGTATAAGAGGCTTAAGTTATTGCTGCGCTAAATATTGGATTCACTACCCACCCTTAATATTCTTTTTTACTATAAGTAATCGATTTAAATTCCTTTTTTGAATATAGAAAATTAGCTATTGTCCGCGTTTTCCCACTACGTATGTCTATCAAAATGAAAAATAAGTTAGTATCTGGTTTGGCCCTAACCCTTACTTTAGGTTCGTTTAACGCATTTGCGACCAATGGGTATTTTACTCATGGTTATGGCATGACCCACAAAGGCATGGCGGGTGCGGGTGTTGCGCTATCGGAAGAGTTGATGTCGGGTGCAAATAATCCTGCTAGCTTTAATGTAAATGACACTGAAATTTCAGTTGGGTTAGAGTTATTTTCACCTGATAGAAAATACACAGCTTCATCTGTAGATACGTTTTATCCTAATGCGCTTTATCTTGAAGCAAAAACCCAAAAAAGTGATAACACGTTATTTGCTATTCCTGAATTTGCCATTGGCCACCAGCTCAATGACAAAATAAATATTGGCTTATTAGTTTACGGCAATGGCGGTATGAATACCGACTACAATGCCGAGTCAGAACCCGAAGGCACATTTTATGCTGGCACGACTGGCGTTGATTTAAAGCAGATGTTTATTAGCCCAACTATTAACTACCAGTTAAATGAGCAAACAAAAGTGGGGGTTTCACCTATTTATGTTGTGCAACAGTTTAAAGCGACAGGCCTTGGAAACTTTGCGCCTTTTTCGCAATCGCCCCAAGCGCTTACAAATAATGACACCGACACCAGCACAGGTTTAGGTGTACAAGTAGGTATAACTCAAACCGTAGGCACAT
>OJBZ01000633.1_pt1 | contig 17115 bp, 11 predicted proteins | sample 1591671 | NCBI WGS metagenome assembly OJBZ01 (sample SAMN05416850, study PRJEB24817) | seawater metagenome | isolation source: Sea water | place: Canada:Atlantic | collected 2013-07
TACGAGATAGGAGTCCGTCTCGTGGGCTCGGAGATGTGTATAAGAGACAGGCGCGGAGGGAAGATACCCGCGAAGTTACTCTGAAAATTGCAGTAAGCCACCCCCAGATTGAAGGGCCTCAGGCGATGTTCAAAGAGGCGGTCGGCCTTGCGTTGGCTTGTCCGCCCGGGCTGTGTGGTTTTGGTGCCGGTTTGGGGAAGCCCTCTCCGGTTGTGCGCCTGTTTTCGTTTGTCGCCCCAAAAGAAACCGTCAACGTTACCGTCAATATTGATGGCCGCGAAGCACCAGCCGCGATTGCCCCGGGGGCTCCTTTCAATACCGCTTCTATGCAACGCCCTGCTGCCCCTGTCGTTTCCGAACCGGGCCAGATGGACGTCACATTGGAACAACTTGCCTGGGTTCGTTCCGGCGACAAAGGGGATAAGGCCAATGTTGGCGTCATAGCCCGGAAGCCGGATTATCTACCTTATATATGGGCTGCGCTGGATGATGTGACGCTACAGTCCCGCTACGGCCATGTTGTCAAAGGTTCTATCGAAAAATTTCTGCTGCCCGGAAGCCATTCCATCAACTTTCTGATGCATGATGCATTGGCTGGTGGCGGCATTGCCAGTTTGCGCAATGATCCGCAAGCCAAAGGCTTCTCTCAACTGTTGCTGGATTGTCCGGTGTGCATCCCTGAAAGCATGGCCAAGGAGCTAAAATGACTGTTTACGCATCCCGTTTGTCGTCGAAATCACCGGATTTTAATGAAAACCGTGCCGATATGCTGGCTTTGGTGGATCGCCTGCGCGGTATCGAAGATCGCGCACGGATTCGATCAGAGCAACGCCGCGAGCGGTTTGAGGCGCGCGGTCAGCTGACCCCGCGCGACCGCCTTGCGAAACTGCTTGATCCGGGGATGCCTTGGCAGGAGATTTACAATCTGGCGAGCTATCTGGTTGATGATCCCGACCCTGAAACCTCAGTGCCGGGGGCATCCATGATTACCGGGATCGGTTTTGTCGGCGGTGTGCGGTCGATGGTTTTTGTTGACGATAGCGGCATTAATGCCGGGGCTGTAACCACCAAATCGGTCGAAAAGGCCTTGGGGTGTCTGAAAATCGCGCAACGTCAGAAGCTCCCGTTCATCCATCTGGTTGAAAGTGCCGGTGCCAACCTAATGGATTATACCGTTGAGTTATGGGCCCATGGTGGTGGAATGTTTCAGGGGCTGGCTAAGCTCTCGGCGATGGGCATTCCGGTGATTACCGTACTGCATGGGCCGTCAACTGCGGGGGGCGCTTATCAGCCGGGTCTATCGGATTATGTAATCGGTGTACGGAAAAACGGCATGGCCGCACTGGCGGGGGCCGCACTGGTGCGTGCCGCCACGGGTGAGGTCGCGACAGATGCGGAGCTGGGGGGGGCAGAGATGCATGCGTCAACCACGGGATTGGTTGAGTATCTGGCCGATGATGATGCCCATGGTATAGAAATGGCACGCGATCTGGTGTCCCGCCTTGGCTGGAACCGGTCTCTTGCGCGGCCGTCCATCGCTGGCTTCAAAGAACCGTCTTATGATCCTGACGAGATCGCAGGCATTGTGCCGGTCAGTTATCGCAAACCTTATGAAGTTCGCGAGTTGGCCGCGCGGCTCGTGGATGGTTCGGACTTTGCAGACTTCAAACCCCGTTATGGTGTTTCTACGGTATGCCTTCAGGCACGCATTCATGGACGCGAGTGCGGCTTAATCGGTAACAACGGTCCTATTGACCCGGATGGGGCGACCAAAGCCGCACATTTCATACAACTGTGTGATCAATCGGATATTCCGCTGGTATTTTTGTCCAACACCACCGGGTACATGGTCGGAACAGAATACGAGCATGCCGGAATGATCAAACATGGTGCCAAGATGATTCAGGCCGTCACCAACGTATCAGTGCCAAAAATCGCGCTATATATTGGTGCAAGTTTCGGCGCCGGAAATTATGGTATGTGTGGTTATGCTTATGAACCTGATTTTCTGTTTGCATGGCCAAACGCCTTGACCGGTGTAATGGGCGGAGAGCAAGCGGCAACCACCATGGATCAGGTTGCTCGTACCGGGGCAGCGCGTCGCGGGATTGACGTGGACGAAGACAAGCTCAAGGCCCAGCGTGACCGCATTACCAACCATTTCGATAAACAATCTGATGCTTTTTATACGTCCGGTCGAATGCTTGACATGGGAATGATCGATCCGCGCGACACTCGCCGCGTTCTGGCGTTTGCATTGGACACCACAGCCGAAGCACGTGCGCGCGAGCTGCGCCCGAATTCCTTTGGCGTGGCGCGCATGTGATCCGGCCCGTGCCCGCCATTTACTCATATCTTTCTTACGAGGTTCGCTCATGACACCAATTCGCAGCCTGCTTGTCGCCAACAGAGGAGAGATCGCCCTGCGTATCATGCGCACGGCCAAACGCCTTGGTATCCGTGTGATAGCCGTTTATTCCGACGCGGATGCCCAGGCACCGCATGTCTTGTTTGCGGACGACGCAGTTTGCATCGGTCCCGGTCCGGCAACAGAAAGCTATCTACAGGCACAGCGCATTCTAGATGCGGCGCGCACCTCTGGTGCCAATGCTATCCATCCCGGATACGGTTTTCTGTCCGAGAACGCTGCCTTTGCCCGAATGGTCCAGGACGCCGGTCTGATCTTTGTTGGCCCACCAGCGGATGCAATTGCCGCGATGGGCGACAAGGCAGAAGCCAAGCGCCGGATGATCGCAGCAGGCGTGCCCTGCGTGCCGGGATATGAGGAGGCCGACCAGTCGGATGAAAAATTCCATGCCGCCGCCAAGGCGATCGGGTTTCCGGTTATGGTCAAGGCTTCGGCGGGGGGCGGTGGCCGCGGGATGCGATTGGTGGAGACACCCGAAGACCTGGAAACCGGTCTGCGGCTCGCGCGCTCAGAGGCATTATCAGCCTTCGGATCTGACATTTTGATATTGGAAAAGGCGATCTCGAAGCCACGCCATATCGAAATTCAGGTTTTTGCGGATAAGGCAGGCAACACCGTTCACATGGGGGAACGTGATTGTTCTGTGCAGCGGCGCCATCAGAAAGTTATCGAGGAATCCCCTTCTCCTGTTGTGTCTGCCGAGTTGCGTAATGCAATGGGACAGGCCGCTATCGAAGCCGCCCGGGCCATAAATTACATTGGCGCAGGCACCGTTGAATTCCTGACAGATGCGTCTGGAAAATTTTATTTCCTGGAAATGAATACCAGACTTCAGGTCGAACATCCTGTTACCGAAATGGTAACTGGGCTGGATCTGGTCGCGCTACAGATAGAGGTGGCGCAAGGCGCGCCGCTGAATGTGAAGCAAGAGGATATTACGCTGACCGGTCACGCTATCGAGGCGCGACTCTATGCTGAAGATCCAGCACGGGATTTCCGCCCGTCGACGGGTAAGATTGCACTATGGGCACCGGCTACCGGAGAGGGGCTGCGGATTGACGATGGAATTGTCAGCGGTCAGCAGGTCAGCCCATTCTATGATCCCATGTTGGCCAAGGTCATCGCTTGGGGTGAAAACCGCGAAATAGCTCTGCGCCGCCTGAATATCGCGCTACGGGGCAGCCCGCTATTGGGGATAACCAGCAATAAGCGTTTCCTGACGCAGGTTCTTGAACACCCTGTGTTTGCAGAAGGTCGCGCCACCACCGCGTTTATTGCCGAAGAATTCACCGAGGCCGATCTTGCCGCTCCTGCGGCGGACGCGCGCGCGCTTGCTGTGGCTGCTGTGTTGTTTTATCGCGGTGACTGTGATGTCGCGCTGGCCGCCAGCCTGGGAGTCTCGAGCACTTTGCTGAACTGGTCCAGCTCGGGCAGTATGCACACGATGATCGACATCGGCCATGCGGGGCTAGATCACTCCATCAAGGTCAAACCGCGTGGTGCAACCAGTTATACAGCCGATGTCGGAGGGGTCGAGGTTACAATCACAATCTACGGCAGCGCAATCTGGGTTGATGGGCGCAACAGCGGTGCTTTCTGGGCACACGAAGCCAATGACATCTTTTTGGAACTAGACGGTTTCAGTCATAGCTTTAGCCGCCTGTCGCGGCTGGCCCAAGAGGACCCTGCCGGATCGGCCGGTGACGTGCGCGCGCCCATGCACGGTGTGTTGACAGAGCTGCATGTGGAATGCGGCCAAACCGTTCAGGTCGGGGACCGGATAGCAGTGCTGGAAGCCATGAAGCTACAGCATGAGATCCGCGCAGAGATCGCAGGCAACGTAACTTCTATCATAGCCGCAGTCGGGAACCAGATTGGTGCAGGCGACCTGATTTTGGAAATCGAAGGGGTTGATCAAGATGATTGAAGCACAGAGTTTCCTTGAGGAAAGCAACGCTTTGGCTGGGCTATTAGAGCCCTTGGAAAACAGTGACTTCGGCAGCAAAACCCAGTTCAAGGATTGGAGCATCAATGATGTTCTTGGTCATCTGCACATCTTCAATCACGCGGCAGAACTGACCCTTGCAGCGCCTGATCAGTTTCAACCGTTTTTCGCCGGAATAATGGAACAGGTTGCACAGGGTAAGACGCTGGTTCAGGCCCAATATGACTGGATCGGCGGGCTGTCTGGTCGCGGGTTGTTAAAAGCATGGCAAGAAGGCAGTCATCGGTTGGCCGAAGTTTACCAAAACGCGGATTCAAAAACCCGTGTAAAATGGGCCGGGCCCGACATGTCTGCACGATCTTCGATCACGGCGCGCCAGATGGAAACATGGGCACATGGTCAGGAACTGTTCGACCTGTTTGGTGTACAGCGGACTGATACCGATCGTTTGCGCAATATCGCCCATCTGGCGGTGGTCACAATCCCGTTTGCCTTTAAAATCCGCAACGAACCTGTGCCGGACCCACTGCCATATATTCGTCTGACTGCGCCTTCGGGTGAAGTGTGGGAATGGAATACCCCACAAGATGGTAACAGCATTGAAGGCAGCGCAACCGGATTTTGCCAGGTTGCAACCCAAGTGCGGAACGCCAAGGATACCGATGTGGTCGCGCTGGGTGCGTCAGCCACGCGATGGACCGAGATTGCGCAGTGTTTTGCCGGTGCGCCCCATCCCCCGCCGCAGCCGAACACGCGGTTTGCTCAAAAAGAACAGCGAGAGCCGTGAACATGGTCTTGGTCTGGAAAATAACGTTCCCGATGCTGCGGCGCATTGCACGCCCGACAGCTATCGTTGGATCCGACGGAATAGGTGTTCAAACACGCAGGGAATAAGTTTCAAAAGATCTTGTTGTTATGGGTATCGGAGGACGGCCGGCATAGTTGGGCGACCAGACTGCAAGAACACAAAAAGCGCTAGGAGGAGCGATTGCAAAATTCACAACACGAAAGCAGGCAAACCATTGCCGGGCTTTTTGCGGACACGGCCGGCCTGTCTCCGGATTTGCCATTTGTGGCATGGCGCCAGACGCCGGATGCCCCGTTTAAGGAACGTACCTATGGAGCGTTCCTTAAGGAGGTCGTTGCGTTGCGCGAGCAATACACCGCCAGCGGTTATGGCGTTGGGATGCGCGTTGCCCTACTGATCGGAAACCGACCCGAATTTTACACGCATTACCTAGCGTTAAATGGCCTGGGCGTTTCAATAGTTCCTCTAAACCCTCAGGCAACTGCCGCCGAGATGCTCTATGTGATTGACCACTCTGGCGTCGCAATTGTGATGGTCCACCCTGTTCATTCTGCCCCGCTGGATGCAGCCCTTGCAGAACGTGAACAGCCCTTGCCGCGCGTGAATGTTACGGATGTACCTGTGCGGCTACCGGTTCTGGATACGCCTGCCAGTCGTCAAACCGGCACCCGTGATGACGAAGCAGCGATCCTTTACACTTCGGGAACTACAGGCAAGCCCAAAGGATGCGTGCTGACCAACCGCTACATGCTCGAGTCTGCGCATGCCTATGTCAATTGGGGCGGTGCGCTATCGCTTCAACATGGCTGTGAGCGATTGCTAAATCCTTTACCCTTGTTCCACATGAATAACCTTGTCGTCACCACAGGGGCCATGATCACAAAGGCCGGATGCAATGTGATGGTCGAAAGATTTTCACCGACCCGATGGTGGCAAGATTGCAGGGAGTCCGAGGTAACAATTATTCACTATCTCGGCGTCATGCCTGCAATGCTTTTGTCGCAGCCCGTCGACAATTCCGAGATCGTTTCCTCGATACGTATCGGTGTTGGTGCCGGCGTTGACCCTAAACATCATGCGGCATTCGAAGAACGGTTCGGGTTTCCGCTAATTGAGCTTTGGGGCATGACAGAAACCGGCGGCGGGTTCATAGCGAGCGAAGAGCCGCGCCAGGTCGGAACCCGCGCCTTTGGGCGCCCCGGTACACCTTTGCGTGCCCGCATTGTCGACGATAATCTACACGATGTGGCGACAGGCCATGTCGGAGAAATGCTGGTTCAGTCTATTGGTGATGATCCTCGTAAAACTTTCTTTTCCAGATACCTTGATGATCCGGATGCGAGTGCAAAAGCATGGCACGGCGATTGGTTCAGGACCGGAGATCTTGTCCGGCAGGACGAAAGCGGTATGCTGTATTTTGTCGATCGCAGAAAAAACATTATCAGGCGTTCAGGCGAAAATATCGCGGCAATGGAAGTAGAGGCCGCTCTTCAATCCCATCCGGATGTCTCCCATGTAGCGGTCATTGCTGTGGCAGATGAACTGCGGGAAGAGGAAGTGTTTGCCTGCGTGGTCGTCAATAAGGACGTTGCAACAACCGAAAACACTGCGCGTCTGTTGTACGACTGGACGATCGAACAACTCGCCTACTTCAAGGCACCCGGGTACATCTGTTTCCGTTCCGAGTTGCCGATGACAGGCACGCAGAAATTACAAAAGTCGCTCATATTTGCACCTGACGAAACCCCGACAGAAGCAAAGGACACGTTTGATATGCGCCCTCTGAAACGCCGTTCCGCCACCGGATCAAACCCCGGGAAGGGAGCAGGGCAATGAACGCACTGCTTTCTCTCATTGACCGGATCAGCGCAACCGTTGGGCGCATTGTGGGCTGGGTTATAGTTTTTGTGATGTTTGTCACGGTCTATGATGTGCTTGCGCGGCGTCTGTTTAATGCGCCGGTCGTTTGGGCGTTTGATGTTTCGGTACAACTCTTTGCTCTGCATTTCATGCTCGCTGCGGCCTATGCGATGCTGCATAATGAACATGTTTCCATAAATCTGATTACGAACCGTTTGTCCCCGCGTGGACGCGCGGTCGTAGATATGTTCACCATGATGGTCCTGTTTTTCCCGTTCATCATCGTGCTGATCATATATGGATACGAATTTGCCGCACGCTCCTGGGCTGTACGCGAGACAAGCTGGGGCATTGTCGCATTGCCTCTTTATTATATCAAAACCGTCATCCCGGTAACCGGTGTTCTGCTGTTGTTACAAGGATTTGCGAGTTTTGTGCGCCGTTTCCGGATCGCACTTACAGGAGTTGAGACATGAGTGCAGAGCTTTTAACAATCCTGATGTTTTCGGGACTGATGGCCGGCCTCTTTCTGGGGCAGCCCTTGGCGTTTGTCTTGGGCGGTTTGGCCGTTATCTTTTCCTACCTAGGGCCCGGCCCGCAAATTCTTGGTCTTACGATCAACCGTATTTACAGCCAGATGGACAATTACATCCTCATCGCTGTTCCGATGTTTATCCTGATGGCGCGTCTGCTTAGCGATTCCGGCGTAACCGAAAACATGTTCTCTGCGCTCCGGCTGATGTTTGGCCGGATGCGTGGTGGCCTAACGCTGGCTGTCATTGCAATATCTGTCATTCTTGCGGCAACAACCGGCATTATCGGTGCCTCAATGACGGTCATGGGCGTTCTGGCGCTGCCATCAATGATGAAATACGGTTATCAAAAGGAACTAAGCTGCGGCGCAATTGCGGCGGGCGGAAGTCTTGGAATTTTGATTCCGCCGAGTATCATGCTTGTGATCCTTGGCAGTTACGCACAAATTTCCGTTGGTCAGCTTTTTGCGGCAGCCCTTATGCCGGGCCTGCTGTTGGCAACCCTGTATGCGCTTTACGCCGCCATTCTGACTTATTTCAATCCCGAATACGGCCCTCCTGTATCCGAGGAGGAACTAAGCCAGACTAGCCGCAAAGAAATCACCATAATGCTGCTCAAGATGGCATTGCCCCCTATCGTATTGATCCTCGGGGTTCTTGGTTCAATTTTCGCGGGCTGGGCCACAACAACAGAGGCTGCATCACTGGGCGCATTCCTCACGCTCTTGATGGTCATTATTTACGGAAAGTTCTCTTTCAAAATGCTGCATGAAGCGGTTGCCGATACGGCGCGAACATCGGCAATGGTTTTGTTTGTCGTTATTGGGGCGACCGCATTTACCGGAGTATTTATGGCCATTGGCGGTATGCGCACCGTGGCTGGCACGCTCAATGCTTTGGGGTTGGGGCCATGGGGAATTTTCCTGCTCATGATGGCGTTGACTTTTATCCTCGGGATGTTCCTTGACTGGTTGGGGATCGTATTGATCTGCGTGCCGATCTTCCTGCCACTTGCAACACAAGCGGGCTTTGAGCCGCTTTGGTTTGTGATGATGATGGCTCTGGTATTGCAGACATCCTTCCTGACACCGCCATTTGGCTATGCGCTGTTCTATCTTGAAGGGGTTGCACCGCCGGGGGTCACACTTGGTCATATCTATCGTGGCGTCATGCCTTTTGTTGGCCTGATCATTTTTGGGGCCCTGCTCTGCGCGATATTCCCACAGATCATTACGTGGCTGCCAAACTTAATCTTCTCGCGCTGACTGCGTGAAAGACTGTCGAAGATCCGAAGAAAAAAGGGAGTTCGGAAATGAAAAGTACTTTTAAACAGCAGCTTACTGCACTTGGTGCGGCTGGAGTTATGGCTTTTGGTCCTGGCATGGCACTTGCGGATGATCCGGTGAACATCCAGATGACAACGACTTGGCCCGAAGGCATCAACCTGATCGAAGCCGACAAACACTTTGTGGATCTAGTCAATAGGCTGGGCGAAGGTTCGATCAACATCGATTTTTTCCCGGGGAATACGATTGTACCTTCGACGCAGGTGTTTGACGCTGTGCGTTCTGGCGCAACACAGGCCGCTGCGGACTGGCCCGGATACTGGGCTGGTGCAAACACTGCGTTCTCGCTCTTGGGATCGTTCCCAATGTTGTTCACAGCCCAAGACTACGTTCTGTGGATCAACGAGTGGGGCGGGGCAGAAATGTTCGATGAGGCCTACGGCCTGTATAACATCAAGTACCTGCCTTATTCGATCATCTCGACGGAATCAGGGTTGCGTTCAACAAAGCCGCTGGCTTCACTTGACGATCTGGAAGGTAAACGGCTTCGCATGTCAGGCCGCGCACAGGGTGCTATCCTTGCCGAACTTGGTGGCGCGCAAGTTATGCTTCCCGGTTCGGAGGTTTATCAATCTTTGGAACGTGGCGTTGTCGACGCGGCCGAATTTTCCTCCCCCAGCACCGATTATGGCATGGGTTTTCAAGAAGTGACACAACACTGGTCAGCACCCGGTTGGCATCAGCCCGGTTCGGCTGCTGGTGTGATGATCGCCCAAGATGTCTGGGACGGGCTGTCGGAAAAGCAAAAGTTCATCATGCAAACCGCAGCTCAAGCGACAATGACGTGGTCCATCGGCTATTATGAACGGACATCCGCCGAAGCCACCAAAGCCTTCACTGAAGCTGGCGTGAAAGTCTCTACACTTAGCGCCGAAGACATGACGCGCCTTCAAGCCATGGCAAACGCAAATCTGGTGACAGAGGCTTGTGAAAACCCGCTGTTCGCAAAAATCACGGTATCCAAGCTGGAGTACATGAAAGAGTACGAACAGTGGCGTGAAATGCAGGGCGAGTTTGCTCAGGGCCGCAACCTGTCTGTATTCCCGGATCTCGAGGCTATCCGCGCCTGTGCTGAATAAACTCTGAAAGCAGAACTGGTGTCACGGCCTATCCCGATTGGTGGGCCGTGTCGATAACAAAGGACCACGGATAATGACGGCACCCAAATTTCCCGGTATTTCACCACAGCATGCGCAGCAATCGGCGGGCCTGACTATTGGCTCGCTGTTCAATAACTCTGTCCAGCAAACACCCCACAGGATCGCGCTAGAAGATGCTGCCGGAAAAATGACTTTTCGCGAGCTAGACGAACGTACGAACCGTGTTGCCAACTATCTCCTGGCATTCGGGCTGCAACGCGGCGACCGTATTGCTATCCTGTCTGAAAATCGCTGTGAATATATCGAGCTATTGATCGCTGCCGCAAAAACGGGTGTTATTGTTGCTTGTCAGAACTGGCGCCTATCCGAGAGCGAGCTACGCCACTGCCTTGAACTGGTTTCCCCGAAACTGATTATTGCCTCCCCTCGCAATCATCATATCGGAATGAAACATGCCGATATTTGCCCGCTACAGAAATTTGGCTCCGATTACGAAGCTTCCGTCTCTTCGGCCCCTGACACACGGCCGACCGACCCTTGTGATCCCGAAGACGGTATTGTCATTCTCTACACCAGTGGAACCACGGGCTTGCCGAAGGGGGCCCTGATTAGCCATCGCGCCGAAATTGCCCGCACCACGGTACAAATGATCGACTTGCCGACAAACTCCGATGATGCCTTTGTCGCTTGGGCACCCCTCTTTCACATGGTCTCCACCGACACGGTTTTTTCGACCCTGATCCAAGGGGGAGCCGTGATCGTCACAGATGGATTTAACCCCGCAGAACTGGCTAGTATTTTGACAACCCATCAACTGGGTCGCCTGACCCTCATGCCCGGTATGATCGAGCCATTCCTCACTGCGGTAAAAGCCCTTGACTGTCCGATCATCGGGGTGAAATGGGCCGGTGTCATGGCCGATTTGGTCCCGCGTGAACAGATTTGCGAAGTTACCTCTTTGCTAAATGCCCCCTATTTGAACAGCTTTGGTTCAACAGAAACCGGACTCGCGCCAGCCTCGGGCAGTTTGGTTCCCGTCGGAGAAGTCCCGCGTGCATTGGACAAGCGCCAAAGTTCGCTTTGCCGTATCAAACTGGTCGATACCGACGACAACGAGGTTCCCAATGGTGAACCTGGCGAATTGGCCATCCGCAGCCCGGCATTGTTTAGTGGTTATTGGAATAACGAAAAAGCCAACACCGACGACTTTCGCGGCGGCTGGTTCCATATGGGTGATGTGTTCATCCGCAACTCGAATAATACTCTTTCTTTTGTTGACCGCCGTAAATACCTGATCAAGTCCGGCGGAGAAAACATTTACCCCGCCGAGATAGAACGCGTTCTTCTATCAGATCCGCGCGTCGCAGATGCTGTGGTGATCCGCAAGCCCGATCCGCATTGGGGCGAAGTACCTGTCGCCTATATTGTCCGAAAAGACCAAGCTTTGTCGGGCGAAGATCTATTGGCGCAATGCGTGGACAGGATTGCAAAATACAAATGGCCCAAAGAATTCTGCTTTGTCGCTGATGATGAGCTGCCCCGCAGCACCACAGGAAAAATTATTCGCCACGAACTTGAAAAGCGGATGCTCGAAGAAGAACCCCCAGTGAAGTAGTTTAGGAAATTGCATCATGTCGAAAGTCCTCTATCAACTCGATGATAATATTGCGCGCATCACACTAAACCGGCCCGAAGTCCACAATGCGTTGGACCCGCAAACGCTCTGTTTGTTGGGAGATTTTTTCACCGAGATCAGTAAGAATGACGGCGTCGACGTAGTGATCGTGACCGGCGCCGGTGAGAAATCCTTTAGTGCTGGCGGTGATCTGGGCACATTTATACCTCTCATGAGCGGATTGAAAAAACCCGAAAACGAATGGGAATTGCGCTGGCAAGACGAGCCTGATCTTTTTGATCGCGCCATCTTGCGGAATTTCGATGTCGGCAAACCCGTCATTGCCGCTATCAACGGCTCGGCAATTGCGGGCGGGATGGAGTTTGTACAAGGAACTGATTTACGCATCGCTTCCGGAACCGCAAAATTTGGCGTTCAAGAAGTCAAATGGGGACTGTTTCCCGCGGGCGGATCAACCGTTCGTCTGCCCCAACAGATGACGATGCCGCGTGCGATGGAACTATTGCTAACAGGCGATTTGATTGATGCCGCAACTGCATTGGATTGGGGGTTTCTGAATCGTGTAGTTCCCGCCGATCAGGTGCTAGATACTGCCTATGAACTAGCGGAACGCATCGCCCGTAATGGTCCGATCGCGGTCAAGGCTGTACGGCAATCAGCCTATGCTTGTGTCGGTCTGGAACAACGCGAAGCGCTCATTCGGGAGCTGGAACTGTCCGAACGGGTATTTGCATCTGAAGATGCACGCGAAGGCCCGTTCAGCTTTTTGGAAAAGCGTCCTGCTGTATTTCGTAACAAATAGACCGAGCGACAGATGCTCGGAACAAGGCAGAGCTTGTGTTTCGTAAGCGCTTCATGCGCCTATTCTTGGTTTGGAAAAAACGCTGTGGGACAGGGCTGACATATACGCCAGAGAATATGACCAAGCCAGTATAGTGGCCCACCATTAGAGGAATTCAAATGCTAAATCTTCCCCCGTTAGAAATTGTGAAAGAGGCTGGTTGGCTTACTATTTGGCTTAACCGGCCAGAAACGCGTAACGCGCTGTCCAGCGAGATGATTGAAGCTTTGATGGCCGCCTTTCAGGATATTGCGACTGACCAAAACATTCGCGGTGTGACGCTGCGGGGTAAAGGCAACACGTTTTGTGCCGGTGGTGACCTGAAGGGGTTCAAGTCTATGGCTGCTGGCGATCAAAGCTTCGAAGAAATTACAGCTATGAGCCGCAACGCCGGTGAGCTGTTCATGGCGGTGAGCCGCCTACCACAGATCGTTGTCGTATTGATCGAGGGCGCTGCAATGGCGGGCGGTCTGGGGCTGGCTTGTGCTGCTGACATTGTGGCAAGCACACGCTCTGCCAAGTTCTCGCTGACGGAAACCATGATCGGCATCCCACCTGCTCAGATTGCTCCTTATATCGTGCGCCGTGTTGGCCCCACGTTGGCGAAACGGATAATGTTGACCGGAATGCGAATGCAGGGAGACCAAGCGATGGAATTTGGCTTGCTTGACCATGTCTGTGATGATGCAGAGGGGCTGCCTGTGTTCGAAAACGCAATCCGACAAGGCGTTATGCGTTGCGCGCCCGGTGCAAATGCCGCAACAAAAGAGATATTGAGAGTCACTGAACTGTTGCCTCCTGAAAAGTTTGTCGAGTTTGCTGCAAAACAGTTTGCCGAAGCACTCCAAGGGGAGGAAGGGCGTGAAGGTGTCGCGTCATTTCTTGAAAAACGCAAACCTGCCTGGGCGCTTACCTAGGGGTTATTATCGCAAAGTTTTGCCCTGTGGGCGTCATATTCCTGTTGTGCTAGACGCATGATCTTAGGCGTCATGAAATTCCCTTTCGCAATGACCTCGTTGCAAACTGTTGTCCGCGCATATTGGTTCCGAACGCGGCAGGGCTTCAAAGGTCAATGCCAGCGCACATGTTGCGACATAAGAAGGGTGTGTGAGCGCCAATTGAACGGCGACTCTTGTTGGGGTCAGGGTAGGGGTGTCATCGCATTTCCTCCAACATCTTTTCGCTGAAGACTTCGGCTGGGGTCTTCCATCAAAGACACTTCCGCGGCGTATTGTTGAGGCGATCACAGATCACCTTCATATCGTGATCTGTGCATTGCCGGATGTCGCGTTTGCGGGGCAGCCACCTTCGAAGGCGTCGGTTTGTGTTCTCGACTGTGCCTTTTTGCCATGCGTTGCCCGGCAGGGTATCGCGTAGCGATGTCCCGAGAGGGGCTAGAGGGGTCGCACAACCACGTCTGGGTTCCGATCTCGGCTTGGAGATGCGACCAACTGACAAACTCGGTTCCGCGGTCAAAAGTGATGGACCGGCGGGCGACAAGGGGGAGGGCTTTGATCGCACTCATGATCTTGCCCATGACCGGCTTGGTGCGCTTGTTGGGATTCTTCAGGATCACAGTGAAACGGCTGACGCGCTCAACCAGTGAGGTGACGTTGTTCTGGCCAAGCTTTTGTTTGAACAGCATCAAATCGGCCTCCCAGTGACCAAATTGCCGACAATGCGCGACATCATCGGGGCGGAACAGGATACTGACATCGCGGTGGAATTTGGGTTCTCTACGCCTTCTGGTGCGACGTGGTCTGCGGGCGACACGGTGGGTCGGTAGATACCACCACAGATCTTCGCCCTGACCTTCCTTGGAATAGATGTAGCGATAGATGGTTTCTTGGCAGACCCTGAGTGGGGCATCCTCGTGGATCATGCGGTTACTGATCTGCTCAGGTGTCCAGCCGTTCTTGATGCGTTCAATCACGCGTCTGCACAGCTCAGGATGTTTGATCAGCTTGCGCTCTCGAGCACGACGTTCCGCTTGCATCAGGTGGGCAGCAGCACCGTAATAGCCATCGCATCCCGGCATGCTCTCGTCCGAGAAATGGTTGCGCTTTAGCTCGCGGAATATCGTTGATCTGCAGCGCTTCAGAACGCGCGCCATCTCGTCAACTGGGACCTTCGCGTGTCTCCAGCGTTCGATCTTGCGTCGTTCTGTGATACTCAGTTGGTCGTAAACGGCTCCCATAACGATTCCTCTCATTAGATAAACTACTGTTTTCTAACAAGAGTCGCACTTGAAGGTAGCGCACGCCGTGCTACATCAGCGCCCCCTATAATTAGGATTATGTTATAATGTAGGTTGAGACGCGGATCGAAATCATCGTAAACTTCTTGGTTACTCAAGCACGGGGAGCCTTGTTTGTAAGCCTAATTGGGTCGTACTTTGAGGTTTAGTCCAGCCATGCATAACTTTAGTGGTCGGTATTTAATGTGTTTAAAATCCACAATTTGAATGTAGCTCAAACTCAATAAGATTTACCCCGTGTTTTTCGGTGATAAGCCGCCTATCGCACAATACAGCGATAAAGTATCGAACTGTTTATTTGGTCATGTATCGAGAAAAATTTGTCTCTGCATTGTCATGGTGATACGATAGAAATCGAATGATTGTCGCTTTCCTGCACGTGATAACCTTCAACCTTTGCTGCAATTAACTTCCGAAGCCGAAGCGCATCCCCATCTATAATTGCCCCCTTCAAATCTCGGACCATCGAAGCGACCTCAATCTGACTCAACATCGCTTCTTGCGCTCGGAGGATCTTGGCATGAGGCGTCGACAACAAGCTGTCATCATCGATTAAAAGCTCTTCATAGAGCTTCTCACCCGGCCGTAAGCCTGTCACCTTGATCTCAATATCCCCCTCACCCGTCTCTGGGTCTTTAACCTTCCGTCCAGAAAGCGTGATCATTCGGCGGGCGATGTTTATGATCTTCTGTGGCTCCCCCATGTCTAGCACGAACACGTCGCTACCTTTAGCATAGGCCCCAGCCAGCAAGACCAAACGTGCCGCTTCGGGAATCGTCATAAAGAAACGGGTGACATCTTTGTGGGTTACCGTCACCGGCCCACCGCGGGCGATCTGTTTTTGGAACAGTGGTAGAACCGAACCAGAGGACCCCAGTACGTTGCCGAAGCGCACCATGGCAAACTTCGTACTAGCATTACGCGTCTGGACATCCTGTACCACCAACTCAGCCATCCGTTTGGTGGCGCCCATGATATTTGTCGGCCGTACGGCTTTGTCGGTGGAGATGAGAATGAAGCGCTCCAGCTTCGCCTCGGCGGCTGCTTCGGCGACGACTTGGGTGCCGAGCACATTGTTACGTGCGCCTTCTAGCTCGTTTTCCTCGACCAGCGGCACGTGTTTATAGGCCGCGGCGTGGAGGACAATCTCGACCCCCTCCTCAGCAATCACGGCGGCCACGCGCGCCTTGTTGGTGACCGACCCAAGACGGCTGACAATAGGGATCCCTGTGGCCTTCGCCTCAGGCTGCAGCTCCTGATCAATCGAGTACAGCTGGAACTCACCTTGTTCGAACAAGACAATTCGCGCCGGGTTACAGTTGAGCAGCTGCCGGCACAGCTCGGACCCGATGGACCCCCCTGCCCCGGTTACCATCACAACGCGACCAGCATAAGTCTTTGCAATTTCAGGCGTATCAAGATCAACCTTATCGCGGCCCAAAAGCTGATCCGGCGCGACGGTGCGCAGGCTATCAGCCAGCCCTTTGCCTGACATCAGGTCCACATAGGACGGCAGCACCTGCACCTCGACCTCATGAACGCTGAGCTTGGAGATCAGCTCGTCTCTACGCTTCTTGGCCATAGATGGCACGGCCAGCAGGATTTGTTCGATATCTCGCGCCTTAATCAGCTTCCCGAGTTTAGCGGGATCATGAACAGGCAGGCCGGCGACCATGAGACCGTGCAGGTTCGGGTTGTCATCGATGAAGAACACAGGCCGGGCTTCGCTGGCCTGCCTCAGGGCGGCGGCCAATTGGATGCCCGCGGCCCCTGCCCCGTAGATCGCGACGGGTTTACGGTTGCCACCCCGCTCTGACAACCAGCGTAGCAGGTTTAGGCCCACCACACGCGCTGCGACGGCGAAGATACAGAAGAACAACCCCAAAAGAAGTGGTACGGACCGCGGTGCCGATAGCTTTAACCAATAGCTTAACATCACTGCACTGAAGGCGATCAACAGCGAAGCTACGCCAATGTTTGACATGGAATGTGTATCGAAAGCGTTAAGCTTGATGCGATGCAGCCGCAGTGCCCAGATGATACCAACGCCCCACATCGAGATGACTGGGAAAAGCACCCAACTGTCTGCTATCGGCATCCAGGGAGTGCCCGTCCCGTATCGGAATGCATAGGCGCAATAGAGAGCAATGGGGACGAGCATGCTGTCGACGGCCAGAAAAATGGCCCGCTTTTTCGCCCTCGAAAGGTCGTGAATACTGTTCATGTGCATGGCGATAATTTTCTGTGGAAATAAAAAGGTCGCTTGGAATGCGCCGAAGATATCAAATTCCGTCGCCAATAGCGAAGATATATTTCTGTCTCTTATACACATCTGACGCTGCCGACGACTCCTTACGTGTA
>OJBZ01000635.1_pt1 | contig 17104 bp, 12 predicted proteins | sample 1591671 | NCBI WGS metagenome assembly OJBZ01 (sample SAMN05416850, study PRJEB24817) | seawater metagenome | isolation source: Sea water | place: Canada:Atlantic | collected 2013-07
TCTACACGTAAGGAGTCGTCGGCAGCGTCAGATGTGTATAAGAGACAGATCATAATACTGGCGAGTGGGCGGCTAAAAATAGCCCGGTAGGGGATTCTATTTATGGAATTTTTCGCTACATTCCATTTTTTCTTGTTCCTGTATTGTTGTTCACCGTGATTTCAGGGTTTATTCCCGGAGGCATCGATAAGTCACTGCGTAAAATTTGGGTTTTTTTATTAGTCACCTTGTTGGCTGGGCCGGGTATTTTGGTACATAGCGTCTTTAAAGAAGGCTTTGATCGAGCACGGCCAAAAAATGTAGAGCAGTTTGATGGTCGTAAAACGTTCACACCAGCCTTTGTGATTAACGATACTTGCAATAAAGGGTGTAATTCTTTTGTCAGTGGTCATGCTGCGATGGGTTTTTGGTTCATGACACTAGGTTGGATGCTCGGGCGTCGTTGGTTTTGGAGTGGGGTTGCGGTAGGTGTTGTATTAAGTATCTCGCGAATTACTCAAGGCGGACACTTCTTGAGCGATACGCTATTCGCCGGGTACGTTTGTTACTTTACATTCCGAATATTGGGCTGGTGGATTTTAGGAAAGAGTCGAGCATAGCGAGTACATGATAGTGCAGTAGAAGTAGAGAAGTGGAAGTTGAGAAGTGGAATGGCTTAAATCAAGCGGCCTAAATGGAATTTCTACGCAGGGTGTATTTTGATTTTTCAGAAAAAGTTCCGTTGAATTATTTAAAAAACGAAACACTGGCACGTTATGTGACAGTTTTGACTCCTTTACACCTGTATATGTTTAGGAGGGATCGTTAGTATTCACACATAAGGTTCGACATAGGGAACTTTATCTCCACTTTTAAGCCCGTACATCCGTGTTCGGGCTTATTTTTTGGCCGTTTGAAAGTTCAGCGACCAAGAGTCTCTTTTGCTATGCCATTATTCAGCTTCAATACCCACAACAATCCAAGGCGCATCGTCATTATTTAAGTCGCGCTCTAGATGCCAGACATCAAAAATACCATCTTCCGATTTTTCCAACTCGTCTTTACACAAGCCACGGAACAGAATGCTGATTTCACGTTTTTGAGTCGTTTCGTCCGCACGTACAATCTCAGCATTTAGATCCACAATGTCTGTCTTCGGTGGAACCATCAGGCGATTACGTTGAGCCGCTAAGGCATCAAACAGATCTTGGCTGACGTATTCGCGAATAAGATCTAGGTTGCCATCATTCCACGCTTGTTGAACAAGGCGGTAATGATCTAGCGCGCCGCCGATAAAGGCATCTGCATCAAAGTTGCTTGGCAAGTTCAGAGGGTGCTCTTGAGTATCGACTGCGCTGCCTGAGTCAAAGGCTTGCTCAGCTTGAAAGTGCTGAGCATGAGGTGCGCTTTGATGCCCACCCATAGCATTCGCCGCCTGCGGTCGGCGAGCTTGGTTGGCCCCCATACCTTTAAGCAAACGGAAAATAACGAACACCGCTAAGCCAATAAGTAGCATGTCCATGATTTGTAGGCCTTCAAAGGCACCACTACCAAGCAGGTAGGCAAATAAGCCACCGGCTAATAGTCCACCCATCATTCCGCCCATCATGCCTCCACGGCCCGGTGCTGCTTTGCCTTGTTCTGGCGATGCTTTAGCCGGCTGTTTGGCGGGTGAGCTTTTGAACGGTGAGGAGTAGCTTTTACCAAAGCCACCACTGCCAAAGCGCTTAGCATCGGCTTCAGGAACAGCGCCGACTAATAAAAACATTGCTGATAAAAAAGTGACGAAAAACTTCATTACATTATCCTCATTCCAGGTTGAGCGCCGTCGTGTGGTTCAAGCAGCCAAATGTCTGCGCCTCCAGGTCCGGCAGCTAATACCATGCCTTCCGACATGCCAAATTTCATTTTACGTGGTGCCAAATTGGCAACAAACACAGTGAGCTTGCCTTCCAAGTTTTCTGGTTGGTAAGCGGCTTTTATACCAGAGAACACATTGCGTGTTTCGCCATTGCCGATATCCAAAGTTAGCTGCAGAAGCTTATCTGCGCCTTCAACGTGGTCGGCTTTGACGATGCGAGCAATGCGTAGATCAACTTTAGCGAAGTCTGGAAACTCGATGGTTTCTGCAATGGCTTCTGAACCATCTTCACGTTTAGCTGGCCCCTTGTCTTTCTTCTTGTCGGCTTTTTTGCTGGCTTTTGCATCGCTTGCCGCTGGTGCGCCACCGTTTTCTTTCTCAAGCTCGACTTTGGTTTCTTCCAGAATGGCCGTGACTTTATCCATTTCTGCACGTGCAAGCATAGGTTTAAACTTATTGATGGCGTGGTTGCGCAGGATATTTGTGCGGCTGTCCCAGTTCAGGTCATCAAGATTCAAGAAAGCGCAGGTCTTTTCGGCCAGTTCAGGCAATACCGGTGATAAGTAGGTCATTAACTGACGGAAAAGGTTCACCGCAACTGAGCAGACATCGAGCACTTCTTGCTCGCGGCCTTCTTCTTTCGACATGGCCCAAGGGGCTTTATCTTGAATGTATTCATTCGCGCGATCAGCCAAGGCCATGATGTCTTTCATCGCGCGGCCAAATTCGCGGTTTTCGTAATGCGCCGCAATTTGATCACCGGCATCAATGAAACTTTGCACCATGGCTTCTTCAGCGCAATTCTCGCTTAAGGTTCCGCCAGATTTTTTAACAAAATTGGCGGTACGGCTGGCAATATTAACGAGCTTGTTAACAAGGTCGGAGTTTACGCGCTGCACGAAGTCTTCAAGATTAAGGTCGAAGTCATCCACACTGTTGTTCAACTTAGCGGCGAAGTAGTAACGCAGATACGTTGGATTTAAGTGATTCAGATAGGTACGTGCCTTGATGAATGTGCCTCGTGACTTAGACATCTTCGCGCCATTCACCGTCACAAAACCGTGGGCATTTACGGCAGTAGGGGTGCGATAATCGGCGGCGGTTAACATCGCAGGCCAGAAGAGGGCGTGGAAGTTAATGATGTCTTTACCGATGAAGTGATACACCTCGGCGTCTGAATCCGGCTTCCAGTAATCGTTAAAATCGAGATCATCACGACGGTCACATAAATTCTTAAAGCTGGCCATGTAGCCGATAGGGGCGTCTAGCCAAACATAGAAGTACTTGCCCGGCGCATCAGGAATTTCAAAACCAAAGTAAGGGGCATCGCGTGATATATCCCACTCTTGCAAGCCAGAATCTAACCACTCAGCGAGTTTATTAGCGACTTCGTCTTGCAGTGTGCCTGAGCGTGTCCACGTTTGTAGAAACTCTTGGAAATCCGGCAGTTTAAAGAAAAAATGCTCTGATTCTTTTTCAATCGGTGTCGCGCCTGAAATTACAGAGAAAGGTTTCACCAAATCTGCAGGCGTATAGGTCGCACCACAGGCTTCACAGTTATCACCGTATTGATCTTCTGCATGGCACTTAGGGCATTCGCCTTTAATGTAGCGGTCAGCCAAGAAGATTTCTTTTACCGGATCATATAGCTGTTTGATGCTGCGCGTAGCGATGTGACCTTTGTCGCGGCAAGCTTTGTAGATTTCAGCTGACAGCTCTCGGTTTTCTTCAGTATGAGTGCTGTGAAAGTTATCGAAGGCAATTTGGAAATCCGCGAAGTCGGTTTCGTGTTCCGCTTTAACGCGTGCAATTTGATCTTCTGGGCTGATGCCTTCTTTTTCGGCACGCAACATGATGGCGGTGCCGTGGGCATCGTCTGCGCATACATAAGTACACTGCTGGCCGCGTGCTTTTTGGAAGCGCACCCAAATATCCGTCTGGATGTATTCCAGCAAATGGCCTAGGTGAATGGAACCATTGGCGTACGGTAGGGCACTAGTAACTAATATCTTGCGAGCTTTCTGATCGGTCATGACAATTCGTTTCGGTGGCTCAAATTTGGTGCGACATTGTAGCGGTTTCACTGAAGGGCTTATACCCCTGAAGTGAGTTCAACCGGGTGGAATTTTAAGCCAGCCTAGTAATGGCGTTGTGAGTTGGGAGGAGGAAGTTAGAAAGAAGAACGAACACCTCATAGGTATTCGCTCTTAGTGACAGACAACGACCGGCTTAGTGCTCGTTGTCGGCTTTTGGCACATTCGGGTCGAGGGTGACCTTCGCGCTACGGATCATATTGTCTTTTACCTGCATGATCTCAATACGATAGCGGCCAATGCGCAAGCACACCGGTGACTCCGGAATATGCTCAAGGTACTCAACAATCATCCCGCTGACTGATTTAGGGCCATCAATGGGAAGCTCCCAATGCATCGTCTTATTCACTTCACGAACAAACGCCGTGCCGTCGATGATAAAACTACCATCGTCTTGTGGATGCACATCTGGCGAACTAGTGGATGACACGTCAGTGGTAAATTCACCGACAATCTCTTCCAGAATATCTTCCAGTGTACAGATACCCTCAACGTCACCGTATTCGTCTACCACTAAGGCAATTCGACGCTGGTACTTTTGGAAGTTAAACAGCTGTGTGTGCAGCGGCGTACTTTCGGGAATAAAGTAAGGCTCGCGGCTGGCTTCTTCGATGTCTTCTTTTAAATACTCACCAGAGGATAAGAAGCGGCTGATGTTGCGTGTATGCAATACACCCACAGCGTTATTAATATCACCACGAAACACGGGTAAACGTGTGTGCTGGGTGGTACGAAGCTGCTGAATGATATCGCTCAGGGGTTCATCTAGATCAATACCGACCACTTCGTTGCGTGGCACCATAATGTCGTTGACCGTCATTTTTTCGAGATCAAGAATCGAAATAAGCATGTGCTGGTGACGTTTGGGAATCATCGACCCTGCTTCACGCACTACGGTACGCAGTTCTTCTGTACTTAGGTTGTCAGGTGTTTGATTCGATACATCAAAGCGGATCAACTTTAACAAGGCGTTCGCAATGGCGTTAACAAACCAAACCGCAGGATGCAGCAACCATTGCAACCACAGTAAAATACGAGACGCAGGAAATGCGATCTTCTCGGGTGCAATGGCGGCTAACGTTTTAGGTGTCAGTTCGGCAAAAATAAGCACCACTAAGGTAAATAAGATAGTGTTAACAAAGACGGCAAGATCCGGGTTATCCGGCCATAAACGCTGACTAATAATAGTGGCCAAGGCGGCCGCCGCGAAATTCACCAGGTTATTACCGGTGAGAATCGTACCAATCATGCGGTCAGGCTTTTCGAGCAAGCGAGCGGCGCGAAGCGCACCTTTGTGTTTGCCTCTTGCTAAGTGGCGCAGACGATATCTGTTGAGAGACATCATCCCGGTTTCAGAGCTAGAAAAGAATCCTGACAATACAATCAGGAGAGCAAGTATGCCGAAGAGCATACTTAAGGGAACGTCGTTCAAGACGGTATCCTGTGGTTACTTTTAGTTTCGCCATCATAGGCACTAGGGGGGAGCTGTCAAGCAAGAGCAGCGACTTATCCCCTGTGACTTTACTAATAGTAGGCGTGGCAGCCTAGTGATCAGTTTATAAGATATTCAATCACAAACTGGCTGCCAAAATAGGCAATGATTAAGAAGCCGGTTCCCGTTAATGTCCAGCGCCCGGCAACCGGGCCACGCCAACCAAAGCGGAAACGCCCAAATAACAGCGTTGCAAACACCAACCAGCCCATGACGGAAAAGGCGATTTTATGCATCAACTGTTGAGCATGAATGTCACTAATGCTGGGTAAGCCAATCGCAAAGGCGGCGGTCAGTAAGATCATACCCAGCCAGATCATTTCAAACAGCAGGGCGTCCATTGTTTGCAACGGTGGGAGCGAACGAATCAAACCGCGCGTTTGATGCTGGCGTAACTGGCGATCTTGCAGGATAACCAATACCGCCTGAACCGACGCAATGGTAAATAAACTAAACGCCAATACCGATAAAAGAATATGCCATACCAAGGCATAACTCACATTCGTGAGTAATACGTTGTGATTCATGGTGGCAGCAAGCAGCGCGAGCACCGCCGCCATCGGCAGTAAACCAACGAATAAGTTATCAACCGGCTTTCGCCACGCCGAAAAAATAAGCAGCAACGTAATAACTAGAGAGATTAACGAGCCTACTTGAAACATCGCTAAATTTAGCCCATTTACGGCGACTAACGTGAGGCTCAATGAACCCAAATGAAACATGGCTCCCATCGCAGCACAGCCAATAACAATGCTACGGGCGGGGGCTTTGTTTCCTTTTATCACCAAAAACTGGCGAAACACTGCAAATAGATAGAAAAAGGCGGCAGGTAGCGCCAACAATAAAGCGGTCATGTATCGTCCTCAACACAGTATGGCCAGTGTCGCACACGGGGCTAATTCACGGAAGCATCATGATAAAAACGGAAGGCTCAGATTCTGATTTTGGAACCGCCAGTCATCGCGCTATACTGTCGCCATTATATATAGCTACCGGGTAAAGCGACCGGGCTTGTTCACCGGATACCCGGTCAGGCAGACATAAAGCCTGAACGATACTAAGAGAGTCATTGAGATGTTTGAGAGCCTCACCGATCGCCTTGGCAGTGCCCTAAAAGGGATAACTGGCCAAGCGAAACTGACCGAAGTGAATATCAAAGGCACCTTGCGTGAAGTACGCATGGCCTTGTTAGAAGCTGACGTTGCCTTATCTGTTGTCAAAGCTTTTACCAATCAGGTTAAAGAGCGTGCTGTCGGCACCGACGTAATGAAGAGCCTGAACCCAGGCCAGGTCTTCCTGAAAATTGTTCACGAAGAACTTCAAAGTGTCATGGGTGAAGCCAATGAAAAATTGGATCTAACCACCCAGCCCCCTGCGGTAGTGTTAATGGCCGGTTTACAAGGTGCGGGTAAAACCACCACCGTTGGTAAGCTTGCGAAGTTCTTGCAAGAACGTGAAAAGAAAAAAGTCATGGTGGTGTCGGCTGATGTATACCGCCCTGCGGCGATCAAACAGCTAGAAACCTTAGCCGGTGAAGTGGGTGCATCATTCCACCCATCGGCAAGTGATCAAAAGCCTCTTGATATTGCTCGCTCTGCAATTGATGCCGCCAAACGTGGTGCTTACGATGTACTATTAGTTGATACCGCCGGTCGTTTGACCGTCGATAACGACATGATGGAGGAGATCAAAGACCTCCACGCCGGTATTAACCCAATCGAAACCTTGTTTGTGGTCGATGCCATGACAGGTCAAGATGCGGCGAACACCGCCAAAGCATTCAACGATGCACTCCCACTTACCGGTATCATCTTGGCAAAAGCCGACGGTGATGCGCGTGGTGGTGCCGCGTTATCGGTTCGCCATATTACCGGCAAGCCCATCAAATTTATGGGTATGGGCGAGAAGGTCGACGCACTCGAACCTTTCCACCCAGACCGTGTAGCTTCTCGTATTCTTGATTTGGGTGACGTACTTACCCTGATCGAAGAAGCTGAACGCAAAATAGACAAAAGCAAAGCAGATAGGCTCGCTAAAAAACTGAAAACAGGTAAAGGCTTCGATTTAGAAGACTTCCTTGATCAGATACAGCAAATGAAAAACATGGGTGGACTAACCGGAATGCTCGATAAACTACCGGGCATGGGCAACCTAGGCGCGATGGCAAAACAAACCACTGCGGCTGAAGGGCAGTTCAAACAAGTTGAATCTATCATCTTCTCAATGACCCGTGACGAGCGTCGTTTCCCAGACAAAATCAACGGCTCACGTAAAAAGCGTATAGCCGCCGGTTCTGGAACCCAGATCCAAGACGTTAACCGCGTATTGAAACAGCACAAACAAATGCAAAAAATGATGAAAAAAGTCAGCGGCAAAGGCGGCATGCAAAAAATGATGCGCGCCATGGGTGGTGCTGGCGGTCAAGGTGGGCCGGGTGGAATGCCAGGTGGCGGTATGCCGCCAATGATGCGCTAACCCATATACTTCATGCTATGTTCGCCGTTTAATCCGCCACGCGGATTAAACGGCTCTTCCCAGGGTTAATCTCCCAAACTTGGTGATTCATCGTTGTTGGGTCAATCACCAAAGCGCAACAAACACCACTTGGCCCACCTCTTGCAGTTTCCTCATTAGAGGTAACTGACATGATTCAAGCTCAAGCAAATACAGCCAACGTTTTTAACGACATTAATGGTCTTCAGGGCATTCGTACGCTCGGTAAAAGCGACCAAGATGCCGCGTTAAAAGAAGTCGCTAAACAGTTTGAATCTATGTTCATGGGCATGATGCTAAAATCCATGCGTGACGCCTCGGATGTGTTCTCCGAAGACTCTTTGTTCAACTCCCCAGAATCCGATTTTTATCGCCAAATGTACGATGATCAAATGTCGGTATCTTTGACGTCAGGCCAAGGTACAGGCCTTGCCGAGGTGATTCACCGTCAGTTAATGGCGCAGTACGGTGACGGTAATTCAACCGATACCAATGTCGACCAGTCGCGTATTTTTGAACGTCGTTTTACCGGTATATCTCAGGCTATTGAGCGGGTGGAGGAAGAGCTACAAGCGCTGCCTAAAAACTCACATGATTTATCCCTCCCCCCTGTGCCAAGTTTCACTGAAAGTGGTGACTCCATTACCGCGTCAGGTGCAGGTACCAAAGGGCAAGGGTTTGCCACGCCGGCAGAGTTTGTTGCCGCTTTATATCCGCTGGCCGAAAAGGTAGGTGCTGATCTAGGCGTTGATGCAAAAGCGATTGTTGCTCAAGCGGCATTGGAAACAGGCTGGGGCAAATACACGATTCAGGATACTGAGGGAAACCCATCACACAACCTGTTTGGCATAAAAGCAAATGGCGGTTGGCAGGGTGAAACCGTTTCTGTGCAAACTCATGAATACCGTCAAGGTGTTCGCATTAATGAAAATGCGGAGTTCCGGGCTTATGGCTCTTTGGAAGAGGGCTTAACAGATTACGCCGACTTCTTGCGAAATTCAGCGCGCTATCAGAACGCAATTAACGAGAGCGTTTCCGGTGAAACATACGGCCATGCTCTACAGCAGTCTGGCTATGCTACTGACCCTAACTACGGCAGTAAAGTTGAACGTATTTATCATGGCGATACGTTAAATGACGCACTTAAGTCAGGCCTGACTACGGAGAACCAAGATGGGTAATATTCTTGATATTGGTATCTCAGGTTTACGGGCTCAACAAGCTGCGCTGACCATCACAGGTAATAATATTACCAATGCAGGAACGGAAGGTTATTCGCGTCAAGAGGTTAGCTTTACCGAAAATAACTCGCAATTTGATAGCGGTATTTGGGTGGGATCGGGGGTTAGTGTAGATTCCGTGCGACGCGTGTATGACCAGTTTTTAACGGAACAATTACGCCGTGATACCTCCACTTTTAATCAGTTTAATGCACTGTCGGTCAATGCCGGACAAATTAACAGTTTACTGGCTGATAGTGGGACGGGTGTGCAGCCCGGCCTTGAAAATATGTTTGGCGCGATGCAAGCCGCTGTGGATGATCCGTCTTCATTACCTGCGCGCGAAGTATTGATCAGCGAAGCGAATGGTCTTGTAGATCGTTTTAGTGCCATCAGTGACCGTTTATTTGAACAAAACGATATTATCAATGGGCAAATGGGCGTTATCGCCGGACAAATTACCACCATTGCTGAATCCATTGCCGAGCTTAATGAACAAATACAATTTGCCAGTGCAACCGCTCAAGGCATTGAACCGAGCGAACTACTGGATCAGCGGGATCGCTTGCTTAAAGACTTAGCCGAATTTGTTCAAGTTAACATTGTTGAGCAAGACGACAACGTGTTTAACGTCTTTATCGGTAATGGACAGGCGCTTGTTGTTGGTAATGAATATAACGAAGTATTCACTGACACGGGTGCGAAAGATCCGTCGCGCGTAGACATTTATTTTCGCAAGGGCGTCAACGTTCAGAATGTAACGAATGAAATCACTGGCGGGCAGCTGGGTGGCATTCTTGATTTTCGCGAAGATGTTCTCGATCCCACCCTTAATCAACTGGGCCGTCTTGGTTTAGTGATTTCACAAACCATGAATGATCAACACAAACTGGGTGTGGATTATGATGGCTTAAAAGGCGAAGACTTTTTCAGCGATATTAACGAACCGCTAAAAACGTACCAACGTGTGTTGGGCGATAGAAACAACGCGAACCCTGATGATCGAATTATTGCCGTAGAAATTAAAGACGCCACACAATTGTCTACCAGTGACTATGAAATAACCTTCCCTGGGCCGGATGATTTTACCTACCGAGTAAAGCGCGTTAGCGATGGTGAGTTACTACAAACCAATGCCCTAAGCGGAGCGTTTCCTGAATCAATAGAAATCGAAGGCATGGAAATTCGCTTTGAAGGCGGTAGTTTCCAATTGGGGGATAAATTTTTAATTAGCCCAACGCGTCGAGAATCGCAAAACCTTGATATGAACATTACCCGCGCGGAGCAGGTCGCGTTGGCGTCTCCAATCAGTACCGAAAGTGCTATTGGTAATCGTGGTAGTGCAACAATTAATCAAGGGGAGGTGTATGACCTAGGCACATCATACTTCAGCGAAGAAGGCGAAATGACGCCGCCTTTACTGATACGTTTCACTACCCCTACAACCTACGACGTGCTTGATAACTCTGATCCGGGGAACCCCATTCCACTGTTCCCGCCGCTTATGAATCAGAGCTTTACGCCCGGCATTAGCAACAGTATTTTGCCCGAAGATGAAGGTAAAACAGCCTTCACCAGTTTTGGGGGGGTTATTCCTACCGCTGCAACATACCAACAAAATGGAATGCCTACAGAGGCCGTCAATGGCTTTTTTCCTGAGCGTATTGAAATTGGGCTTACCAATCCAAATAACGGCTTAACAGCACAACAGCCTACGCTTGTTACCTCCGCCAACTCTTCGGCGAAAGAAATTGCTGAGTCGCTGAGCAAGCGTGATGGTGTCGAAGCGATAGCACGTACTACCGTAGAAATTACCGACCTCGAATTTGACTCAGTCGATTTTTTAGACACCACTCTGACCTTAAACGGAGTTGTACTAACAGATTCGCTAGGCACTAATCAGAACAAGTACGACAGTACATACCCTACGGAAGTGCCTGATCCATTAACGCTCAACTTCTTAGCCGATCGGATAAATGCAAACTACGAATTACAAGATGCAGGCATTATTGCACGCAGTGATGGTGCAACCTTAACCGTCATTGCCTTAAATGGTGAAGACCTTGAATTTGAAATTCGTGGTGATGCTGGTGATAGCTTCCGTATTGGAAACGGCATTGATATTCCCGTCGCCTTTACCGGTATGGATACCGCCGATCAACTTAGTGAATATGAAGGGTACGACTTTACAGAAGGCGGCCCATACACCTACGAATTTTCAGACGTATCGCAAGGCACGATCCAATTTGAAATGACCGATGCCTACGCCACAGGTGATGAATTATTAGAAGGGTTTCGCCAAGCCATTGAAAATTCAGGCTACGTATTTCCGGGAAACATTGACGTTGATATTAACGAAAAAGGCCAGATCAGTTTTCAATCACGCTTAGAAGTATCCGGTGCAAATACAACAGGCAGCAATAAAGTAGCGATTGGAGGGCAAGTTAAAGTTATTGTTGATGAATATTACGACTTAGGAATTTCGCCACCGGGCAACAACCTGTTTGAAACCGAACCCGTTGGCGAGCCTGTTGCTTTTGGCTTTCACGTAAAAATCGATGGGCTGGCGCAAGAAGGCGACGAATTTACTGTTGATTTTAATACTGACGGTACCTCTGACAGCCGCAACGGTGTTGAAATGGCCGCACTGCAAAGTACCAAAACAGTGGGTGACCAAAGCAGCTATTCCGACTCCTATGCTCGCTTAGTTGAAATAGTGGGTTCAGTAACCAGCCGAGCACAAATTAATCGTGATTCATCAGAAACACTGCTTAGAAACTCACAATCATCCGTGGATGCGACCTCAGGGGTTAACCTCGATGAAGAAGCCGCCGCATTGATAAAATATGAGCTGGCTTACAATGCCAGCGCTCAGGTTATTCAGGTCGCTCGGGATATCTTCGATACCCTGATCAACACCTTCCGTTAAGGTGAATGGAGTTAGTTTATGAGAATTGCCACCTTACAATCATTTAATTCAGGCCTTAACGCCATACTTGATGCGCAATCTGCAGTGAATAAAACACAGCAGCAAGTATCCAGTGGCCGACGAGTACTCACCCCCGCAGACGACCCAATCGCCTCGACCAAAATACTCCAGCTACAGCAAGATTTAGCACAGCGTGATCAATACGAGCGCAACATGACAGCGGCAGAAAACCGCTTAAATTTAGAAGAAGCAACCTTATCATCAGTGACAGAATCGTTAACCCGTTTGCAAGAGCTCACGGTAAATGCAGGGTCTGGCTCGTTAACAATGACAGATCGCCAAGCTATTTCTGCCGAAATTCAACAGCTTGAAAACCAGCTAGGTTCTTTATTTAACACCAAAGACCCTAATGGCGAATATATCTTTGCTGGGTTTAAAGGCGGCACGGCACCGTTTCAGCAGCAAGATAATGGGCGCTATGAATATCAGGGCGACGAAGGCCAGCGTTATTTAGCCATTGGTGATACCACGCGTATTGCCACCGGTGATAACGGCAAAAAATTATTTACCGATGTGCGAGCAGCAAAAGAAACCTTCACTACATCTGCCAACCCATTAAATCTTGGCACCACACAAGTGAATGCCGGGTTTGTGGTTGATGAAGAAGCCTACGCGGCGTTTTATCCAGATGACCTTATCGTCACTTTCAACCCAGAAGCCGCGATAGATCCTGCAGGGCCAAACTACACAGTACGGCGCGCATCGGATAATCGAGTAGTGGATGGCTTAGCGAATTCAGCCTACTTGCCAGGGGCAGAAATTGTCGCTGCAGGCATTAGTCTAAAAATCAGCGGCAACCCCGAACCGGGTGATGAGGTGTTGGCAAAATCAACCCCCAAACAGAGCATCACCGATACCGTATATCGATTACGTCAAGGGTTGGATTCATTACAAGATAATCCAGAAGATGCGGCCACACTTGATATTCTTATCGAAGATACACTGAATAATCTATCGAACGCGCAAACATCCGTGTCTGAAGTACGAAGCCAACTAGGTGCGCGTTTAAATGTGGTCGAAAATGCTCGAAGCCTGAGCGCTGACGTAAAATTAGTCAGCCAAGAAGTACTCTCTGAATTATCGGATGTAGACTTTGCTGAAGCCGTCAGTCGACTCAGCCTGCAAACATTTTTGCTAGAAGCCGCACAGCAAAGCTACACGACCATCAGTCGTTTATCCTTATTTAATCAGCTGTAAAGCACACCAACACCTTAATAAAAGCCCACCGTAGACTTGCGAAAACCTATCCCTTCAATGGGGTAGGTTAGACAAATAATCTTCAAATTTATGCTTAGGTTAGAATGATAGCGCTGGCCAAAAAGCATAAAATATCCAGAGACATCAGCGAGTGGAGAACAATCAATGTGGGTACAAAAAGACATTCAGCTACGTGCACGTAAACGTGGCTTTCATCTAATCACTCATGACATTGAAGAATCGCTGCCAGAACTTGCTGCGTTAAACGTTGGCCTACTCAACGTATTTATTCAACATACCTCCGCCTCACTCACAATCAACGAAAATGCTGATCCCACGGTGCGCACAGACTTTGAGCAAGTATTTAGCCGCTTAGTGCCGGAAAATCAGCCGTATTATCAACACAACGACGAAGGCCCGGACGATCTGCCCGCGCACATTAAAGCCAGCCTATTAGGGCCATCCATTACCATCCCCGTAAAAAAAGGACGCTTAGCACTAGGCACATGGCAGGGGATCTATTTGTGTGAGCATCGAGACTACGGTGGAAGCCGACGGTTAGTGTTGACCTTGCAGGGTGAGTAAAATCAGGATGTTAGATAGGCAGTGAGCACAGCGTTATCCTATAGCGCTTCCATGGCTCCACGAACCTCATCTATCTCAGCCTGAACCTCAGGTGAAAACTCAATACGAATCGAACGAATAAAATCAAACACATCCGCTTCAGCTTCGGCGCGCATTTGAGCGGACTGCTCGTCAGTGCCGAAAGGGTAGGTACCGGTGTTGATGTCAATCATCAATAGGTGATTGTTGGTGATTGGAGTAACGAAGGTGTGCTCCGGTGGGACTATTCGAGCAAAGCCATTTAGAGCAATAAGCCAATGAATTTGATTACAATTTATCTCTTTTATATCCTCTTCAGATTCTGGAAACACAAAATAAGCTTTTTCTAGCCCATCATTTTCAAGGGATTTTTTTAGATCGCAAAGTATATGAAAAAATACTCTTCTGACTTCATGCTTATGTAATAGATTTTCTTGAGGGATAGGACGAAAATTATCTACTTTTAAAATGCGAAACATCACGCTGGTAGATTCTAGCGCTAACTCGTTGACGGTATCAACGTATCGAAATTGTGTTTTTAACACTCTTTTAATAGGCATATAGTCGGATTCGAGAACGTCATACGTTTCGTTATCCGTGAGGTTTTTTATAGAGGCATCCGCCGACATCGTATCATCAAGTGCATCCTCAGGTACCGGAATACTGAGCTGGGTGCCGTCGATATCAAATACAAATATTGAGCTATTCTCAAAATCAGGCCCAGAAATCAACTTCACCACGCTACGCCACCCGCAAGGTTACGTACGTAGGTCATAAAATCAGATGTAACCTTCACAGAACTAGCACTGTAATTAGCGAGAGAGTCGCGTGCAGTAGCGCTGGCTTTTTGCAGTGCTTTGGCAGCGCTGCCTTGATGACGGCTGATCGTTGTACGTTTTGAAGATACTGAAGCCGCTGCCAGTGCGCGTTTATTGCCCGTAAAAGACACCGCATCTTTATCGAGTTTGGCCCCCTTACGTTCCAGCGCATTAATAATTTGAACCGTATCAGCCACCGGATCAATCAGTTTAAACCCATGTTTGTTTAGGTTGCTTGGCAGGTGCTCTAGTGCCAACTGAAGGATTTTTACGCTGTCCCCTTCGATTGTCCACTCAATGGGTGCTTGATTGGTACGCTGTTGCTGGGTAGCGGTAATAACGTCCGCGAAGTGTTTTGCCACAGTGGAGGGGCGTAATGCTCGTAGGTCTGGAGTCATCCATAAGCCCATTTCGTTCTGGATAGCCGCTGGTATATAAAACAAATTAAAACTTCGAGCTTGGCCCCAGCCATCACTACCAGATACTTGTTTTGCGGTATTAGATGCCATGCGAAGTGATTGAGCAGCAGTCATAATGCCAGTGTTTGTTTCAGCAACGTTGTTTTGTATGTAACTGGTTATATTTTCTTCATATGAAGCATAAAGACCTGACCTATCCCCATTCTCATTCGCCGCCAGCTTCACATCCGTAATATACACACCAGCTTCAGCATTATTGCCTTGCGCGGGGTTATGAACTTGGTAATACAGCGCAAGATCACCAAAGGTCTCCATGTGCTCAAAAGGCGTCGCCACATTAGTATTAGCTGTAACCCCACCGGCGATAGCTCGAAGTTGTTCAATTTTCAGAATAGCCTGAATACTCTTTGCATCTTGAGTATTCACAAACTGACTAAACAACGGGGCGAGCGCAGAATCGATAAACACTTTACGCCCTGCTTGGCCCGCTGTGTTCTTTGAAAAAACAACAAACTGGCGCTTATCGGCTGGTGTACCTAATTGATAACATAATTGGCGGCGTTGAAACGTAGAAATAGACATGCGGTGACGGTTCCCTGTAAAAATCATTGTCCCTAATTTCGTTAGATTACCATTATGAACGTTAGGGGACAATACGAGCCATAAGGTCTTAGTACCAGATCCAATGATAAATGATGGTAGAAGATGGTAAGGAACGTAGGTCGAAAAAGCCGACGGCGCCTTCCGACAAGGCGGAAAATATAAGATTCTCGACAATACGGAAATTATCAATGACACCGAGGATGCGGAAACCGGAAGGTATCGTGAATCCTCATCACCGGATGGCGCATTAACCACTCATCGTCGAATGGGGCCTTCGGCTTACTTTGATTCGGTTTTGATGGACACCTTATTCCCTGAGAATATTATTAGCTAGCTGTACAGAGTCGATCCATCAATGACTATTGTAGGAGCTGATAACGGCGTGAAGCGACGTATCGGCGAAGAGAAGACAACTTAAAGCTGTTGGCTACCCTAGGTTCCCTTTTGTAAAGAGATACTGGTTGTAAACACAATATATTTTTGAAATATAGCAAAATCTGGCACGCTTTACATTCGTGCTTGCTCGTTTTCACAGAGGGTAGTAACGTAAACACCATGCGAATCAGAAACTTATAAACTTGGTTTACAAGTTTATGTGCAAGCCTAAACCGAAATAACAGGCGTGCGCGTTTTTCTAGAAGGGAGTTTTTATTTATGGATGATTTCTTAATTAGATCAAAAGGTTGCGCTAGAAACCTCGAAAGATTCACCCAGAATAAGTGTGCCGGCACACTAACAAGCTGTTAAATGTCATCATGAATAAAAATAGAATTGAAATCGGAAAATTTGAAGAAGATAGAGCGTGCTATAAATATCCGTATTTCGTTTCTATTAATATGGGAAATGAAGAAGCTCCTATTGAAGTAGCAGAAGGAATTGGGTATCACAGTAATGGTGCTAATCTTTCACCAGAAGAGATAGTTTCAAATCAATGGAAAGAGCACTTTGAAAAATGTGGCTGTGGTAAAGTTATTACTATCGTAAAGGCACTAATTGCTAGTGGCCAAACAGTCACCCCACAAATTATCAAGGAGCAGTGGTTTGAGGGTTAAGCATTTAACAAGCGCAAGCACAATCGCCAGCAAGCTGGCTGGACTCGCTACGCTCGCCGTTGTGCGCGGCGTTAGCATTACCCATAACATGGAGATTAAAATGAATGACATTGCGTGTGATTTATGTGGAGTAGATTTACCATCTCGATCAGAGCGGTTTGGAGATAAAGAAATTACTCTCTGTGAACAGTGCTATAAAACGGAAGATATTTTTGAAAATAATGAAGTACTTAAAGACTGTCTCTTATACACATCTGACGCTGCCGACGACTCCTTACGTGTAGA
>OJBZ01000642.1_pt1 | contig 17025 bp, 8 predicted proteins | sample 1591671 | NCBI WGS metagenome assembly OJBZ01 (sample SAMN05416850, study PRJEB24817) | seawater metagenome | isolation source: Sea water | place: Canada:Atlantic | collected 2013-07
AAAGAAACAAAGATCAGACGGCTGCCCCCGGAGGCTTACGCAAAAACTACCTGTTCGTCGGATCACAAACCGGCGGCAACGCCGCCGCTATCGCCTACACCCTGATCGAAACCGCCAAACTGAACGGTATCGATCCGCAGGCATGGCTCGCCGACACTCTGGCACGCATCCCAGATTACAAAATCAATCGCGTCGACGATCTACTGCCATGGAAAACCACACAGTAGGGCGGCTAGGCCGGACGCTTACAACTAAGAAGTCATTTTTAAGGGCAAAGTTTTTTGGCTTTGCGTCTGGAGGGGATCAAATTGTTAAGGGAACCGGGTTCCAAAAACCTATTAGCTAATACCTAGCGCCTTCACTAGATATCTGCTGTGTCTCTCGTAGACATCCTTCTCCAATCCGGTCAACTCAAGGTCGGCTGAGCCCTCCCTTATCATCCTTGGGATTGATTGAATTCTTTGGGTTAGGTCTACTCTTAGTCCGCTCGCCCACGAGCTGACCCGCTCTGTTGTATCCGGATCAACTAGGTCTCCGAAGGTACGATAAGTCTCGTTTAGCCTTGCAGACGGACTCCCATCTAACTTTCGGCAGGTAGGACAGGCGAGATATCCAAGAAATGGAAATTTATGTTCGCTGAGCAACAACCCGGTCAGATAGATTTCAGATGGCAGGAACCACCCAGAATTTGGTTGCCATTCAGAGGTAGCGTAATCCCGCAATTGTGTGCTCGAAGCGCTCTTCTTGTAGGTTTCAAAAAAAGCTTCTACGGCGCGAGCTAGAAAACAATCAAAGTGCCAATCACTACAGCATTTTGGATAGCCCAAACTGTATTCTTCACTAACCTCATGACACCTACCGTCTTCATATACGCTCGCGATAGTTGTATCGTGGGACAACCAAAAGATCCGTTGTGGATTTTGAAATCCCGCCATGAATGCCGCACGTACTGCCTCATCCTCCAATTTTAGCTGTCTATTTGGGTGGTATACTGGAATAGTTGCAAAGCCTTTGAAAATGTCACACTCCGCCAGTAACTCCATTAAAGCCTGATACAGCTGTTCTCGTTCTGGATTATAGGTCATTGCAAAGAAGGACGGTTTTTCGGAACCCAACACTTTAAGAATCTGCAGCTTTTCACAGAATGCCGACTGGAGATCGATATGGGCGCTTGGATGTTCATTAAACGTCTCAGTTATGCGCTTATACCAATTTTCGTTGGACTTCATATTTTTCTCCAAATCGATCCATCTTACCGAGCTTAAGATATTTTAATGGCCTTCAAAACTTGCTTACAAAATAGGAAAGCTTCAGTTTAGTTTCCATTACTTCTTTTGAAGGAATCCAGTTCTAGGTTAGCCATGCAGAGATGGCCGCTCGGCCTAGTAATTCGAGTTGTTGGGTACTCGCGAACGGGACCTGTGCTGTGAAGTAGTCACCTCCACTGGGGCGATCGCCACTGAGATTTGCAGCCAGTTGGCCACGCCCTAAGAGAAGTTCGCCACCGGGTAACTTAAGGGCGAGTTCAGAGCCTGCCTTTGATGCTACTTTCAAACACAGCCGGTTGTTCAAGTTGTCACGGATCCCTACAGGGATCGCATCTTGAGATGCACGTTGGGTGATCAGAAAGACGTTCATACCACATGCTCGAGCTTTCGACGCGATCCGAGTCATCTTGTCCTGAATCATCTTCCGATAGTCATCTGAATCAGCCATCCAATCGGCCATTTCATCATGGAAAATAACAATACGTGGCAGCCTCTCCGATGGCGACACTTTACGGTTGTATTCAGCAATGTTTGGCGTCCTCGCGCCAGAAATTAGAGAATAACGGCGTTCCATTTCCTCCACTAGCGATCCGAGCACTTGTTCGGACTCCTCTTGGCTGGATGCAATGCCTCCAACGAGATGTGGAGCCTCGGAAATCCAGAAAAAATCTGAACCAAACTTAGGATCAATAACATAGAGCTTCAAGTTCTCTGGGCTGTTGAAGGCTACGAGCTGAAGCAGAAGATTTTGAATTAAAACACCTTTTCCACTCCCTGTCTCGCCTGCAATCAATGTATGCGGACCATGTTGAGTGTTTCCCCCAAACTCATCGGTCAAATTCAACCAAAGAGGCGCACCCGTATCTTCGCGCGTGCCAATAAGGAAGCTGGTCAGCTGCTCATTCGAAGCTTCTGGCCAAGCGGCTTGTAGCCATACGTTTGCGAGGCTGACAGTTTGACGGTCGGCCCGCGCAATATAAAAACTTACTTCGCCGAGACCGCTGTTCGCGGTAATAACGTCAAGAGCGTGCGTGCTTTTCAGCTCATCTTTTCGAGCGCTCACTTTCTTCACCGTAAGGGTATCGTGCCCCTTAAATCGGACGATTATACCGTTTGGTGTAGATGTGAAGGGGTGTTCTGCAAACTCGGCCTGCATGCCATATCCCAATAGGGCTGCTTGCAGCTTCCGAGCGCTGTTTGCGACCATCTCAAGATCGCTGGCGTTTGAGGCACTCGATCCAGTTTCTTCAGCAATTTTGACCAGAGCATGCCAAAGAGCTTTTGAGATTGAGGGGTTTGAGAGGTATGTTTCATTGGAAACAGGCAGGTTTTCAGAGGCTTCGACGGTCTCAGATTCTTCGTCATCTGGTTGTAGAATGTGCATGGGGTCTGACTCAAGCGCGGTGGATTGCCCACCCATTTTGGCTGAGTCGTGTTTGTCTTCTGTTGAACTTGGTGTTGCTGACTGCTTAGGTTCTACAGGCTCAAGCGGATCTTGAATATCGAGACTGTCGAAGATCGAAGGATCTTCCAAATAAGTCATAATTGCCCCTAAGGCTCTTTGTCCGAGCCGATGCTGAACAAGCATTTTATCTTCTGAAGCAACGGTTCCTGACACAATTTGGTCTGCGGTGTCGTCGTCGTGGAGAACAACAACTGACCTTCCCTGAACGGTGAAATCAACAAGCCCCGCCACCAGTGCATCTTGAAACGAAGAAAGATCATCTCGAGAGCTAAGAAGTCTTGAAAACTCAGGACGAAGGGAGAGCAGAGAAAGAAAATCCGCACCCCAAGCGCGTTTGGCCACAGGATCCGTTTGGTCAACAAAATTATCACGAAGGACACGCATAGTGGAGAGCGTTTGCTGCCGGGAAGACTTGGACTCCGGTGCCTCGGACCCTTTCGCAACGCATTTTGCTTCAACGACGGTCAGATCGACGATGAAGCTCCCTTCTTCCTTCTTTCGTACCGAGACAGATAGAGTATCAGCAATTTTTTCGCGAAGGCCAAAGCTCGCCTTATTGTCATCAAGGGAAAACCAAACTGATGGAGTTTTTTGCTTATCTTGCAACGCTCGTACAACACCTGTGGCCGCTGCTAGGCCTATAATCTCGCGAGCAGTTGTTTCGGATCTAGCGGCCCCCATAATTTTTTGACCGGCAACTTGAACAACAGTTGAAACGGCGCAGTTAGCCATCCGTTTCGCATCCGAACTTAAAACGGGAACATTCATCCGTCCGAAGTCTGCTGTGATGTGTCGTAGCAAATTTCGATTGGGTTCTCGAGAGCTAACTATGAGCCTCGCTTCCGTGCCAGGCACAAGGATATCTCTAATGATCTTAATGTCATTGCCGACTAGCATGTCCCGACTTGAAAGGTGATCGAAGCTTACTACCCATTCTGCTAAATCATGTGCGTTTTTGATCGCGGACTTAACGGAGTCACTATCCCAAGATATGCTACGCATAGGGATCGCTCGATGGCCCGTTTTCATAGCGCGCACGTCCCTGTTTGCGACGAAACAGAGATCGACAAATTGGGCTATTGCCCTAGGGAGCTTTATTGGAGACAGGGCAAGCTGAACAACACCAGAGGCCGCCTTTCCAGCTTCTTCACCACCTTTGCGGCGAGGTAGAAGGTTTTTTGATAGATCGATTGAGATTGGAAGATCATCAGATCCGCCTTGAACGAACTCCCAAGCTACTTCGGAATGCCTGAAGAAAGCCTCGTGTAGATAAGCAATATCGATGTCAGGACGTCTGTTTGTTTTTGCAGATGAAGTTCCTCTTCGCACGCCGACGCGGAGCCGAGATAAAAACCCAGCGGCCGCACCACCAAGATTTTTCCCCTGAAGGAGTGCCGTTTGTTGTGCGTAGGCTTCTCGCATTTTTGCAGGTTTATCGTGGGTAATGAGGAGGCTGCACCGAAGGTTTTCCCTTCCCGCCATTTTCCGTTCTAAGCTTTCGGCAATCTGAGAAGGAAGGCCCACAGTCTCCGAATTGTATATTGCGGTAGAGAAGTTATCCTCTTCATGAGGGTTCAGCGAAAGATATTCGTCCGCTACGCGCATGAAGTGCTGGCTTGCTAACCGTGAACTAGACTCCAAGGCTTCGAGGTTTCCCGCTTTTGCATCGACCGGTACTGTCAGGCTGTATCCACCTGAATGTTCTACTGCAGCATATATTTTGAAATTGATTGCTATGATTTCAGGGAAACACCACATAGCAAGCATTTCGGTGTATTTCCGGCAAGCGCGTTCCAAACCGTCGACAGTCACCAGTCTGTCATCGCTAATCGTATCGATGAATTTGGAAACCTCTTTAGCTTTTGCCATACGTTCGAGGAGTCTCAGGGGGTGCCATGCTGGGATAATCGCTACATCATGGGATGTCTCAGACGTGACAATTCCAAACTCGCAGATATCTCGTAAGAGCGTGACACGCGTATCTGTAGCGTCGGTAAGGAGTGTTCTCGCTTTAGAACAAAGCTCGCCAAACAAGTCAGCCTGTTTGCCAATCAGCTCTTTTTGATAAGCTGTCTCGGGGTTGGCGTGGATAGCAGCGATAGCCACTGAAAAAGCGTCGCGAAAGCGGTCAAGGATTTCGAAAAGCTCATGTTTCGCAGTTTGCGTGATGATATTTCGATCAGAGAAGTCTTCAAGCTGATCAAACATTTTTTTGAAAAGGTCTTCGTCCAACGAGGCATTAGCCGGATCTGCAGTTCTGCCATCTTCGCCACCGCAGACGTCAGAGAAAGAGCCTGTTTCATGTAAAGAGATTGGAAGGTTGCGTGACGCGTTTGTCCCCTTCGGAGTTAAAAACTCCTTAGAAAGGCAGGTTTTTCCTTCGACTGTTCCATGCACTAGAGCTTCGACGTCTTCTGGCCAAGCAAGGGCAATACTATCTTTACCGCTATCCGAAGGTCGCCACAAAATGCGTATTTTTTGGAACTTTGATACTGTTGAAGATGGGACTTCCAAAATGCCCATTTCAAGTTCAACGACGCGGGCTTCTTTCCGTGATTGAACTTCTGCAGCCGCAATGACCTGCGGATCGATCCACTTTCCAAAATTGAAGTCTACTTTTCCAGAGAGTACACCAGAAAGCAGCTGCGCCTCATGGCGGAAGAGTGCAAAGGTTCGTTTGTCCAAGCCTTCCCAAGTTGACGCTTTCTCGCTGTCTTTTACAGTCACATAAAAGCGAAGAGTGCTATCGGTTTGCTGAACAGAATCCATATTCTTGACAAGTACAGTTTTGACGCCTTCTAGGATTGCTGTAAGCAAATCTGGTTCGTCTTTTACCGTCGATGCAAAGAGGTGACGTCGCCAGTCATCATACAATCGCTTGTCTGATCGAATCTCGCTTTCATATCTTTCGAAGAACTCCTCTTTCTCGTCATCACTTTGGGGTTTTTGATGATCTGCAAAGTCACTGAGAAAACCGCCTATGTTGGCGACTTCATCTGGAAATTCACGCTCGAAATGTTCACGTGTTTTCTCAGGTAAGTTCCTTGTCTTCTTTTGAGTCTTTACGCCGAAGAGTTTTTCTCCGTGTTTACTCCAATCCAAATGTTCGCAGAGTTGAGATTGACACGTAAACCAATCGCCGCGACGGAGTCGGTTTTGAGTTTGAACCAACTCCTCAACCGCATCAAGTGTGACAGGCTCCGGATCATCTGGCCTTGCCCGACCTTGGCTGTGACTTTCGCGGAACTCCTCAATGCGTCCGATAATCTGTTCACCATCAAAACGCTTGTCATCGGAGGTTCTCAGGAAGGGAATGCCGGAATATTTGGCGTCAGCATCGCGAAACATTCTTCGAAAATCTTCTGGCTTAACTGGCTTTCCGACAGCCTCCGAAGGGATTGAGTCGAATGTTCCACGAGGTAGATCGAGGACAGGCCCAAGCTGCCGCAAGCGCTCCGTGAACAGCCAACCATCTGGAAGATCAATGAATTTCTGAATAAATTCAGCGAACTGATCGAGTTCCTTGGTGACACCAGAAATGTCCAAACCTCTAATCATCGCTTTGAGCCAGTCAATTTTGCCCGGTGGAAGTTGCTCGCCTGAGATCCCCGCTTTGATTTCTTCGAGCCAATGATCAGTTTCTGACTGCAATCTTACGCGATCAATTCTGCTAACATCGCCCAAGCTTGAACCGACGGCATCGCGCTCAGAGTCTGGCACTGCAATAACGACGATATCCGCCAAATCTGAGTTGCGGAACAGAACTGGTGGATCATCTGAAAGATGTTCGCTTGGCAGGTTTGATTGGAGTTCATTAGAAATATGAGGGCTGATCGCGAGCTTTAGTGACTGCTCTGAAAAACTCAAACAGGTGCGGGACACTCCAGCTAAGTGCCTTGCGTCAAGTCCGGTCAGTAAAAAAATTGAACGGCCGATAGCTGGAGCTTCAGAGCGAATTAGCCGCCAAACAACTCGACCGACAAGATCTGCTCTCAGATCATCTGTATTTTCTGATTGACTGGTCAAATCCACACTCTCTTCTGAATCTATGATGCGTAAGGATTGGACACAAAGGCACAATCATCGGACAACCGCCTGACATAGCCCAGCCCAATTAAACGGCGTTCTAAAGTTCTAATGTTTTCCTCGAAAGACGACGGATCAAAGGCTCTTTTCACAAAAGCATGGGATGCTTCGTTAGGTCCAATAACTATCCGATATTTCTCATACAGCCTGGCAAGAAATGCATCAATTGTTATGGCTTCGATCCCTGTATTACCCACGACCAAGGCCTCCAAAAATTCATCAGAAGCATCAAACCAAGTTCCTGATCCTGGGCGCGCCGTGATAAACCCTGAATTCTTTCCAAGAGGCTCTATCAACGTTGAAATATTATTTCTTGAGCGTGATGTTGCCTTTTTAACGAAAAACGAAAGACATGCTTCTGGGGACCGACGGCTTAGTTTTTCCTTGGAAAGGATCTTAGTTTTGAATGTCTGTTCAATAGCATCAACCGCAAGATTGAATTTAACATCTAAGTCTTCATGAGCAATTGCACGCACCCACTTAGGTTCTTCCAAAAGCTTGTTCTTGATGTAGTCTTCGACCGCTTCATCAATGGTTTCGCGAACACGGCGCAGTTGGCCAATGGAACGTTGACGCAAATCGCTTAGCTTTCCACCCGATACGTCCAGAACAATTGGTTCCACGACGGGTTGCCCTTCTTCGTCTCTAGCCTCACTAACTTCACTCGCTCGCTCCATAAAATATCGCACTAGATTGAATGCTGATAACCGGAATAATGGCTCAAACTTCTGTGCAGGCGGGAGAGTTGGCAACCCCAGGATCGCAATCCAGTCATTCGCAAGCCTATCGTAAGCCTCATGGGAAACTAAGGGCAAGTATCCCAGCGGCGCATCTGCTGTCAGTTCTTGAACTCCAGAATCGAGCTCTGACAAGAGCTGGCCGATAGGGTCAACATTGGAGAAAAACTGTTCTTTTATGAGCTTGGCCGCCTTAGGTGCATTTTTAGACCGGCTAAGCATCAAATACATGAGCTCACCACCTCGGCCGAAGAACCGACGATCCGCTGACATGCTTAAGCCAACGTCCGAAAAAAGCGCAGAATGTCCACGAGGAGCCAAGAAACGCGAAGTCCAACGCCTTGAAGATACAGTATCAATCTCCATACTTCTAATAATTTCAACAGCTTGAACTAGCCCACTGAAGCGTCCTTGGAACTTATGCCCGAGATAGTTGAAAGCATTGTCTTGCTTAGTTCGCGCACGATAGCCTCTGTTGAGCTCAGAAATCAGTTCTTCAAGCTTCTCATCGTCCGTTAGGCTTTCTTGGGTTTTCAACTGTTCGAGGGCAGTGTCTTCGAACAATAAATAACGCAATGGTCCACGTTTCGCGATTGAAGTAGCTATTGCTTCACTCTCTGACTCGTCAACGGAGCCATGGCTAAAAAGGTCCTCATCACGCCTTAAAACTGATCCACAGACCGATAATACCTCGAGTACCAGCATGTAGGGCTTTTGCTCCTCAATAAACCGATGTCCAAAAATCGCCTCTTGGACCCACATGTCCGGTTTTTCACCTGAGCGGGCAGATGCATCATAAGGATAGGGGGTTATTGCGTTCATAGCGTTTCCTCCAAGAGATCGATTGGCGTTGCAGACAACTGCTCACCAGAAGTATCCACCGCTTTCAGAATGATCGGAGCATCAGCCGCGTGTTCCGCTTGGGTAATTGCACCAACTGATCGAATTTGAAAATTACGTAAATCTTGATAGCACTGATTGGTGAAGCTTGTCGGTAACGCACCCTGCGCAACCCGTACGAGATACTCGAATAGTGTGGGAGTGAGATCAAGGTAACTCAGGGGTTCATCTTGATTGCGTGTGTGGATTTCCAAACGAAGCGGTCGGCCAGGCTTTTGGGGGTCCTGTAAAACAAGCCAGTACAAAGAACCACGCCAACGTATAGGATCAAATGCAAGTAACGGCTTCTCACTGCCGAGATAAACTCCACTTGGCTGACTAAGCCATAACGCGTCATGGGTCTCCGTGAGCGCGCCTGTGAGCGCACGATTCATTCCTTTGACTATTTCACGCTTGGCGGATTTGTATTGCGCCTCGTCTCGAGTTCCTTGAGGACGTAGAAGATTGATGTAGAGCCCACCCCAATGATATGCGGTCAAGAGCCAAGGGCTTGTTTGGCGTGACTCTCCATTGGGCTCATCTGTCAGCATGAAGAAAAGCCTTCGCCGTTGGTCCCGGATGGCTGGTCTAAGTGCGGCGATGCCGCTGGCAGGATCTTCGCAATATATAGCACTGATACTTTCAAAGATGGCCGCACCATATCTGTCTTGTTGAGGCATCGGATGATCCGCGTCTGGCTGAATTAGCGCATCATCAAAGTAATTGTTAGTTTCTCCACCAATCGAAAAACGCGCCAGTATCTGAAAAGCGGGCACATTCTGGCGTCGCTTGGGTGGATGATTTTCACCAAAAAGGTTGGAATATGGATTGGTCTCGGCATATTCATTGTTTCCGGCTCTTAGGACCGCTCGAGAACAATCGAGAAGAGGGGGAGTGCCTGGCTTGCGGTCTCCAAGGAGCGCGTTGACGACCAAAATCATAATTTGACGGATAGAGAGATGCGCGTCATCAGCGGCAGCAATCTCGATCAAAGAACGCAAGCGAGCCCTAACGGATTCAGTCTTGTTTAACGCCAGAATGTCTCGATTCACACGGATCGGGCACGGCTGGTCTGCTGTAAGGGCCGGGCATCCTGCACATTGCTCCCACCCCGGATGAGTGGTGATAGCATCAATGATCCTATCAAGCGTCGAGGCGTGCGATGTTCGCGACATATTAAAGAGGTTCATCTTCAAGTCAGAGATTTCAGTCAGGTCATCACGCAACATCCCTTGAATTGCTTCGATTGACATATCTGCTCTCGGGTCGTCGGCAGCATTCTCACGCCACGTTTTGAGGAGATGCCCATCGTTGACGCAAAGAACAAAAATCTCGTGGTTTTCCTCAACACCAAAAAGAGATTCTAAAATTCTGGGAACAAGTTTTTTCTTGTCTCCCACGCGGACTTCGCTGAGATCCTTAATAAATGTAATCGTTTGCCCATTCTTAGAACAAACGACTGAGAGCTCACTCTCTTCATTAGCCCAAGCCGCTGTACCGTCGCTGACCAAATCAAGAACTTTGCGTGCGGTGTAAGTTTTTCCGTCGCCCGCGGTTCCTGTCAGGATAACTGTACGGGGATTGTCCGACATCAATATGCCAGCGATGGCTTGCGATCGATCTTCTTCAATGGAGAGAGGCTCAACACTGGCCTCTTTTGCGGCCTTAAGGACGAACTCATCGTACATGTTTTGCCCGTTTGCAACAGGACCATAAGCGGCAAGGAATTCAATCAACGGGTTGTTCATATAGTACGCTCGCAAGATCTATTTATTACTGGTGGCAAGGCCATATTTTTGCTGGATCAATAGTGCAGTTTTATCGACACGAATTGAACAGATAAATTGTAATTATGGAACAGGTAACTGGTCTCGACGACTGATAAACCCCTAGATTTTAATCATTTTTTGATGCTGCACTACTTATGGCAAGCTAAACAGACTTTCTGCTGGCCATAGATGTCGTCTAAATCAACTGCTCCCTGTTCTGGACGCAAAGGATCAACTTTCCGCTTGGCCTTAGCACGATCCACCCGTTTCTTGTGATCGGCCCTAATCTGTGCAACTCGATCAGGCCGCTCTAGTTCGATCAGCGTTTCGCCCTCGCTCCACGAAAAGGGCGACCCATTCTCTAAGGAGGTCTTCTCCATCGCTTTTGCCCTCTCGAATGCCTCAGGATGGCGTTCCTTCAGCCCAACCCATTCGATTTTTTGTTGGAAAAAACAAAAGGTGCAACCGCTCCTGGAGCGCCAATCATAGTAGGCTGGGAGGCCTAATCCAGAATTTTCAAGTAGTTCCAGCACGGCAGCCTTGTCTATACCATCATCTTTGAATGGTAGCTTGGTAATCAAATTGACATTTTTTGAATTCAGGCCTTGGCGAAAATCTTCATCAGCCCGGATCGCCACATAACTGTAGACAGTATATCCCTGCTCGGTAAATTCTGATTTGACCCACTTTTCAAAAGGCTTGATCTTTAGGTCTTTCGTACACCAACGCGTCTGAGCGGATGGCAGAAACTGGTTATACTGGGCAAGGTAGAACTTAAAATCTCGCCCAGGGTCCAAGTATCGGATCTTCTTGCCGAGAAACCCCTCGAGCATCGCTAGGTACTCATAAACTTCGTCCAATTCTTCACCTGTATCAGTGAAGAAATACTCAATATCGAGTTCGGGGTGAGCCTGGCTCATATAGATCGCGAGGGCTGAACTATCTTTGCCGCCCGACAAGCCCAGGACATGTTTGATTTTGTCAGCCATCTACTTCCTCACTCGAGTTTAATCGGTTGATCCTCGCAGCCCCAACTTTGGCCAAAGCTGCAAGAATTACGTTTCTAGCGGTGCCTGCCGCAGCTTGCTGCAACACCTCTTCAATCTTTGTACTGAGGTCGTTCACCTGCTCGCTGTCGGAGTCCAAAATATCAAATTCTTCCATCACAGGGGTTGGCCGACCATCAACGCTGACAATCATGGCCATTGCAGAGCGCTTATCCTTCCGCCCAACCACACGAGCAACAGACTCGTGTTGGTTGAACTGCTGCGCAAGCAAGGTGAGTTGCACAATTGCTCGGTCTATATCGCTGTCAATCCAAGCTTTGGCAGGTTTGTTGATACCCAGCCCCGCGAGTGCCTCCATCGATTGCAGGTCATCTCCGAAGCTGGTGAGCTGAGTGATGAATGATCGCAGCCGCAAGTCACCTGCAACATCACGGATATTATTCGCGCGCTCGTTCAGCTCTCGGTACGCTTTCTCAGTGCGCCCATGAACTTGCAGCTCATTCAGAATATGTTCGCGCATTCTGGTAAGCATCCCAGGGTAAGCCGCACGGATTTCAATCAGCCCTTCTTTGATGTTTTGAGCGATCTCAGAGATCCCCTGATCTGTTAGAATGTCGATGTCCTTTCCATAGAGACCGGGAATGTCATCAAAGGCGAACTTTTGTGGGTCGTTAGAACGCTTGAAGAGCGCTCTCACTTTTTTAGCGTGCTCAGGAAGACGCGCGGTTCGTTGAACCCAAGGAGCTGATGTCTCATATGCTGCGATGAGCGCGCGCCCAACTTCCAGCGGACTTAATGTTGAGATTGGCTTATCCACAATTTCACCTACCGCGTTTGCTAACTCTGTGAGGAGCCTCTTCGTCGTTCGGTTCATTTCGATCCAGCGTAACTGGACCATTTGCGGGGCTCTCAGGACATAATCCACATCAATAGTCGAAATGGTCGATTTGAAAATACCCTCTTGGTAGTGTGATAGGTTGCGGCGTTCAGCGAGCATGAACAGCACGGCAAGAAATGGCATCAAACCGTCCTTCAGCCCAAACGGGCGTGCCCTCCAGAGGTCATACACATCTGTGAGTTGAACGTTGCGGTTGCCCTGCTTCTTCAAGAACTCTTTCGTTGCTTTCCAAATAGGTAACAAATTTGCGGCGTCAGCTCCTGATGGTGGTACAAACTTCCATTCGCTGCCTTCATCTATGTACAATCCGTTAGCTTCGACGAGCGAAACAAACAAAGCTTTTTCAGCAGGAAATTTCTCGAATCCAAGCCCCAGAGTACCTTCTTTAAGGACGGCGGCATGCAGTAACAGCTTGAGCGCTGAATTGGCCGATGCCGATGGCTTGGTACGGTTCAGCAGCTCGTTATTTAACTTTGGCGACAATGAAAATCGACGGTCGGCCATCTCTGAAGCTAAAACTGTTAGATTCCGACGCGCGGGGCTCGGAATATCATCTATACCGGTTTGCCATTCTGCACTTTCGATCATTTGCCAGACCTCATGCTCAATCCGGCCACCTATCGCCTCAATACGATCGTTAAGCTCCCTGCGGGCAATTTTGTCTCGGTGAATCTCAGCGTTTGATGCTAAAATATCCTTCAAGGCAGAGTGCTCTCGTGCGAGTGCCACAAGGTTCTTCGATTTTTCAGACCTTACGATCGCAAAGTCAGCTCCCCACCCATACTCATCAAAATCCTCGACAATGCTTGGCGTCGCATCGTCCAGTGATATGATGAATGCGCCAAAGCATCCATTTGTGGGTGCAAAGCTAGTAAGATAGTCTTCGACCTGACTTTCGAGCACTACCTTGAGTTCGCACCAACGCAAAGCGCCAGTTTTCCGATAGTGCCTTTTCGCCACGACATTTGGTGAAGACAAAACGTTTGAGATTGAGCTGAGATCGAAGTCCGAACGCTCTCTCAGAGCCTCATCCAGAGCCACTTCTATGTCGAAGTCGCTACCGTCAAAGAGAGAGTAGGTGCCTCTGAACTTTCGGAAAACAACAATTGACGCCGCCTCAAGTTCTGACAAAAGTTCCTCTACAGCAGCCCTTGTTTGGTTTGTTGAAAGGCAAAGTGCGCCCAGCGTCGCACCTACTCCGGTTTGCTTTTGGGTCAGCTCCAGAATGGCAAGTGACTTTAGGAGTTGCACACCGAATTCGCCGCCATCTTTCGCTTCCCACCGCGCAATTGCATCCCGCGCATTTGCAAAGTGATGGCTATCCAAAGACACGGCGATTGCGGCTTGCAGATTGAAATCGAGATAATCCCAAAAATCAGCTAATCCGTAGTCTTTCGGTTCTTCTATGCTCGCCTTCTCGAGGTAGTCCTGAAAGCCAAACAGCTCTGATGATCCTAAGAAGCTGAAGATGCTACGTTGGTTTTGCCCATAACTACGCCGAGATGCAGGCCCGAGCACCAATGTGACAAGCGGATTGAGGGGCCACGCGCCAGTAAGCAACTCTTTCGAAACGGCAGATGCGCCGCGTCGAGCATCGGCGAGGAGTTCCACAGCAACTACTGCGTTTTGTCTAGCGCTATCCGGCTGAGATGCCGTAATAATCGCCTTGCTCACTAGTTCAATCTGCTCATCACCTGACACGTTAACTGGAATGTCGATGAAGCGACCTTGAATCTTTCCCCACTCGTCTTTGATATCGCGTGCCAAGCGGCTCGCATATTCTTGGAATGACTGATGAAGGATACCAACAACGATGAGACGGCCATTACTTCTTGAAGCGGCTTCACCAAGCAGTTGGAAGAAGTATGCATCTCCTGATGAGGATGCCGCATGCTCTAGAAGCTTACCCATTTCATCCAAGAAGAGGATCAGCCCTCCAGAACGTTCACTGTCATCGGAGGCCAAATCCTGCAAGTATCCGATGACTTTTTCAGGCGTATCAAACTTCCTTTGGCGCGCTGCAAATCCTGCATCCTTGATACCATCACCGATCAGCTGGAAAGGTTCCATGCTACGTCCTACGACCGACACACACTTCCAGCCATCTCGCTTCGGAGGGAGCAACCTCCATAGTTCTTTTGCAAACTCTGGATCAGTCTTGCTCGCGGCCGTCGCCCGTGCTTGCTTACTCCCGCTCAACAACGCGGAGAGGGCCAGCGCGAGGCTCGACTTCCCGCTTCCATACGGACCAGTCCAAGTGAAGGCACCTTGCCCGCTCTCAAATTGTTGGTGTGAAAAATTACTGAGGATTTCCCGTACTGATGATGAGAAGACAAAGCCTTCTAGGGCTTCATTGCGGTCATCTTGATCAATTCGAACAGATCGCAAGAAGCGTCCATTCACCGAGACAATTTCGTTAAGCGGCATATGACCCTCTCAAGACGGAAATATCGGAGGACCACAGGTTCTCAGCAAACCCCGGGGGAAATTCCCTTTGCCTAAGAAGTTGCTTTAATCCAGCCGTCTCAGACAAGGAAATCAAACCAGCAGTCAGGTCAGTAACATCGGATAACCGATCAATCAGTTCCCACTCCTCGAGCATGAAAATTCTTCCGGGAGACCCGGGCTCTAGCAGCATTGATTGAACACTAAGCGTGTTTGCAGATGAGGTACGCTCCCAAAAATCGCAAACCGCATAAAGGAAAACACCGTTAGACAGGCTCGGCTTCCGCCCCAGATTCATACCAAATTTTCCATTGGAGCGCCGTCGGATCAAACCAAGCTCGGTTAGCGGAGAATTGAATGCCTCTTCGCTTGGGCCACGCTTTGGGACACTAGCCACGTAGTTAGCCAACAAGACGCTTATATCGTTTGTTAGCGTCTTCTCCGTTGGCATCTTCCATCCACGCTGGTCAATAAATTCTATCAACCTTCGCAGAACCGTATCACGGTCAAAGTTGGTCTCGTTGAAAATATTGAACAACCAATAGGTGGCTGTGTGCTTAGGATTAGACGCAATATCCCAATGGATTTTCCAAAGAGACGAAGCCTTTTCAAGGTATGGATCGCTACCATTGGGCCCAAGTAACTGCCGACCAAACTCGGTCGTCCTTACATCCTTCCCATCCGTTGCGAGAATGCCTGCGACCTGCGCCCAAAATCGAATTGCCGCCACCATGTTTTTGCCAACCCCGAAATGCGCAATTGCCGCAATGTCGGAAAAAATATTTTTGTTATTCAAGCCACTAGCATCAACAGCTTCAAAAGCCTTTTCCAACCACCCATAGCGCAAGGGAAAGGTCTCGTGGCCGGAGAACTGCGGTTTGTAATCCTGTGTAAATGTTGTTTGCTTTTTCATATTGCTGCTACCCTGCTTCGAAGTCGTTATAGCGACCTTTCAAGAGGATGGTCAACGACGTCCTGGTGCTTGACCCCAGGATCAAGCTTGGTCTAATGATGACGTTCTGTTTGGTAGGGAAATCCTTTGACCATATATCTTGATCATCAAGCGAGCACTCCGATCCTGCCAACAGTTCAGGAAGCAATGCAGCCGTTTTGGGCCGAATTCCATGGCAACCCACACTCCTCGGAACATTCCGCAGGGTGGGGCGCAAGCAAGGCCGTAGAGTCATCGAGAACTAAAGTAGCTAACTTCATTGGAGCAGATCCGGATGAAATAGTATTCACTTCCGGTGCCACTGAGGCAAATAATATTGCCATCAAGGGCCTTAGCATTCCGAAGCTACGGCACGGTAGGCGCAAAACGCTTCTTGTTTCGGCGATGGAGCATAAGTGCGTATTGGAAAGTGCCGCCTATATTGGGAAGATAAAAGGATGCTTGGTTTTAGAGATACCGGTCGACGGAAAAGGCCATGTCGACCTCGACAAACTTAAAAACATGCTAACCGAAGATGTCTTGTTGGTTAGCGTAGCATTGGTGAACAATGAAATCGGAACAATCCAAGACCTTTCCGCGATATCAATGCTTTGCCGAGATGTGGGGGCAATTCTCCATTCCGACTTCGCGCAAGCACCGAGCGCCGTCAGCCTTCTAGACTATGCGGATTTGGCTGACATGGTTAGTCTGTCAGGGCATAAATTTGGTGGGCCGATGGGTATTGGCGCGCTCTATATAAGTCGTGAATTGAAAGATCGCATTCAGCCGTTGTTTCACGGAGGTGGGCAAGAGGGCGGGATGCGATCCGGTACGTTGCCTTTACCTTTGTGTGTTGGCCTTGGCGCAGCCGCGGATTTCCATGCCTCTGCGGCAGGTGCTGCCATGAGAGGACATGTTGCATGTCTACGGGATCTATTCGTGAATGAACTGCAATCGAACCGCGGCCATATAAGATTAAATGGCGATAAGCCCGCCTCCCGTCATCCTGGCAATGTGAATCTAAGGTTCGAAGGTCACGATGCCCATGAAATACTCCAACGATTGCAGCCAATCGTTTCAGCTTCGACGGGTTCTGCATGCTCCTCGGGAATTACGGAGCCGAGCTACGTCCTCAGTGCAATCGGGCTTACACCGGATGAAGCGCAAGCCTCTATTCGTTTTAGCTTTGGGCACACCAACACTTCAGATGAAGCTCTAGAAGCCGCCGAGGCCATACTAGCGGTACTCTAGATTGATCGCCCCTTGGTCAGTTAGGATGTAATAGAAAAATCCTTAGACAGCACCAAACCAACAGGTTGAAATTTGACAGACGGAACATCTCCAAAAGAAGCGGTTGGAAAAAAGGTAGGCCAAGCGATCTATGTGCACCGGAGCGCTGTTGATCACCTTCAGACGAGCGCAAAGGATAAGCTGAGCTTTGCACTGCAAAGGGTTCCGGAAGACTTCCAATGGTCGGTATTGAAGATCTCCGGACCTGTCTCTTATACACATCTCCGAGCCCACGAGACGGACTCCTATC
>OJBZ01000665.1_pt1 | contig 16564 bp, 8 predicted proteins | sample 1591671 | NCBI WGS metagenome assembly OJBZ01 (sample SAMN05416850, study PRJEB24817) | seawater metagenome | isolation source: Sea water | place: Canada:Atlantic | collected 2013-07
TCACCTTTACCCCAGTCGCAGGTTTTACCGCGGACCCAACGCCAATCAGCTACACCGTAGACAACCTGACGGGTGACACCTCAAACGAAGCGACCGTCACCATTGACTATCCGCAAGCAGTGAATGACCTACAAACGGGTACCTCAGGCAGTCCAGTTGTGGTCGATGTGTTTGCTAACGACAGCCAAGCTGACGCCAATTTAGACCCAACGACCGTCATCATCACCCAAGCGCCAGTTGGCAGCACTATTGCCGCTGACGGCAAATCGGTGGACGTACCAGGCGAAGGCACATGGGTTGTTGACCCTGTAACAGGGGCCATCACCTTTACCCCAGTCGCAGGTTTTACCGCGGACCCAACGCCAATCAGCTACACGGTTAGCGATAGCACGGGCCTGATCTCTAATGAGGCAACCGTTATTGTGGACTATCCACCAACAGCACCAGTCACTATCGATGACAGCGAAATCGGTGTTTCTGGTCAATTGGTTAACATTGAGGTATTGAGTAATGATTTTGATTTTGATGGAGATATTCTTCCATCGACTGTCATCATCACCCAATCACCAGCGGGTGGTACTATTGCCGCTGACGGTAAATCGGTTGGCGTACCAGGTGAAGGATCTTGGAGTGTTGACTTAGTAACAGGTGATATCACCTTTACCCCAGAAGCAGGTTTTACTGGTGACCCAACGCCAATCAGCTATACGGTTAGCGATAGTACTGGTTTAACTTCTAATGAATCTACTATTACCATTGACTATCCACAAACAGCGCCAGTAGCAGTGGATGATGAAAAGTTAGACCAAGTGCTTGGCGATGCTATTACTGTTGCTGTGGTCGGTAACGATACAGATGTAGAAGGCGATCTAGACCCAACGATGGTCATCATCACCGCCTCACCAGCAGGTGGCACCATCGCCGCTGACGGCAAATCGGTTGTTGTGGCAGGCGAAGGCGAATGGAGTGTTGATGCTGCCACAGGCGACATCACCTTCACACCAGAAGCCGGCTTTATCGATAACCCAACGCCAATCAGTTACACAGTTGAAGATACAACTGGTCTATTGTCTAACGAAGCAACTGTTACTATTGACTACGACCAGTTAACTAGAATTGAAGTTGAGCCGCCAGGGCGTGTTTCTGAAGAAGGGTTAGAAGGAGGAAATCCAGATAGCAATCCAGACTCAACGCTTGATACCACTGATTCAGTAACTGATACAGATGGTAACTGGATTCGAGTAACTGATACAGACACTGACCTTTCAAATGCGGTTGTGAAATTTGTATTACCAACTGTTGATAATGGTATTACTAGTCAAGGCAATCCTGTTGTTTTCAGAATTGATTCAAGTACAGGTGATATTGTTGGTGAGTATGAATATATTGATAGCTTGGGTGCCTCTCAAACTCAGAATGTACTAACCATAAGTCTAAACGGTAATAAAGAAGCAATTACTGATGGCTATCAATTTGGATACAATGTCACGTTGGGCGCACCTGTAGATCATACTCAAGGTGATGATATTGAAGGTATTCTGTCGGTTGATTTTGGTATTGAAGTATACGAAGATTCTTCTGCTACAAATCCATTAGCCACATCTGACGAGTTGTTGGCCATCATCGAAGATGATTCTCCTGCGCCTCAGCCAGTGGTTTGGAACATTGATGTACAGCAAGAGACTATTACTATTAGTGGCTTACAAACGGGTTTTACTGAGACATTATTTACCCAACCGACCAATACAGATGGTCAAAACTATCTGGTAGCAAACAATCCTGCAGCTAGTAACCCTGGCACTACGGTACCTAGTCGTGATTATGGGGCTACAGGTACGCTGTCTGCGGAACAAGATGCGACTTATACAGCACCAGATGGAAACACTTATATAGACGCCCTGGATGAAGGTATTTATTGGGGTAGACCAGGAGATGCTGATAGCTCTCCTGCAGGATACACGACTTATGAAAATACTGCTTATCAAGGTAATGGTGAAGAGATTGAGTTTGAGACTAACCTTGATTTAGGTGATTTTTCACATATTAACTTTGGCATCTTCGGAGACGGTGGTACGTTACTTGAGACAAACCTAAACATCGACTTCATAGTTGATGTTAATGGCAACTCTGAATCAGTCAATGTGGATTATTTGTTACAGCATAATGAAACTCCTAATAATTTTACGAGTGCTACTTATGGTATAGATTCTGCTACTTACTCGGATACTTTTGTTCAAAGTGACTTTATTGTGATACCGAATGCCTCTCAAATTGTAGATATTGCTGGTCAGCAGTACATGCTTGATGTGACACTCGTCAATCAGGATGCGAGCTCTACCATTGACTCGGACAAAAACAAAGACTTCTTGAAGGTATATCAAGGCTATGATGGTATTGATAACGATGGTGATGGAAAAATTGATGAGTCTCTATATTCTGCTGTAGGAAAATTATTTTCAACTAATGCGTTTACTAATCAAACTGGGAATATTTATGATTTAAATGGTAACGGTATCTTAGGAGATAAAGGAGATGCACAGTTTGTAGCTAATCTAACAACAGGCTTCAGATACACTATTCTTGGAAACGGTGATATTGCTTATATTGACTCTAACAAGAATGGTGGATCTGACGGTATTGATTTCGATGGTGATAACATCAACGATGCTATTGATAGTAATGGTGACGGTAGGCTTGACTATATTGTCTATAGTACAACTGGTCAGCGAGCTGAAGATACTGATGGTGATGGGGTTATAGATAGAGTCGATACTAATGGCGATGGGATAGTGGATACCGATCTTGTTTTAGATGGTTCTGATTATGATCCTGCTTTAGATGATGAAAGTACCTTTGTCGTTAATAGTGAAGAAGGTCAAGAAAACATTTATGATGTCATTGGTAAGTTAACACCTTTAAACCCATTACCTGAATTGGATAATAATATCGTTGTTGAAGGTAAAGTAGCTGTTGGTGGCGATGCTGTTGATTATCTCAATTCGACTGGTACTGGTATTATTTGGTCAGGCGTATCAACCACTGATAGTGACACAACAATTGAAATTATTGATACAGATGGCGACGCGACTAACTATGAATTCCAAACTGACTATGGTGTGTTCGTTGGTTATGCTGATGGTAGTTACAAATTCAATCCAGTTAAAAATATAGCAGATATTGTTATAGCTGGTGTAGATGATATTGATGTCTTTAAATTTGAATATACAGATTCAGATGGTGATACAGCCAGCTCAACGGTTACGTTGAACTACAATGAGTATGCGACACCGCAAAGCCCCGACTCAATGGATGACATTGCCCCGCGTGGTACGGCAGATAATGACTACTTAGTAGGGACTAATCAAGCCGAAACCCTAAGTGGTGGCGCAGGAGATGATACTTTAGTTGGCCTGAGCGGCGCGGATATCTTATCAGGCAGTGATGGCAATGATATTTTGATATTTGATAGAAATGATGTCTCAATCGATGGTGGTGAAAACTCGGATGGCAGTTTAGACAATGATACATTAGTAATTAACGACATAAATGTTGTTGCTAATACTGACATGAGTGAAGTTGTTAATTTTGAAACTATTGATTTGACTAACGACACTGCTCAAACGCTCAGTATAAGTCTCAGTGATGTTGTTGACATAACTGATGGCAATAATCAGCTGTTCATCAAGGGCGATAGCGTTGATACTGTTAATGTATCTGATATGACTAAGGCAGCTACTTCTGATCAGGCAGGTTATGATTTGTACCAAGATAGTGGTAATACGGCGAGCCTATACATTCAAACCGCTATAGATGACAATATTATCTAAAAGTAATAGTTGAATCGTAAAAAAACGCTCCCAAAAGGGAGCGTTTTTTGTGCAAACTAATCGTGACGCCAGTAGACTTTTACCACAACATCAATACGACTTAGCCCAAGTCGATCTTTCAGCAATGGACGCAATGCTTTGGCAGTATTCGCTTCTAGCGCTCCCCAGACTTTATCAATCTGTAGAGGATTGTCAGTCAAATAATCGCCTAATTTACTGTCAATTAGCGTGGCTAACTCTGCTCCCGAGTTTGGTTGATTGGTTACTATAGGCAGTACGGTAAAGTGGTTATCCTCGCGGCTTTCAGTATCGCAATCAAGGCCACTGCGCATTTTTACATTATCAAAATAACTTTGATCGCCTGCATCTTGCGTCACACAAACGACTAATGGTGGTGTAGGGTTATTCCATAGCTCTAGCAGTCGTGCTGCCGTTGGTATTGATGTCTCATCGACAATCAGTACCGCTTGACCGTCTCGTAAGTGCTCTACCTTTTCTGGAAACTCTCGTTTTGTGACAACGGTCTCGCCTGCTTGTAGTGCTGTTGCCCAGTTGCCGCCCGGCGTATCCCCATGCAAAAAAACATCGACCCATGCTCGTATCTCATCATCAGCTTGCCATGCTTTTCTTAAAGTGTAATAGCAGTGAGGACGAGCAGGGCGTACGTTTTCCTTCTCGCTATCATTAGTTTTATAGTCACCAGCTTTATTGCCATCAGTGCTGTCAGTAATCAATGCGTTGGTCATTGCATTGTGTTCTAAATCAAACAAGTACGCGTAACCCGCTTCGTTGGTAGGTACTGACGTCGAGCTTTTTGCGCCTTCAACATCGCTTAATGAAGGCATGCTCAATTCAAGGCGCAGCATATTTTTGCTGATTCTATAGCTATTTTGCACCTCAAATACTTGCTTGGTCAGTTTGATTGTTTTTTTGCCTAGCTTTTTATCTGCTCTTTGTTTTAGCAAGATATATTGGGCTTGCAAGTCATCAAGCTGGGAGATAGGTGCAGCAAAAGCAATAAAGAAAGTCTGGTTATAGAGTGAACTATTTTGAGCGGCAGTTGATTGATTCTCTACGCCTTTTGGACAAGTCTGTATAGCAATACCTTCAGCATAAATATCAGTTATTTGGGCATCGACCAGATCCAATTCGGCGGTAGATAATGAAGTAAACACACTCAAAAATCCAAGCAGTTCGTCGAGGTGCTCCTCATTAATATGAGCGACCACACCTGCTATTTCAGGGTCGTTTAGGGGAGTGTATTGGCTGTTTTGGTTATCGGTGTTTTCTGTAGTAGCTAAAAGAAGATTAGTCATATAAATACTCGCAATCAACAGAGCGTTGAAATTAAAGTGAATGAGTTTATAGTTAATGATAATTGTTTTTGTTATCATTTACGAGTAAAATCAATTTTTATTGTGGTTTGATCGTCAAAAATTGGTCTATAGCTGATGACCGATGAACCATCATTTTTATGACATATTATTTTTATCAACAATGAGTGCTTATATGCTACGTGCAAACCAGCTGACTATCAGCCGTCAAGGAAATACTCTATTAGACAACGTGACTTGTGAAATTGATACCAATCAACTGGTGGCTTTGGTTGGGCATAATGGGTCTGGCAAGTCGACCCTGATCAAAGCGCTAGCGGGTGAGATGGCAAGTAGTAGCGGCAATGTCACATTAGATGAGCACAGTATCAATGACTACGGCAGTAAGGAGTTAGCGCGGCAAATGGCATATCTGCCGCAGCAATTGCCAGAAGCTGCTGGATTCACGGTGCGTGAGCTGGTCATGCTAGGGCGCTATCCTCATCAAAAATGGCTGCAAAAGCCAACTCAAATAGATAAAGACAAAGTCGCGCAAGCATTAAAAGTGACTAAAACCGAAGCGTTTGCTGATCGAATTACTGCCACGCTATCTGGTGGTGAGCGCGCTCGTGCGTGGCTCGCGATGTGTTTGGCACAGGATACCCGTTATCTATTGCTCGATGAGCCACTTGCTGCGCTTGATATGCACTATCAAATCGAGGTCATTCAGCTCATTCGTCGTTTGGTGGATGAGCAAGGATTAAGCGTGGTGATTATTATCCATGATATTAATCTGGCCGCGCAATATGCCGATCGAGTCATCGCGCTGAAAAATGGCCAAATATGTCACAACGGCGATATCGCCAGTACCATGCAACCTACCGTGCTACACGATATCTTTAATGTCGATATGCAGCTACTCAGTCATCCTATTACTGGACAGCCTGTCGCAGTCGCCTAACGTTTGGTTTTTGCTCCTTCTTTTTAATTCGCCTACAAAGATACGCTTCTATGCCTCCCGTTTTTTATACAGATAAATTATCAAAACATCCAATAGTTACGTCAGTATCAGTAATGACAACACTAAAATGGTTCGCCCTCACATTGTGCTTGGTATTGACCGCCTGTAATAGTCAGACATCCACGCAAAAAACTGCTACCTCAGAAGCAGAAAACAGTCATAGCGATAGGATGAATATCGTGTCTACTGACTGGGGTAATGCAGCGACTTTGACGGCGATGGGGCATGCACCAATTGCGACAGGTGATGTCAGGGTTTGGGATAGATGGGTGGGTAGTCCCAAACTGCCAACATCGATCACAGACTTAGGCATCCGTTATCAGCCCAATGCTGAGCTAATCGCCCAACTGCCTGTCGATATGGTCATAGATAATTATTTTTATGAGCATGCACGCAACTTATACGGTGATGTCCCTGCGGAATCTGTGATGTTTGCCGCCAAAGGAGAGAAGGCAACCTGGGCTGACTATACCGAACCGACGCGGGAGCTTGGCATGCTGATCGATAACCCGAAGATGGCTGAAGACTATATTGTACAAAGTCAGAAAGAAGTACAGCTGGCCAGTCAGCAATTCCAGCAGCGCTATCCAAAAGCCAAGAAATTCGCAGTGGTACAGTTTGCGGATGCCAACAACATGCGTATGTATGTGGCAAACAGCTTATTTCAGCCTGCGTTAGAGCAGATGGGTAGAGAGCTTGTGGTATTGGGCAAGGGCAATCAGTGGGGGTTTGTGCCAATACGAATGGGAGATTTGGCGCAATTAGATGATGAGACTTGTTTATTAATTATCGATCCACTAAGCCCAATTACTAGAGCTGAAATTGATGACAGCTTAATTTGGCAGCGCCTGGGTTATGGCAATACCCGTTGTGTGGGTGAGCTACCTCCAGTATGGATTTATGGCGGTATGTCGTCATTGGTCAGCCTAGCAAATAACTTGTCAGAAGTTTCATTAAAAGGCGGGGACGTAGTACTATGAGCGCCAATGTAGACACTCACAACAACCAAAACAATCATATCAATAACCACACCGACAGTTCTCATAACGACAGTGCTCATACGATGACATTAGCCTCTCAAGCAGCAACGGTTTCAAAACCCTCATCAACGTCATCGAAACATTCATCATCACTGAATCAGTCACCGAATCAACCCAATCCCCAGACTTCTTTATTTGCCAATTTGTCTTGGCGACTATGGGCCATGCTCGTTGGGCTAGCAGCTTTGTCGTTATGGAGTAGCTGGGCGTTGCTAGATCAGCAATGGACGCGCCCACTGAGTGACTTGCTTATACCAAGCTCGCAATTGGATATTGCTAGTATGGCGATACAGCTACATATCGTGGCGACCAGCGTGGTGGCGTTGTTGGCTGGCGGGCTATTAGGCGTGGTCAGTATTTTACTACAGCAATTGGTAAAAAACCCACTAGCATCAGATACGACGCTAGGGGTGGGCGTGGGTGCACAGTTGGCCATGCTCATCGTCACGTTGTTTTTGCCAAGCCTGGCTATTTATGGCGGACTTTATGTAGCCTTTGTAGGTGCTATCATTAGTATGGGTCTGGTGTTTGCCTTATCAGCACCCAGTCGATTTAATCCATTGATTTTGATATTGGCCGGTTTGGTGGTCAATATTCTGTTGGCCGCAGTGGCCAATGTACTGGTGCTGTTCTTCGCTGAGCGTAGCAATGGCATGCTGTCGTGGGCAGCTGGGTTTTTGGCACAAAACAGCTGGCATACCAGTATCGCGCTAGTCATCACTGCCATTTTGATGGCGGTCGTATGTCTGCCATTACTGAAACCATTAACGCTGATGAGTCTAGATGACACCCAAGCAAAACGTTTGGGTGTACCTATTAATGGGATTCGGGCACTTGTCGTATTGGTTGTTGCCGTTGTGACTGCTCTAGTGATTAGTGAAGTTGGCTTAATTGGTTTTATTGGTCTTGGTGCAGCAAGCTTGGTCAATGCACTGGGCATTTCTTCTATTGGTAAGCGTTTGGCCGCAGCCTTTGGGTTGGGAGCGCTGCTTTTACTGTTGACCAGTAATGTCGCATTATTGCTTGAGCCAATACTTGATATGCAAATTCCAGCTGGTGCCATGACAGGTATCTTGGGTGCACCGTTGATTATTTGGCTGATTTTGCGTCAGCGTCGCGCGCGGATAGAAACAGTGACGCCGATGCTTTCGGGTAAGCATACATCCATTGCCTTTTGGCGATGGGGCGTTGGTGTGCTCACTATTATCATGTTTGCCTGTTTATTTGTACAAGATATCAATGGTTGGGGGCTCAGTACGGACTGGGCACTCACGCAGCAGTACCGCTTACCTCGTAGTTTGAGTGCTGCTGCCACAGGCTTGATGTTGGCAGTCGCTGGCGTGCTACTGCAAACCTTAACGCGTAACCCCATGGCCAGTCCTGAGGTGCTAGGTGTCAGTTCAGGTGCTGCATTGGGGGTTATTTTAGGGTTCTTACTATTACCAAGTTTAGGGCTATCTGCTGGAGCAGGGACGTTGCTGATTTCAGGACTGACAGGTGCGATGGCTGTGCTGCTATTGATTATTTGGCTAGCACGTAGGGTCAGCTCAGGTTATTTATTATTAGTAGGTATAGGTATTGCCGCCATGATGGACGGGGTGATGCATATGGTCAAGCTCTCAGGAGATCCGCGTCTGGAGGCGATGCTTAGCTGGCTGTCAGGGACAACTTATAGCGCCCAGCCCAGTACGGTATGGTATCTCATTGGTATTGCCGCTATCTTATTTGTACTCAGTCTACTGCTGATAAAACCCTTGCGTGTCCTTGGCTTAGGTACAGGTGTGGCGCGTAATCTAGGTGTGGCAGTTACGCCCGTCACCTTGTCACTACTGGCACTAGTAGCAGCGCTTAGTACGGCCAGTACGCTTGCCGTTGGCCCGTTGAGCTTTATTGGTTTGATGGTGCCTCACTTAGCTACCTCACTGGGAGCTGTGAAGCTTGAACGGCAATTGCCACTAGCTGCACTCTTGGGGGCAGGGGTGATGGTGATAGCAGATTGGATTGGCCGTTATGTTATTTTTCCTTATGAGATGCCTGCGGGCACGATTGCGGCGATTATAGGTGGTGGCTACTTCTTATGGCTCATTCGTAAGGTACCAGCCTCGGCAAATAGATAGCCGCTGTTTTTAGATAGTTCTTAACTAACGATAAAAGTGAACACAGATAGTTTAGAACTATCTGTACTTGGTAGCTGTGTGTCATTAATTAGTCGACAGTTTGTAGTAGCCTGCATTGTTCCTAATCAATCGCTCTTGATTCGTCGTTCTTAGATTCAAGCTAGCTGCTATCTTTGTCGTTTTTATCAACAGAAAATTCGCAAACTGGGTTGACAGCTAATCATTGGTAGTAGATACTACGCCTCATTAATAATAATGATTATCATTTACATTATCATTCAATATAATGAGCGTTATTTTAAGAAGTAAGCGTCAAACCTTACTTCCGAATGTTTATCCAAGACTACTGACAATAACAAGGCTGAAGCTATGGACACGATCTTATTAGACGAATCACGCGATAACGAATGCTACTTAAATCGTCAAGAACAATTTGAATCGAAGGTTCGTAGTTATCCACGTAAGCTGCCCTTTGCGATTCAGTCTGCAAAAGGCGCTTGGATTACCGATGTGGAAGGTAATAAGTATATCGATTGCCTATCTGGTGCTGGCACGCTAGCGCTTGGGCACAATCATCCTGTGGTTATAGAAAGTATCAAAGCGCTGTTAGACAGCAACCTACCGATGCATACATTGGATATCACCACACCGTTAAAAGATAAATTCAGCGAGTTCATGTACAAGCTACTCGCCACCAATAGCGATGAGTATTGCTTGCAGTTCTGTGGCCCGACGGGTGCTGATGCGGTAGAAGCCGCTATCAAACTGGCCAAACAAGTCACTGGTCGTTCAGGTGTGGTTAGCTTCAGCGGTGGCTATCATGGCATGACACATGGTGCGCTGGCGGTCACAGGGAACTTGGCACCTAAACAAGGTATCGAAGGCCTGATGGGCTCGGTACAGTTCTTGCCTTATCCCAATATGTATCGCTGCGTGTTTGGCTTGCCTTTTGAGCAGAGCATTCATGCCCATATGCGCTACTTTGAAAACTTCCTAAAAGATGTAGAGAGTGGTGTGGTAAAACCAGCTGCAGTCATCTTAGAAGTTATACAAGGGGAAGGCGGTGTCAACCCTGCGCCCATAGAGTGGCTAAAGCATGTGCGCCGAGTGACAAAAGAGCTTGGTATCATGCTTATCATCGATGAAGTACAAACAGGGTTTTGCCGTACAGGACGTTGGTTCGCCTATCAATACGCTGACATCGATCCCGATATGATTGTGATGTCAAAGGCAATCGGTGGTGGTCTGCCACTTGCGGTACTGGGTATCAAAAAACAATACGATGTATGGCAGGCGGGCAATCATTCTGGCACGTTTAGAGGCAATCAATTAGCCATGGCGACTGGCCTTGCTACCCTCAATTACTTAAAAGACAACAACGTTGCTGACTATGTTTTAGAAATAGGCGCGTGGTTTATGGCGCAGCTAAAGATACGCCAACAGCGCTATCCAAAAATGGGCCAAGTCAGAGGGCGTGGTCTCATGATTGGCATAGAAATCGTCAATCCCAGCCTACCTAAGCAAAATGATGGTAGCTATCCAGCAGACAGCGATGTGGCTGCCAAAATCCAACAAGCGTGTTTTAAGCATGGATTGGTGATTGAAAAGGGCGGGCGCGGTGGCACAGTACTGCGATTATTGCCGCCACTCAATATAACTAAAGATGAGCTGCAGCAAGTCTTGCAGAAGCTTGATATGGCGCTAGAAGACAATCAATAGTCTTGCCAGCGCTTTAGCATGATTCACACATTTATAAAAAAACTCTGATAACGACTCTAATAACGACTCTAATAATAAGTCACTTATTTGCGATTTATACCATCGTAGAATAAACAAGTGAGGACATTTTGCATTTATTAAACCAGAAAACCAGTGAGCAATATGTCAAGCATATGCAAAAAACCGGCGCTGTCATCAAACAGTGGCTAGACGACAATAACGTCTATTTGGGCGGCACGCCGCAACAAGTGCAAGCGACCAATGCCTTTAGCATCCGTGAACAAGGCCGAGACATCGACACGATACTTGCTGATATTCAAAACAAGTTTTTACCCAGTTGTGTGTCGACGGCCAATGCGAATTGCTTAGCCCATTTACATCCACCCACACTGGTCATCGGTCAGATTGCTGAGATGATTATCGCAGCCACTAACCAAAGTATGGACTCGTGGAACCAAAGCCCAGCAGCGACCTATATCGAAAAAGACTTAATCCATTGGTTATGTCAACGTTGTCAGTTTGGTGATATCTCTGATGCCTTCTTTGATGAACAGACAGGCAGTAACGCTGGTGGCGTCTTTACCAGTGGTGGTACGCAAAGTAATCTGATGGGTCTACTACTGGCACGCAATCAATTCTATAAGGCTAAGGGTGTTGATGTGCAAAAGGACGGCCTAATGGGTCAGCCTGTTGGCCACATCCTATGCTCAGACCAAGCGCACTTTTCTATTGAAAAAAACGCCGCGCTACTAGGTTTAGGCCAACGTTCCGTCATCAAAGTAGCGACTGATGCATCAGGTGCCATGCTGATGTCTGACTTACAACATCAGATAAATCGGCTAGGTGCTGACAATGTGATGGCCATCATCGCAACTGCGGGCACAACGGATTTGGGTGCGATTGATCCTCTAATGGCTATCGGCAAAATTTGCCGTGATGAACAGATATGGCTACATGTCGATGCGGCATGGGGCGGGGCATTGCTACTATCACAGCGCTATCGACACTTGATTGAGGGGCTCAATCAGGCTGATTCTATCACTCTAGATTTTCACAAGCATTTCTTCTTACCGATCAGCTGCGGTGCTTTTCTCTTACGAGACAATCAAAATTTCGAGAGTATTCGCCATCATAGCGAATATCTAAACTCTGCTGATGACGAACAAGACAATATCCCAAACTTGGTGACGTACTCTTTGCAGACCACACGCCGTTTCGATGCCTTAAAGCTGTGGATGGCGCTGGACTTACTGGGAACGGATGGTTATGCAACTTTGATTGATAGCTGTCTGGATACTGCTAAGCAGGCGGCACAGCTGATTGATGCAAATGAAAATTTTGTACTGGTACATGAGCCTATTATCAGCAGTGTTTTGTTTTACTTTATACCTAAAGATGCTGTGCTATCTGATGAGCAACTCGCTCAGCTCAATCGCCACATTGCACAAGAATTATTGGTCAATAATATCGGCAATGTGGCCACCACCCAGTTTGAGCAGCGCCTGTGCCTTAAATTCACCATTCTAAACCCCAATACCCAAATCAATGATATTGCAGACATCATTGAGCATATGGCTACTGCTGGTTTTAACCAACTCAATTCTGACAACCTGAACGTTGATGGGAGAAAATAACATGATGCAGCATAAAACGCTTGATCGTCTCACACTACAAAATCTAATCAATGCTTACTGTTTTGAAACTGGGCACGGCGATATTATTACCGTAGAGCAGCAGGATGATATACAGAAGCAGGCCTCACAAAACAAGCCTCTATTAGTGCTAATGCTATTGCCTTCGAACACGGTAATGGTCGTACCTGTCGATAGAGTGAGCCAATTGGGTCAGCATCGTTTGGCGGGCACGCCGCTTATATTGAATAAGCAGGTAAGCATACGATCAGAATCGAAATTAGACACGCAACTGGACGACCCTTTGCAAAACAGCCGATGGATAAAATCCTCTGCTATGAGCCTAGCGTCTTTTATTATTGAAGACATTGTGCATCGTTATAAAGACAAAGCGACGCTAGATGCCAATGGCGTATTAAAGCGTTGGATTGAGAGTTATGAAGGGTTAAAGACTATTTTAGAGTACCGCAATGATGAGATTGATGACATCGTTGACTATCAGCAAGATTTCATTCAGACCGAACAAAACCTTATTTACGGTCATGCCATGCATCCTACACCCAAAGGCCGTGCTGGTTTTTATGGGGCCGAATGGGCGAAGTATGCGCCCGAGACCAGTAGCAAAACCCAGCTGCACTATTGGCTAGTGCACCCCAACTGCATTACAGAAGAATTCGTAGATGGCGACAGCATTACCACAGCGCTAAAATCCAAGCTACAAGCTGATATGAGTGGCTATCAACAGCAACTTGTGGATGAGTATCCTGACTATAAGCTGTTGCCATTGCACCCTTGGCAAGCAAGGTTTTTGCAGCAGCAGCCGTGGTATCAAAAGCTGTTAGAGAGTGGTCAGTTGTTTGACTTGGGTGAACTCGGTTGGTATTTGCATCCAACAACATCAGTACGCACACTGGCTGCCTTTGATGCGCCTTGGATGTTCAAGTTGTCGTTATCTGTAGCAATCACCAATTCCGTGCGGATTAACCTGCCCAAAGAATGCAAACGCGGCATGCATGCCTGCCGAATCTGGCGTAGCGACTATGGTACTCAGCTCAAAACCGAGTACCCTACGATTGCGGTATTGAATGACCCTGCTTGGATTGCCTTACGTATCGATGGAAAAATCATTGATGAAACCATTTGTATCTTACGTGACAACCCTTTTACAGCGGATGCGCAAGTCACCAATCTTGCCAGCTTAAGCCAAGATCATCCAACCCGTCTTACCAATCGCTTAGAGACACTGTTTAAGTCTATTCATAAACGGACAGATGAGCCTTTAGAACAGGTGGCTATCCAGTGGTTTGATACTTATTTGCAAGTTGGTTTTATACCGCTTATTCATATGTATTATCAGCATGGTATTGGGTTTGAGGTACATCAGCAGAACAGTCTGATTGAGCTGATAGACGGCTATCCTACTAAATTTTGGGCCAGAGACAATCAAGGGTTTGGCTATATTGCGGAGTATGCCACGCCGCTCATTGACGCTTATCCCGAGCTTATTAGCGAAGGAGAGTGCGTCATTCCAGAAGACTTTGCCGACTCAAGATTTGCCTATTATCTAGTTGGCAACAGTATATTTGGTCTTATTACTGCTATTGCTCGTACTCAGCTTGTGAGTGAGGAGACATTAATCACGACGTTTAAAGCATGTCTAATCGCGTTAGAGCAACAATATCCGCATCGTTCATTATTTGACTTGTTATTGCGTAGCCCTACATTGCCATTTAAGGGCAATCTACTCACCAGACTCTATGCGCTCGATGAGCTGACCGCACCTGTTGAGACCCAGTCTATTTATGTCGATATCCCAAACCCTATGATGACATAGCAAGTCATATTGAGACGGCAAAGATAAGCACACGATAGAAGTTAGGGTTCAACAAGAACTAGCAGCAGAATTAACGTGACCACCAAATCACTAAGGGGCGACCGTGTTAGATATTATTGGGATTGGCGTAGGGCCGTTTAACTTAAGTTTGGCGGCATTACTGACAAAGACCGACGTAACCGCCAAGTTTTTTGAGCAAAAGGCTGAGTTTAATTGGCATAAAGGCATGATATTGCCGAGCACCACACTGCAAGTGCCTTTTATGGCAGACTTGGTGACACTGATAGACCCAACCAGTCCTTATTCTTTTTTGAATTATTTGCATACCCAGCAGCGATTGCTTAAGTTTTACTTTTTAGAAGAGTTTAAAATTTATCGTAAAGAATACAATCACTATTGCCAATGGGTAGCAGAGCAACTGGATAGTCTGAATTTTGATGCGGCAGTGATCGACGTGGCATTTGATGACAATAATGATGGGTTTTTAGTGACAGTCTCTGAACAAGGTACACAAAACACCTATCATGCTAAAAATTTAGTCATAGGAACAGGCACACAGGCCACGCTACCACCATCGCTGCAAGACATTGCCAAACAAGCGCCTAACCGCTGTATGCACACCGCCCATTTTTCAGACAATTTTGACTTAGATAGTCTTAAGTCGAACAGCCTTGATCTGAATAGCACTAAGACAGAAGACAAGCTGACCAAAATATTGGTGTTGGGATCTGGGCAGTCTTCAGCAGAGGTGTATCGGACCTTATTCGATCAACAGTTTGATGGCGATAATAGTACTAATGATGGCCCTAAGTTTCAGTTAGATTGGATGACTCGCTCGGCAGGCTTCTTTCCAATGGAGTACTCCCCATTAGGCTTAGAGCATTTTAGCCCAGCGTATACAGATTACTTTTATCATTTAGACTCAGCAACCAAACCTCAAGTCACTGCTAAGCAAGACCTGCTCTATAAAGGTATGGGCTTTGAGACTATACGCGATATTTATCATCGTCTCTATGAGCGCAGTATTACCAATCAAGATTTGTATTCGACGTTGCTGTCTAACTGTGAAGTGGTTGAAGCAACGCTGACAACAATGCTAGAAGCGCCAGAGCCGACAGACACCATAAAACTGGTGGGCAGACAGCGTGAACAGAATCAATCATTTACTGCTGAGTATGATTGTGTGATTGCTGGTACAGGCTATCGTTACGGTCTACCTGAGTGTTTAAACACGATACTGCCTGCCATCGCGCATGATGAGTTTGAGCAGCCAGTCATTGATAGAGACTATGCACTGAAATATGTGCTGACTGATCAAAAAGACATCGCGACTGATGGCAAGATTTTTGTACAAAACCAAGAGGTGCACACCCATGGCGTTGGCGCACCAGACTTGGGGCTGGGTGCTTATCGAGCAGGGTGTATCGTCAATCAGTTAACAGGTGAACAGACCTACGACACTGACGCCTTAAAAGTGTTTCAAAATTTTGGCGCGTAGTTTTTATAAGCATCGTATTTCATCAAAACCATATTAACCACATAGCAAAATAATAACTAGGAGCAAGTCATGCCGACTATTACCCAAAATTTGCCCGATACCTTTAGCATTGAGGCTTATCAAAAGACGTTTGCCTTGCGACCTGTCAGCTACCCAGATGATATGCCATTGCTGTATAAATGGATGCATGCCGAGCATGTGGTTGATCAGTGGCAGCTACATCTACCGATGCCGCAATTAAAAACCCATTTTGAAAAAATGCTGGCCGATGATCATCAGCGTCTCTATCTCATACTCTGTGATGATAAGCCGATTGGCTATACAGAGATTTATGAGACGGCTCGTGACCGGTTATCTCAGTATTACAAAGCCAAAGAAACGGACATGGGCTGGCATATTTTGCTTGGCGATCCAGCGGTGGTTGGCAAAGGCTATCTCAAGCCAACAGGCATGATGATCAGCAAGTTTATATTTGAGCATACTGAGGCCAAAAAAATCGTAGTCGAGCCGGATAGTAAGGTTGCTGTCTCTTATACACATCTGACGCTGCCGACGACTCCTTAC
>OJBZ01000678.1_pt1 | contig 16246 bp, 29 predicted proteins | sample 1591671 | NCBI WGS metagenome assembly OJBZ01 (sample SAMN05416850, study PRJEB24817) | seawater metagenome | isolation source: Sea water | place: Canada:Atlantic | collected 2013-07
CTGCCACGGCATCTGTACTGGGCAAAACAAACCACTGGATAGCATGTGTAGACTCGATGTAGTTAGTTACCTCCTCACTAACACCACGCATGAGCGAAAACGCCACACTGTTCTCCTCAAAGTGCACCTCTTTCAAATAGTTTCTAAAGCTCTGCTGCAGTCCAGCCATTAGAAATTCTTGCATGTTGAAGATGTCGAAAGCGCGGTGAGGTTGTGGTTGGCCGTGGAGGTCTAACTTATCTTCGTAAATATGCGACAAATACACAACAGGAGGCTGGTCGAATTGACCGTCGTGATAAATTGTATACTCCAACGGCACCATAATATCACCAGACTCAAAGGCTAACAGTCCCGATTCTATCGGCTTCATCTCAAGGTAGGTGCCTTTCTCTTGGCACTCCTCATACTGGTCTATGGATTTATCTTTGTATTTCGCTATCTGCCGCGCCTTAACAGAAGAAATTAAGTCGCTGAAAGGACTACCCCCAACTCCTTCTATTTTACTTAGTGGTATTTCCTCTGGCTTCACATTGCTAAAGGGACTATTGGTCTTTTTTACTTGTTTACTCATCTTGAAATCATCCTTGTCGCATCATGGGTAAATTATATCATTCGCTAGGACTGCGATTTTTATCATAATGCACATTGCGCGCGTCCTGAGCGATCTTTTAGCCGAACATATCCATCTGCACTACCGAAGCCTTATTATCTTCATCTAGAGACGCCTGGTGCGCCTCACGCTCTTCTACTGTCACACTGTTTGCGTAGTATAGGTTTTCAAAGTACACACCAGCTTGCGTCATGGCGTTGATAGCTTGCGCACGCTTCGCCTCTTCATGCAGACGTTTGATAGCGCCCTTGCGAAGTTTGATCACGCCATGGTGCAGCATCACCTTAAGCATTTCAGTAGGGTCTGCATCGGCCAACCCAAGTTCCATCATGTCCAAGAAGGTGTCGTTAACAAAGCGGTCAGCCGTCATGGCGTCCACTGTGAAGGCGTTCACCTCTTCAACAGATACCACGCGCTCTACAGAGCCGTCGTTTTGCGCAACCATACGGCCTTGAGCTGCTGGATAGTGGTTATCCATTACCATCAGCCCCGTTGCTACAAACCCACGCCCAGCAGTCATGGTTTTCAACATGGTGTCCAGATGCACGAAGCGAGTCCCTTTAGGGCGCTTGTCACCCATCAGGAAGCGTCCTGCTTTCTGGGCATCTTCCAATGTGGCGTAAGTCGTTAAGTCTTTCTCATCGAAGTCGTAGCGCTCACCTTCAACATGAATATCATTCCAGATGCGCATCGCTTCACCCGCTACCTGCTCACCGCCTTCACGCGCCCAGTGGTACTGAATAGCCACCAACGCTTGCTCAGTGATCATTTGGAAACGTGGGTCGATACCCAAGTCATCGGCTGCTTCCATTTCACGCGCATCAATCGTCAGAACAAGGCGTAATAGCTCTTTGCGGTACTGTAGAGAGTACTGGTTGAAGTTAACTTTCAACCAACCCTGCGCATCGATGTCACGACCCACGATAGAGCGTGAGCGTTCCATGTCGTGCAAGGTGTTGTTCATGAAGGTACGTAGGGCAACAAACGGTTGCATGTAGCCGTACTGGCGTTCATCCGTCAAAATTTGCTGTTCAAGTGACTTGTCGTTAGGTACCAATGAGCACAATACACAGCCAAAACGCGCACCACAGGCCTTATCTGCTTTCTTGTTGTTACCAAAATAAATATCACAAGCCCCGCCATTTCCGGCAGCGTAATGCTTTCTCAATCCTCTCGCCTCAAGCTCAGCAAATGACTCAATATGGCCATCTTCGATTTGACCGATTAACGCCCATACCTCTTTCACAGACCAGTCCTTGATAGGTGCTTGGGTGAAGCCCATGTCAGTTGAGGCGATGGTGTTGATAGTCTCGCCACGCTTCTCCAAGTTAGCGGCACGCGCTACTGACTCATCAGAACGTGAACCTGATAGCGAGATAACCTTCTCGGTTTGGTATAGCGCTCTAACTTCACGCAGGTGGGCAATAGCAGGCTGTACCTTCCAATCTACTGCACACGAGCGGCCACCCTGTGTGGTTTCCGGCGTTCTCAATAGCTTTCCACGGCCAATGTACTCAACCATAGGGGTTGCTGATAGTGTTGGTGCTAAGAACTTCGTTTTAATAGGAAGGTCGTAGTCCTGAGCGTAAAGGTTTGCTGCGGCATGGATCTCTTTCAAGAAGCCGTGTACTTCAAAGTTATCTAACGTGGTGTCTGTCGTTACCAAGTATAGAGTACCAACGTTCACGCCCTCTTCCTTCGCTTGTTTAAGCGCTTCGATAGCACAATGAGCAACGCAAAATGAATCTTTACCTGACAAACCCACACTCACGATCCAACCTTGGGTGAATAGTGATTTGATGTTTTCGATTGTACTGGTTAATTTTTTCATTTCGCTCTCCTCATTTGATGTGCCTATCATCTCAAAAGTGCCATCATTTTGCAATACATTTTTAATCCACTTGTGGATTAGTGCACTCCTATTTATATAGCTCAAATTGGAATTTACGTGAAAAAATATAGTTGCAATTTACTCTCATTTTGATAATATAGTTATCAACGAATGAGGAGAAACAAACATGTTCACATTAAACATTGAATTTCAAAGCACAGATGAAATCAACGATGCCCTTGAAGCCCAGGGCATGAAGAAGCTAAACACCCACTTGTCTGATGCCACCCGCACGCTAGTGGCTAAAGCGAAGGATGTGGCGGTGTATGCTACGGGCGTACTCGGCGCTCCTGCTATGGTATACAGACATGCTTTTCACGTTGAATGCAACGTCAATGGTAAAGTAAAGGTCACGCCCTTCGACGATGAGACGGAAGTGGGAGCGTTCTTGGATACACTTGATGTTCAGGATATGAAAAGACCTAACAGCTTTTCTGACATCAGACGTACGCTGGTGGCCAGGACAAAGGACTTTGCTATATACGCAACGGGCACATACGGCAAGCCAGGTACTGTGTATAAGCATGCCTTTGACGTTGAATATAACGTCAATGGTGAAGCGAAGGTCAGCTACTTTGATCGTGAGGCCGAAGTGGAAGCGTTCCTAGATGAGCTATACACTAACAAATTGGCAGGTTGCTAAGGAAATATCATGGCTAAGTTAACAAACGCCCAGAAAATACTTCTGGAAGTGGCTAAAGGCGGCACTTACGATGGCGCATATGCGGGCAAAACTTACACTTTTTGCATACATTGCGGTGCGGATATTGACGTTGACGTCTGTGAAGATGAGTGCCTCTCTCAGTTGGCACGTAAGGAGTTAGGCCCTGTCTGGCTCGACTTTGAGGCTGATGTGCTAAAGCGAGAGCGTGAAGAGCGCGAAGCACGCAAAGGTGAAACAGAGGCGTCGCGCTTCCGCTTAACCCGTATTCAGCAAGAACGAGTAAAAGTTGATTGTGATGTCTGTGGCGCACTTGTCTCTCAAGAGGGTCTAAAGCAGCACCAAAAGTCACAACGCTGCCAGCGCCGTTCAACAGCAGTGGCTCGCCACGACAAGGTCGCATATGCCGAGTCACTTAACCGGTTAGCGAAGGCGTAGCACTGATGGCCAAACAGTGGAAAGCACACACTGTGGAAGATATAGCCAGAATCGCCAAGAGGCAAGGCTATTACCTCTATCCAGACAAGCTCCCTTCTAGCGTCAAGAGTGTCATCGGTGAAAACTTGCAGGTGGCGTTTAGGCTGAACATCCTTAACAAAGTGCCCATCATTCAGGGTGCTGGTAAGAAGTATCGCTTCATTCACGAATCCAGACGCAGCACCTTTTCGCAGCCTAAGCGTGCTAAAGTTCCTACTCGAGAAGCGATCATGCTCGAATTGAGTAAAGGCGACATCACTGTGACCCGAGGACAGCACAGTCAGGCGTTGGCCCAAAAGCAGCGCGCAAGTATTCTTGACAGGCTAGTGTATGAGGGGCGTGCAAATCGACAAAAAATGGGCGAAAAAACACTCCGATTCACGCTTACCGAGCCACGCAGTATTGAAGAGACTACAGAGTCGCTGCGTCACGTGTACCGTTCTTGCAGGAAAGCTCTCAGTGACGATTTGCTTTTTAGTAAGATGAATACCGCTTTAAATACTTCTGGCTATAGGCAGGCTGACAAGGATGTACTTGAAAAACTTCTGAGGGGCGAGGTCAAGCCCGAGGATATGCTTAGCGAGCTGGCTATCAAACCTTCATCCTGCCTAAAAGAGTGATGATGGAGCACTCCAGGAGCTTTCCTTCATGACAGGTTGGAATTTCCTTACATCCCTTGAGTGACGCGGGTTTCGCCCGTTTTAATTTCAAGTTAAACCTTGCAATACTCGTGTACACGAGTGTAATAAACATATACTCAAGAAGTAAGGAAAACAGCACAATGACTAAGACGGATATCCAAGGTGTTATAAGACACAACGAAAGACTTAAATCAAAGTATCATGCGCTTAATACCAAAGATGCTGACAAAAAAGTAGTTAAGCATGAAAGAATTATTACGCAGTGCGAACAAGTCATTAAGAGCAATGAAGGCTGTTGATAGTGAGGTTGCTGCTCTTGAAGAGATGATTGCTTAACGTCGACCTATCAGGCAGCATTCACTTGCTGCCTAAAGTATGATGCGAAATGTGTGGCCTACATGGTCGCGCTTTCGCTGGTCTTGCACTCATCCAAAGTCCAGCCAGGACAGTACACACCATCATAATTGAAGCAGCATCGCTGGCCGCTAACGCATCCATGGCACCGAATACATACAAGGTCGACACCACAAACGCCATCATCACACACACAATCACGCCTAACACACTGCCAGCATAAGCAATGCGTTTCTTTGTCGTCGGTTTACTTTGTGTCGTGAAGGTCATAACAGGCCACCTCGCGTCGAATTATACGTATAAAAACATATACAATTACGGCGAACCCTACTATGAAAGGTAGACCTTGTCAATAACTTTTGTTTGTTATATCATTCATTGGGTCGATTGAAAGAAGGTGAAAGCCCTTGCTAGGCTTAGGTGTGGCAGGTATTTTATCTTTTTAAGGGCGGGTGGCGTATTCAATATTATGATGGCATTCCTTGGGTTACCAGAAAGAAAATCAAATCGCCTCTCTCACGTCCACCAGCTTTACAGAGTCACCATTGAAATCGTTCTCTACGGTGGCGGCATGACCTGGTTTAACATCAAGAAGCAGCATTACAGCAACACTTATTACCAAAATAATAAAGGCTGAAATAAAGGCACTAGCAAGTTTTCTCATCATCATATCCTTTTAAAAGCTGGGTGGTTGGCAGAGGCCAAAGTTCGGGTTTAGGCGTTAGACTATCATGTCCAAAACGCTCACTTCATCGCTCATCAGCAATGTCCTATTATAGCGCATAAGCTTATCATTTTGCAATGAAAATCAGCGGCCACCCTAACCATGAAGCCACTGAGTTTCGCACAACTAATTGGGTTTACACCTTAATACCTAACGCCTTCAACTCTTCTAGGTCATTGTGAAACACAGGCTCCACACCGTTTTTCGCTACGGACGCTTTCATCTCAGCAACAGTTTTGTCATAACTGCTTTGAAGCACTTCAAGGCCATTTTTGTATTTTTTCGCTACGTCAATCATGGGTTCTTTGAAAAGCATGGTGAACGTACTATCACCCGAGGTGAAGACGAAACCTTTAACAACTTGTTTTTTGATCTTCGCAACTCTCTTTTTATCTTCTTTCTGCTGCTCTGCAAGGTTCATCATGTCTGCATTGATGGCATCTAACACTGTATCGTAAGTCACCTCATCAATAGTGTCCATGAAGCTGTAATCACCTTCAAGCAGCACACGACGCAAATCAAGCTCATCAATTTTGGCGTGAACGTCATTTTTGACATCATCGCTTACGAAGGTGGTGTAAGACTCTCCACTCCATCCATCATGCGCAAATTTAGCAACCCTTTTCTTTCCCATGTAAAGCGTGGCAGTTTCGCTTAAGTGCCCTTCACCGGCATCAAAACGCTTCGCGCTTTTAAGGCTAAAGAATGGCGAGTAGATGTCGCGAAGGATTTCTTTATTTGATTTTTTAGTGTTGGTTTCCATGGTGCTTCTCCTCTTTATTTGATGATTCTATCTTCGCATATGCATTATCATAATGCAATGATTAATATTCACTAGTGGATATTAAGTTTGCAGCGCGCTCAAAAGGGAGCACCTGCGTGGAAAAAACAACCCGACACACTACATTGGTTTTCATTAGTAAATAAGGATATAAATAATGCAGTTACCGACACACCATATCAAAATGTATATAATCAGACTGTTTGTGCTTCTATCGATAAGCCTCTCGGCATGCTTAGTTTACTACGGCTATGCACCCCATACCTACTCCGATAGTGAAATCGCAAATAGCTCCGAGCCTGGGATGTTGCTTTTCATCGCAAGTGAATACGCCGCTTATTTACTGTATCCAGCTGCACTCATTGTCTTCACCTTCCCGTTCAGAGCGCACTTACGTTGATGAAAAGGATGTAGCGCTACTGCAAGATTTGTTTTTGTAGCCTCACTTTCTTGCCATGCGAAAGGACTCGCATGGCAACCAGGATATAATAAGTCATAACCAACGTAAGGAATAGACATGACTTCACACGACACGCCAGTACCTAAACCTAGCCAAACTTATCTAGTAATGACCTACGTCGTTGCGGCCATCGGGCTAGCCTGTTATCTAGTCGGCTTATTTAATGCTGACATACAACTTAACGAGAAGGGTTATTACCTTGCCATTTACGTTCTGGCCATGTTTTCCACGGTAGCGCTACAAAAAAGTATTCGCGACAAAGAAGATGGACTAGACTCCACCTCTAATTCATTCATCACGATGAGTTGGTGCGCACTTGCTGCCGCCGTCGCGTTTCTGTTAGTTGGCCTGTTCAATGCGAACATGGCGTTAAGTGAAAAGGGATTTTACGGGGTTACCTTCATCATGTCGTTATTTGCTTTGATGAGCGCACAGAAAGCGAAATGCGATAACGCCCTTTCTGAAAAGGTCTTGGCTCGCACAGAAGAGCCGGAGCAATCACACGTTGAGCGAAGCACCGTCTAAAGCGCTGATTTATGAAGGTGAGGCCAACATCATTCAGCGCCTCATTAGCGCAGACATTCACGCCTTGGGTTACCGCAAAAAGCTTTCGCTGCTAGCTTTGTGGCTATAAATGGCTTGCATTCTTTGGTGCGTACCGACTCGCAGGACGCGCCTTCCTATCTATTTTTGCAGTAAACCAAAGCCAAACTACCCCTGCACACACGAGCACAACAGAAAGTGCATACTCATACCATTCGTGGTGCACGTCACTCACTGAATATACCAGCGCCAACACAAAACCAGAGAACATCAATGTAAGTATACCTATGGCATTGAACGCAGAGGCGCCATGCTTGCTTACGGCAACTTTTTCTTTCACAGGATATGTCATAAACACTACCTTAACTTACGTACTGCTCTTATTTGTAAACGGCATTATCGCCAGCTTGGCGTTTTTCGAAGAATGAATTCCTCATTCAATATCTTCCCCTCTCTCGTTCACATGGTTTCGTACCGCCGCCACAATGCACGCTTCGAAATCCAGCCCTTGCTGATAGACAAGGTGCATCAAATTACATAGCAAGTCTGACACCTGCGTTTCGGTGTCTTCACCTTCGACACCAGTTTCTTTACTAAACACATCCAAGGCTTTCTGGGCTGAATCTGCACGTTGTTCATGATTTTCTCCATAATTTAATTAGCTGAGAATGGCTCACATTGCTTCACTTAAGTAACACTTAACCATATCGGCTTTAACACAAAGCGCCGCTGCATCATATTGAAGCCAACTTATATGATAGCTTGAACTTTGAGATACAGGGTGCACAAGGTACATATCATGCTCATCCACATCAAGAAGTTCTGGGTTAAAGTACGTGACATAAGGGTTGCCGCCAGAAGATATATACCAAACTTTGCGTCCCTCTTCATCCATGACAGGAATAAGCTCATCGACTGTTTTTTGCATTGCGCGTGGTAGGCGATGGGCGTTCGCCACATCTTCTCTAAACACCTTCAACGAATGATGCTTTTCTTTCAAAGCTTGCCTGTACTCAGGCGACCCGATGCGTAATGCTGCATCATCGTGAGTACCCGTGGTAGCGTTAGCGTCCACCAGCAATACGTAACCGACACTTGCTGACCAGATTGATATTGCGATTATAGTGATATTTAGTAATTTTCGCATTGCCTTCATCCTTACTTACGGCGAGGCTAGCAAAGGCCAACCTCACAGGTTTTATTTACGCCACTTGTGACTCTGACACTGGCATATCAAGCAGCAACTCTTTGAATTTTTCGTTGCCCTCAGGCGTCAAGTTGACGTGATTTTTAGCCAGTACGGCATTTACCATTTGCGAGAATAGGTAACGGTCTACCTGTGCATCTGCGAGCGCTTTTTTGGAAAAACGCTTCAAGGCCATAACATTCGACTTCATACCTGAGAACGCGGAAAAGGTTCTAAACCCCCCACTGATTCTCATAGGAGACACACTGATATAAATCCCACGCTCTTCACGCTTATGTGTGAAACAGTTAGTGCCGCCAATATTGTAGTACATCTCAATCTCAAGAATATTTGGCGCGTCACTCAGTGAATCCTTTAACTTTCCATCGCTAATAACAAGGGGTAAATCTGCAATTTTTCTACGTGGATGACTCATAATTTCCTCTCCTCAAGTGAAGTCTTATTATGGCCTTTTTATTATCATTTTGCAAGTTATTTAAGTACCTAAAAGCCCCTAAACCAAGAAAAACAAGAGGTTTACGCTAACATGTGGAACATCTTGCATTGCACGTACTACTTGGGATTACACGTGGAAACTATATTGGGAAACAGTACCTTTGGCATGGAGGTGGAATGGATAGTTAATGATCGGGCGAAAAAGCAACCGGGGTCGATGCCGACACTTTCCTTAATGGCGCTAAAGCGTCAAAAGTTGAGGTTAGCACAGAGACTCAAGCCTCTTTTGTCGAATTTAAAACTCAGCCTCACGCCAACTTCAAGGCATTCTCTGATGACGTGGCGTATTCACATCACCATGTGAACTCACTGCTAAACATGCAAGGGCTGGAAGTAGAACCTGGCGCAACACATCCCACCAGCTCTTGGTGCACGCAACATATCGACAAAACCGCCTACTTGAAACCTCCGACGACTCATCGAAGAATCGAGTCGTAGAATGCGGCGCTAAATATGTTCAACCGCGTCGTGATGAAAGAACCGCATTGCCACCAGCGTGATGCTATGAGCCATTTACTCTCAAATGCTACGTGGGCATGCCACCCTAATGACTACCTTCACTTTACGAAGCGATCGCTGGTGGCGTTATCCCACTTACCGGGCTGCGTGCCAACCTACCTCACGTCGCATTACCCCGAGGACATTAACCCGGCAGACTACATTGCAAAACCCATTAACGGCCATTCCGGGGAAGGCATTTTTCATCACTTAGACCAGCAAATCCTGGCAGCACTTAGTGGCCGGCCCTACGTTCTCCAGAAGAAAGTGCATTTCAACGATTGCGTACGCCTGACTTGCGGGACCCTGCATAAAGCCGAAGTCCGCTTTATGTTCTTAATTGAACCCGGCCAAAGACCTTTACACCTCACCACGATGATACGCCATGCGAAGCACAGCTTAATGAACGGTCGCCAGTTTTTTGCCGACCCACTCGCTGGGACCAACATCCTTCTAAGCGAGGCCCCTAATGTCACCATTCAAAGTCGGGGCGCTGTTATGTGCCACTAGCTTTATGGGCATTTATAGCTACTTCCAGTTCGCGGCCAGCGACAGCTATACGACTGACATCGCGTATATTGATGGACAGGTCATCACGCACCGGGCACCTCACGATGCGACGGTGAAAGAGGTAAAGGTCTCGCTGGGGCAGATGACCAATGATAACACCACGTTATTTCTACTTGATGCACCCGCGCTGGAGGATGCATTACATCACGCCAGCCTTGATATAGAGGCGCTAACTGAAAAGTACGCGGCACTGAGTGCACAGCTAAATCAGTTACGCATAACCGAAGGCGCCCTGCAGAATGAATATCAACTTGCTAACCAGGCAGTGTTAACAAGCCACGAATTATCGGGCATTTACCGGGCAGCGCAAAAGCAGGGTAACGTCGATAAGATCACCGTTACGCAGCACCACATTGAACACTTAACACTGGAAAAATCAGCTCTCTCTCCAGCGCACGTTGTCGCAAAACCGCTATGCCATGTTAAGCATGGAAGCGGAGCTGACTGAGATAAAGTCGCACACCACAACACGCCTGTACGATAAAGACAGCCTAGCCGAACAGCGCAACACACTGCGCATTATCGCACCGAATACAGCCGTGATAACCGAGATTGCTGTAGGGCAAGGTGAGTACGTAAACAAAGGGGATATGCTTGGGCAGTCGGTTAACACCCGGACCATTCATGTTGTCGCCTATTACAACGAGGATAGCCTGGCACATATAAAACCGGGCGACACCGTCAACGTTCACATCGAGGCCTTAAAACGAACCATCACCGGGCGCATTCGCGCTATTGGTGCCCTCGCCGGTGGCTCAGCTGCCAGCGCTTCGGTTAACTACACAACAGGGTACGTCGCGCGGGTGAAGCAACGGGTTCCCGTTTACATTGATGCGGCGAGTGCTAAAGAGCGGGCCCTTCTGCAACAACTCCCGCTTGGGCTGTCTATTCGCGTAAGCAAACCGTAACATCATGCTCAACAAATACTTTGCATCGCACCATATGCCGCTCCTAGGGGCGTTTATCGCCTCACTAGCTGCTATCACGAGCATTACTTCCATTAGTGCCTCTGTACCGTCCATAGCGGGCGTATTCTCGGTATTTGAACAAGATGTCTCTGCAGTGACGTCCTATTATCTTGTCACCACCATCATTACACTGCCTTTAACCGGTGTCATGGTGAAACATTGGGGATTATTACCGGTAACCCGGTGGGCGGTTATAGGCTTTTGCCTTGGGAATATACTGGCCCTGTTCGCGCAAAATTTAGAAGCGTTGCTGGTGGCGCGTATCTTTTCTGGGCTATTCAGTGGCATGTTGATGCCTATCCCTTACATTTTTATCAAGCAACACTGCCGGTCCTACCAACACAACACTTGTGGGAGAGTAATAAAGTTTCATACCATGACCGCCTTTAGTTAGAGCTTTGCAGCAGGTAAAATCCTTTGCTGAATAATAAAGTGTCATACTGAAATGAAAATAAGCTCCGCGAATAAGCTTATCCATAGTAATAAAATATCATACTGGCATGGGCTTATTGGTGTTTCCTATCGCGTTAATTCTTCGAAAAAAGCGTCCCTTAGAGAGATTTCATCAGCGCTCATTTCGTCTATCAGGGAATGAATTTGAGAAATGTGTCCGGCAAAAGATTCGTCGTCAGATGGACGTACCTTTTCCAACTGTTCCCTGATATTTCCCAGCGCAGCAAGGTTAATATTGCAGCGCTCCAAATCTAATACCTGCTGTTTAGTCGCGGCCATCGTATTTCCTATGCGTTTGTTAAGTCTTCGTCTAGCGCTTCCAATGGAGTAAGCCCATCTTTAAAAGACGAATACCAACAGAAAATACCAGTACCTTTTTCAAGAGGTTCGCCAGAGTAAAAAGTGTTATCTCTTTTTAGGTTTTCTTCGTTCAGTTCTGCAAACCATTTTTCAAACCGAGTAAATTCATCATGCGTGAGATTTTTTAGACTTGCTTCATCATTTGGATAGTACGCTATCAATGGCATGCTCATGTCTCCTATGCTCTCTGCGTTAGGCAAATTGCGTTATCAGAACGCGGTTCAACTGACATCGCAGGAGAACCAGAATCTGCCGCACACTGGATTTTCAACTTATTTTCATCATCAATAGCAACATGAAATTCGACACCACTTGCCAACTTAAAAACCACTTTTTCATGTTCTTGCTCAATAATTTGCGGCATCAATTATTCCCATCCAGTTTTGTTCAGTTTATCCCAATCTTCAAAAGCCATATCTGGTGTAGCTTGAGGTTCAGCGAAGAAGTCGCATTGCAAACATTTAACCATGTGCAGGCCACTTTTTCGGCCACTGCCGTCACGGTCAACAAATGGGCCTACGATGACTCTGCCTGAATCTTCTGAACCGCATTGTTTACAATCTTTGCGCTCACGATACGGAGTACCCATGTTGTCTCCTATATCAGCTTACTAACGCACGAACACGCGCTAGCGCTTCGTTAATCACCGTCTGAGGCGCTTTCTCAATAAACTTGATGCCTCTATAGGCATAATCAATTGTCTTTACCTGTTGGCAGAGAACAACACCTTTCGTTTGTGTTTTATCGCCAAGGTTAACTTCAAATCCATGCACTCTTACCGTCGAAGTGATCGGGGCAACCAAAGCAAGTTGGATCTGCTTGTTGAATGGCTCCGGTGACAACACCAAAGCTGGCCTTTTATGGGCTTGCTCATGACCAGCAGATGGATCGAAATCAGTGAAAACAATGTCACCACGAACAGGAATATACTTCTTAACCACTACAGCGCCTCTTTCCCAACGGGTGAATCGTTCAACCACGCCTTATCATCATCATCCAAAGTCATTGTCTCGGGACTGCACTGAGCCAGCAGCTCATCAAGTGAATACTCAAGCTGTCGCATAGGCTCAATGATAATCCGACCATTTTCTGTTTTAACGTCAATCTTTTCGTTAACGTCAAGATCCAATTCCTTCAGCAACACAGCAGGGATAATAACCCCTTTTGAATTACCATACTTGCGAATTACAGTTTCCATAAATAACACCTCATGTGCTAACATTGTATATACATTAACACAATACATCAATGTTGCAACTACATTATAACTCATTTTTGTAAGTCTTCAGTTACGACGCAATTGTTAGTAATAATTGCGCTTTTAAATACGCACATTCTAATTCAGGAACCCAGACTAACGGAAATCCAATGAAAATAAGGGGTTTAGGCTACTTGGTAGGAAACGTTTGAAGTGAGTGTGAATCTATATTACTCAGTATGACACTTTAATACTTAGTATGAGACTTTATTACTCTCCGACAACACTATGCTATTGAGATATTCCGCCTTCACTGCCATGGCACCTGTCTTTGGTGCCGCGCTGGCCGCAGGTACCTCGCCGCGCAGCATTGCGGCTCTCTTCATATTTAACATTACGTTGTGCCTTTTCGCCATTGCGCTGATAGGAAATAAACGTACACCACGCCGTCAACACACTAAACAGACACAAGGCATAGGTCTTAACATCGCTTTTTGTATCTGCATCGCATTAGCGGTCTTTTTAATGGAGCAAGGGGAAACGCTCAACTACACCAATACCCCATTTTTCTTACCCGGCATCTTCGCTTTGCTACTGGCCAGCGTTGTTATCACATGGTGCAATCGACACCACGCCCAGGCGATACTACCGGGCACATTACTGCGTCACCCTCACAACCTCTTCGTTTTGATGGCTTCGTTTTTCTACGGCGGCGTCGTCTATGGCATGCTGTTTTACCTGCCTTACTATTTATCCGTCGCGCACGATGCCACCATGGCACAGATAAGTGCGGTACTGCTGATAGCTGCACTTCCTCAGGTCTTGATGCTACAACTCATGCGCCACCTTATTCTTGCTTACCCAAACAGGAGAACACCTGCAGGGGGCGGGATTAATTCCATCGCAACTACTCCGCGCCATCGGCGTTCCTATAAGTATTCTTTCACTCAGTACGATGATGCTGACAAAGACGCGCAAACAAGACAGCGAAAGCATGTCCAGCGCTTACACGTTATTTCGCACACTAGGCGGCGCTTGCTTCATTACAGGCTTAACAGCATATACAGGGCATCGATTCTTTATTTATGACACCAGCATTCGCGCACACTACCCCACGCCAGACACACAAATGGCATGGCAAGCTGCTTTCTCAGATGGTTTTATGGTTTTACTTATCGCTATTGGCGGGATTGCAGGCATGCTGCTATTAATGGCTTTGAGGAATTTCAGGCGTTGTGATTGATTTCGCAGGGGGATTCGAAGGCGTCAGAGCTAACGCCTTCAATGGGCAACAGGTCAATGCTTATTCGCCTCAATCGGCCTTAACACCCTTATCGAAGTAATCCATCTTTTTGGCAAACTCATACATCTCTATCACACCACGCTTCGCTGTGCCTGATTTCAAGATGAGTTCGTCTTTCATTTCCATCATCTTCTCAACATCGCTTGGCGTATCTGCGGTTGAGATTTCAACGCGAAACAACGGCTGCCGCTTTTTATTGTAATTTTGATTATGCACTAATTCTTTAGTGCGTGGTCTTTTATCAGTGCTCATTCAAAGTCCCCTTAATGTGAGGTTGGTTAATGTTATCCCTTAACGGTAAACGTGATAATACGGTCGCCTTACATAGCTCACGAACAGCTCGTTTACCTATACTGGCAAATACTAAAGCGCCTAAAATGCAAGCTGACTGGTGCAGCCCCAAGACTCAGAGCTGACTGTCCTAATCCAGCAACTTCTTAAATTCATGGAAGGAGCAGTTATTTTGCATTGCCCGCTTATACCCGCTATGCGCCTCTTCGGCATTGCCGAAACACTCTAATAACGTTTTCGCTAGCTTCTTAGCACTATCAATAATCATGGATGAATTCCTGTGTACTGTGAGTTTATGGCGAGGTGCCAATCAATTGCGCTAAACCTTGGCGCGCAACATATCCTCTAATTCGAAGATGTTTAGCCTTAGCTGACGAACAACAGCCTCAGCCTGCTTAACAATGTCTTGAAGTCTCAGCTTCTCCGCCAAGGTATCGCCTTTCTTCGCATCGTTACGCAACTTTCTAACGTATATCTTCGCCAGTCTTAATTGCTCGGTTTCATCGCCAACCTTTGTCATTTTGGCTACTCGCTGTTCGTATGTCACCATGATGGCCTGCCCTTTCTGTTACCCTTTACGTTGTAGATAATAATACTCGTGTACACGAGTGAAGGCAAGTAATTTCACCCATTTTCTTATCATTTTGCAAGATTTTCAGTGAGCATGAACACGCCCTGTTAACGTATTGGCGCGGGTGGCGGTTTCAGCTCGGTGTAACCTGGTGAATAATCCATAAACATTTCGCAGAACTCAGGGTGTAAGCCTCCCTTATCTACGCCTATCGACATTATCTCACCGACGAGGCCACCCAACTTGCCTGGTCGATTCAGGCGAGACTTGGTGGTGAAGTTGTGACCATCTTTACGGATAAGTGTAGAGTACAGGCCTGAGTACGCCGTTTTGGTAGGGTTTAATAACGGGCAGCGTTTCTGGTCGCTATAGACCACACCACCCTTCATAATCCCTCTTGTAGGCATCACAGGCGCGTGAACGCCGGATAAGTCACACATGACGCCATCTTCCACGCTAAATGCCGCTGGCATCGATTCCTCGAACGCAGATAAAGTGTCGTCATCTAACACTTTATCCAACTCAATATGCGTAATGCTGTCAAAAATGGCTTTGGGAATGGAGGGTAAAACCGCGTTTCCCAGCCCGTTAATGCGCTTTGTGCGCAGCTTGATAGCGCGCGTATCCTCCGCCACAGCATTGGCGCGAACAAAATCAGGATCCTCATTTAACAGCGGGAACTTGAATGGCTTTTCTAAGTTGTACTGGGCTACCCATCTCACACTATCAAACACACGACTGTTGGTTTGCGCTATTGCGGTATCCGGCAGGTAGGCCACAACATAGACACGATGGCGGTAGTGTGGAAAATTGAATGCAGTGGCACTGATGGTTTCCCACTCAACGATATACCCCATCTCGTTTAGCTCAACGAGGATCCTATCTAAGCCCTTCCTAATTAATGCCTCAGCATTTTCGAATATGTTAATTGGGATACCCAAATCTTCGATAATACGTAATTGCTCTGTCACCAGCGATGACTTCTCGCCATCAATACCCGACACATCACCCAGATTAGCACTGCTAATGTTCTGGCAGGGAAAGCCACCAGTGGCAATATCAGGGAATGGAACGACGCCTTCGAAAAAGTCTTCAAGGCACAATGAGGTAAACCCTGTCTCCTCAGCATGCACAACATCAGCACCGTCTGAATACGGATGATTATCACGTGATATGCACACAGTAGCGAT
>OJBZ01000688.1_pt1 | contig 15991 bp, 8 predicted proteins | sample 1591671 | NCBI WGS metagenome assembly OJBZ01 (sample SAMN05416850, study PRJEB24817) | seawater metagenome | isolation source: Sea water | place: Canada:Atlantic | collected 2013-07
AGTACTCAGTTATCAAACTAAATTAGGAACAGGAAGATTGGGCATCTACGTCAGCTTTAGGTTCATAATTACCCTAACGTAAATGAATGATTTGGTCTTTTTTTATAAATACATAACGTTTTTAGGGGAACAAACTTAAATGTGATTGGCTGGCAATGCTAGTTGCAATTGGGGGGTACTAATGGTCGTTATTTTTCAGCTTATTTTTAATTTACTCTTAACTTACATTTGGCTTAGCTGAATCATATTTTGTTTTAGATAAGCAACAGTTAAGTTTGACTTTGCTATTGAGTTTATACCAATAGCAATGTCAGAGTAGGTTCGATGTAACTGAGGTCTAATTAATCAATTTTTTATACTTTCATTTTCATTGAAAATATTGATAAAACTGCTTATGCAACCTTAGTTGAATGTAAAGAGCGGCGAGCCGTAAGCACAGGGTGTTCATCTAGATATTTTTGTAGATTAGCTATTTGCTCAGTTGATAAATATAGACCTCGTTTGGTTCTTCTCCATATAATATCTTCAATATTAACAGCCCACTCTTGCTCGATTAAAAAGTCAATTTCTACTTGATATAAATCAGTGCCGAAACACGTGCCCATTGCTTCAATGCTTTTAATGTTTTCGAGTAAGTTAAACGTTCTGGTACCGTAGCTGCGGATAAATCGGGTTCTTAAGCTTGATGGTAACCATGGGTAATCTACTTTTAACCCTTCGGTTAATAGCGCTATATTAGCGAAATTGCCACCTGGTAGCGCTTTATCTGCTGTCCATTGAGCGCCCATATTTGAGAAGTACGGGCTTAACTTATTAACAGCTGCTTCAGCTAATTTTCTATAAGTTGTTATTTTACCGCCAAAAATTGAGAGAATAGGTGCTTTTTTATCAATATCTTCTAATTCTAAAGTGTAATCGCGAGTAACGGCTTGAGCATTAACAGACTCGTCATCTAATAATGGTCTTACACCAGAGTAAGTGGTAACAATATCTGCACGTGATATTTTCTTCTTAAAATATTCATTGGTAATATTTAATAGGTAGTCAATTTCATCTTCCGATATTTTTACGTCAGATGGCTCACCATTATATTCAACATCAGTTGTGCCAATTAACGAAAAATTATCTTCAAAAGGAATAACAAACACGATTCGCTGATCAGCATTTTGCAACATATACGCTTCAGGCTGATCATGAATGCGCGGCACTACGATATGGCTGCCTTTAACTAATCTAATATTTTGAGGAGATTTAAGGGTTAAAGCATCTGAAAACAATTGAGCAACCCAAGGTCCTGAGGCATTAACAACACTGCGAGCTCGTATTACATTAACATCACCATTTAAGCGATCTTGTAGGGTAATAACCCAAACATTGTTTTCACGAACGGCCTTTATGCATTTAGTTTGTGTTTTTATTGTGGCACCATTTTCTTGTGCCGAAAGTGCATTTAAAACCACTAAACGCGCGTCGTCTACCCAACCGTCTGAATACTCAAAACCTTTGGTGATGCTACTCACTAATGGACTGTCATCGCCAAACTTAATCCCTCTTGACGCTTTTAATGTTACTCGTTTTGCTAAGTTGTCATAGAGGAATAAACCAATTCTGATCAGCCAAGAAGGTCTTAAATGACGTTGATGAGGTAATCTAAAAACTAGAGGCTTAATGATATGAGGCGCATTTTTCAACAAAATTTCACGTTCAGCTAACGCCTTTTTAACAAGACTAAATTCATAATGCTCTAAGTATCGTAAACCACCATGAATAAGCTTGCTGCTGTTAGATGAAGTAGCTGAAGCCAGATCGTTTTGTTCACACAATACAACATTTAGCCCTCGGCCTGCGGCGTCCGCGGCTATACCTGCGCCATTTATGCCACCACCAATAACAGCAACGTCAAATATTTTATTTTCTTCTTTCATAAATACGCCTTACCATTTTGTATGATAAATAGGATGTTCGATAATGAATTATAATGTTCGTTTTGTTTCGTTTCAAGTTGCTTTTGTTCATTTTAGTATAAGTTATGTATATTTTGGACGCAAAAAAAGCGCTAGTTAGTTGTTAACTAGCCATATTTTTGGATGAAATTTATTTTATAAAAAAATGTAAATTAGATGATATGCGTTGTAATAGCGTTGTTGCTGAGTATTTCTTGAATTGCTTCAGGTGGTGTTTGGTCAGTAAATAGATGATTAATTTGTGCAATGTTACCTTGTTTGATCATAGCGCTGCGGCCAAATTTAGAGTGGTCTGCAGCAAGTAATACATTGGTTGAATTATTAATAATGGCTTGTGCTACTTTTACTTCTCTAAGATCAAAGTCAAGTAAAGAGCCGTCGTTACTGATACCGCTAATGCCAATAATACCAAAGTCCATTTGAAACTGACTCATAAAGTCACAAGTGGCTTCACCTATAATACCGCCATCTCTGTGGCGTACTTCACCCGCAGCAATTATAACGGTAAAATCTTCTTTAGCAGATAAAATGGTGGCTACGTGTATGTTGTTGGTGACTATATTTAACGCACTATGATTAAGCAAAGCACGAGCAATTGTTTCTGTTGTCGTGCCGATATTGATAAACAAAGAAGAGCCGTTTGGTATCATTTTTACAAGCTCTTTTGCGATACTTTCTTTTGCTTCTAAGTTTAAAATTTTCCGTGATTGGTATGAGGTGTTCTCAGTTGTCGAGATACTTTCGGCGCCGCCATGATGGCGAATTATTACCCCTAACTGAGCAAGTGAATTGAGATCTCTTCGTATCGTTTGCGGGGTAACTTTAAAAATTTGTACTAATTCATCGATAGTAATAAAACCTTTCTCGTGAACGAGATCGATAAGTTCAGTTTGACGTTGGTTTAGCGCCATAAAGGCTTCCTCTATTCGACAGCTTACAAGAAATGAAAATTATCCCACAGATTATATATTTTCCAAAACTAATTGTTTAGCATTATTTAAGGCAAATGTTCGAATATGAAAATAATTGTTGCCAATTTCGAAAGGGATTGGCATTATCGAATATAATTTAATTATTAAGTAAGATAAATAGGAGCTATGTTGAAATACTTATTAGCCATTGATCAAGGCACTACAAGCTCAAGAGCCATTCTTTTTACGCCATTAGGCAAAGTATACGCTTCGGCCCAAGAAGAATTTGAACAGCATTTCCCACAAGATGGCTGGGTTGAACATCATCCTAGTGACATTTGGCAAACTGTTCTACGCACTTGTCGTAAAGTTCTTGCAGACAATAATGTTAAAGCAACTGACATAACGGCCATCGGTATTACAAACCAAAGAGAAACGACTTTAGTTTGGGACAGAAACACCGGCGAACCTATTTATAATGCGATTGTTTGGCAAGACAGACGTACATCAGATTATTGTGAGTCAATATCTAGCCCTCATATAGAAACGATAATAAATAATAAAACAGGATTATTATTAGATCCTTATTTCTCCGCAACTAAAATTCGATGGATTCTCGAAAATGTTGACGGTGCACAAGAGAAGGCCGAAAACGGTGAACTTGCTTTTGGTACTGTTGATAGCTTTTTGTTATGGCATCTAACGTGTGGAAAAGTTCATAAAACAGATGCCACCAATGCTTCTCGTACGATGATTTTCAATATTCACGAACAAGAATGGGATGAAGAGTTGCTTGAACTATTCAAAATTCCAAAGCTTATGCTACCTGAAGTTATGGATTCATCAGATGACTTTGGACATGTTGATAGCGAATTACTTGGTAGTGAGATTCCAATTTTAGGTGTGGCGGGTGATCAACAAGCGGCTTTATTCGGCCAAGCCTGTTTCGATGAAGGTATGGCAAAAAGTACTTATGGCACCGGTTGCTTTTTAATGTTGAATACCGGCAATAGGGCGCTTAAATCAAAAAATAAATTATTAACAACGGTGGCCTATCGATTAAATGGTAAACCAACTTACGCTATTGAAGGCAGTATTTTCATGGCCGGGGCTACTATTCAATGGATCAGGGACGGTTTGAAGTTAATTGGCTCTGCATGTGAAACCGAGTCAATTGCTGAAAAAATGCCGTTAGATCATGGTGTTTTTCTTGTGCCGGCATTTACTGGCTTAGGTGCACCTTATTGGGACCCTAATGCCCGAGGCGCTATTTTAGGGTTAACACGTGACTCTGGTATAAATGAAATTGTAACTGCAGGCCTGCAATCGGTTTGCTATCAAACAAAAGACTTACAAAAAGCAATGGAAAATGATGGTCTTAGGCCTACTTTAATTCGTGTAGATGGCGGTATGGTGGCTAATAATTGGTTGCTAAGCTTTTTGTCTAATATTTTAGGGGCAACAGTTGATAGACCCGAAATTATTGAAACAACAGCTCTAGGTGTTGCTTATTTAGCAGGTCTTAAAGCTGGTGTTTTTAATTCAACAGATGAATTAGCTAAAATGTGGCATTGTGGAAAGCGTTTTACGCCAAATATTGATGATACTCAACGTAATGATTTATATAACAAGTGGTTGGCTGCGGTTAAACGCGTGAAAAGCTAATGTTTGAATAAGCCGTTATTAAGTCGTTTAACATGCCAGTTGTACTGGCATTTTTTATTTCTGCCGTACTATTTTTACAGCGTAATACCCGATTGATTAATCAGTTGTATTGTTAATGGTTACAGTGAAAAACGTCAAAATCCACTTAATAGCGATTAATTATCCAATTTTAGTAATGAAAACATACAACTGTTCATTGATTTAATTGATTTAATTGGGATAACTAGTTTGGCAAATAATTCTGAAACTCTATTACAAAATATAAAATAATTACCCAGATAATGAACAGATAAAGCAAAATGCTACGGCTTCTGATCTCGGTAATTTGAATGATTTGTATGTTAAAAGTTAACGTGAATAATTATTTTTACGCATGATAATTTTTGTCGTTTTCTAACGAGAATATAATTCACATTAAGGGTAACTTTAACAGTACTAACTTTATTGGTTGGCATTTCATGGGGATTTATATAATTGAATTTAAAAACAGTGACTTACTGTTGTATTTGATTGTTTATTATCGCTTGTCGGAGTAAAAAAATTAAGCCAGTAACATTGCTTTTCTTTATACATAGGCTATTAATTAACATGTTTCTGGTTGTTTTGTGATCGCAATGCAGTGAAAAATATAACCTTAAAAAGTGGAAAAAGGTTGAATTTTTTTTGTATTCGAGTTATTTATAAGATAAATAGGTTAAATAATAAAGTTAACGTTAAAATGTAAACGCAAAAACAGGGGAAGAAAAATGTCTACAAAAGTTATATCTACACTCGGTAAAAGAACTGCAATTGCTTTAGCTGTTGCTAGTACTTTTACTAATGCAAGTGCTTTTGCACAAGATGCACCAAAACCAACAGAAGTGATTACCGTTACTGGCATGCTAAGCAGCTTAAAATCTTCAATGCTTGATAAAAAAGAATCTAATGTTGTGTCAGATGGTATATCTGCAGAAGATTTAGGTAAATTTCCAGATTTAAACGTTGCTGAGTCATTACAACGTATTACCGGTGTATCAATAGATCGCAGCGGTGGTGAAGGCCAAGCTGTAACTGTACGTGGTTTCGGGCCTCAATTTAATACGGTATTAGTTAATGGTCGCCAATTAGCTACCGACAGCGCGGGTCGTGAATTTAACTTTGACGTTTTAGCTGCAGACCAAATTACCGGTGCTGATGTTTTTAAAACAACTTCGGCAAACTTACAAGAAGGCGGCATTGGCGGTACCATTAATGTTAGTACTGCACGCCCATTCGACTATGAAGGTTTCCAAGTTGTTGGTTCTTTAAAAGGCATGTATGAAAGCCTTTCTGAAGAAACGTCGCCAGCAGCATCTTTACTTGTCAGTAATACTTTTAACGAAGACCGTTTAGGTGTTTTACTTGCAGTAAGTCACTCAGAGCGTGATGTACAAATTAACCGTATTGAAACGGCGGGCTGGCGCCCAGGCCAAACTATTTCTAACGATGCTGATGGCGATGGTGAAGCTAATGTGCTTTTTACCAATGCATACATTCCACGTAACTGGGATCAAATTGTTGATCAACAAGAACGTACGCGTACCAACGCAAGTTTAGTACTTCAATACGCTCCAACTGACGAAATAGAAATTACTGTTGATGGCTACATGTCAAAATTTGAAGTTAAATCTGAAGTTACAGATTTGGCGTCTTGGTTCGAACCTGATCGCGTAGACTCTGCAACGATAGATGCAGCAACAGGTACCTTAACTTCGTTCAACCAAGGTATTGGTTTAAGTGGTCCGAACGGTAGTGGTAACCCTGCAACTGACTTTGTTTCTCATACGCGTAATTCTCGTGATGTAACTAATGAAGGTTTTGGTATTAATGTTCAGTGGGACATTACTGATCAACTTGTATCGACATTCGATCTTTCAACATCAACAGCAGAAAACGATCGTGCTGGTCGTGACCGTTTTAATGTTGTAGGCATCATAAATAATTATGCATTTGATGGTACAGGTAGCTTACCAACCGTTATTCATGATGGTTTTGGCGGTGGTAACTTACCTGATGCCAACTTATCTCGTTTACATTACAACGAAAAAGGTAACCAATTTACTGATAAAGACGACATTACTGAATTCAAAGCTGATTTTGTATACAGCGCTGATGGTGATGTTTTTGAACAAGCGCGTTTCGGTTTATACCGTCAAGAGCGTGAAAAAGAAAGTTTTCAAATTTTTGGTAATCAATGTCAATTTTGTGGCTACGGTGAAGCTGCGCCAAATGATATCTTAGATTTCAAACCATTTACGGCTAATAACTACTTCTCTGGTTTAATTGATACTTTTTATGCTTATGACGGCGACGCTTACGTTGACTTCTTAGCATCTCAAGGCTTTCCAATTGAACCAACACTACAAAACAACCGTTATAAGGTAAGTGAAGATATTACTTCACTATATGCTGATTTTACTTTCGGTTACGACGTTGGTGACATGCCATTAACGGTTAACATTGGTGCTCGTTATTCAACAACTGATGTTAATGCCGCGGCAGTGCAAAGTGATATTGCTAACGTAGTACCAACAACCGATCAAACATTATTTAGTAATGTTTTTGGCCCAGCGAATGATATTAACGAATCAGGCTCTTACTCTAACCTTTTACCAAGTGTAAATGTTAAGTTAGGACTTCAAGATGACATGGTATTACGCTTTGCTGTATACGATTCATTAACACGTCCTACTTTGTCACAGCTTTCACCAGCGACAACATATAATGAACCACGTCGTCAAAACTTAACGGCGCAAGGTGGTAACCCTAACCTGAAACCATTTACTTCAGAAAACTGGGATATCTCTTACGAGTGGTATTACTCAGATGCAAGTTTATTTAGTTTCGCATTCTTCCACAAAGAAGTAGATGACTTTATTGTAACTTCTACTAGCGCTGAAACATTTACCCTAGCCAACAGAACAGGGCCAGACTTTGCTTGTGAAGGTGCAAACTGTAGTGATGCAGATGAACTAAATGGTGAGCAAGAAGTTTATACCGTTACTCGTCCACAAAACACTGAAAGTATTACTGTAACGGGTTATGAAATTGCCCTTACGCATATTTTTGAAAATGGTTTCGGTTTTACAGCCAATGCGACTATTGTTGATAGTGACCAAGAGCTTGGTGATGACCCTACAAAAGCATTTGCACTTGAAGGTTTAGGTGATTCTCAAAACCTTATCATGTTTTACGAAGCTGACACATGGCAAGCGCGTGTAGCTTACAACAACCGTGAAGGTTTCCTTCGCTTAGTTGATAACGGCTTTAACGGTGAACCTGTAAATACCGAAACATTCGGTCAATGGGATGTGAGTGCAAGCTACGATGTTAATGAAAATATCTCAGTATTTTTTGAAGGTATTAACGTAACAGAAGAAGAGCTAGTACAAACGGGTCGTTTTGCTAACCAAGCCTATAACATTGAAGATAACGGTTCTCGTTACGCAATCGGTGTTCGTGGTAAATTCTAAAACAACGTTTTTAGTTTACGCTTAAGTCTCCTTAACTTAAGTAGTGCTAACTTGGCCTGACTTGTTAACAAGCAGGCCATTTTTTTAGTAAAAATAGTTGGTATATTTTTACTAAAAAAATGTAGAGTATTGTAAAGCGTTATATTACAGCATCAGATCCCTGTATTACCCTCATCGTGTACGATGTTAAGTTAGGAAAATTTGAATATGTCCAACACTGTAAAAAATATCATTATTATTGGCGGTGGCACGGCGGGCTGGTTATCAGCCGCTATTATTGCTGCTCATCATAAAGATGCTAAAAACACTGAACTTAATATTAAGTTGGTTGAATCTTCTGACATTCCAACTATTGGCGTTGGCGAAGGTACATGGCCGACCATGAAAAATACCTTACACAAAATCGGCCTAAAAGAGAGCGATGTTTTTCGAAAATGTTTTGCCACATTTAAACAAGGTGGAAAATTTGTTGAATGGGTGCATGGCAATGGTGACTTTTATTATCATCCATTTACCTTACCTTTAGGGTATGGTCATATCGATTTAGCGCCTTATGTGTCAAATGTTGAAAACTTCGCCCAAGAGTCAAACTTTCAATACGATATTTGTGAAGCCGGCTTAGCACCACGAACGTTAGCTGATTCAGAATACCAAGGGCAATGCAATTATGGTTATCACCTTGATGCAGGCGCACTAGCTGAATTATTGAAAAGACATTGTATTGATACTTTAAATGTAGAGCATGTTGTTGATACGGTTGATGAATGCATCAGTGAAACGGGTGAGCGTATTGACGCGGTAGTATTAAATAAACTCGGTAAACTAACCGCAGACTTATTTATTGATTGCTCTGGTGCTCGTTCATTATTACTAGGGAAAACCTTAAATGTTCCTTTTAAAAAGGTTGATGACGTATTGTTTAACGATAGGGCATTGGCGATGCAAGTTCCTTACGAAACTGAAGACGCTCCCGTTGCATGTCATACCATTGCAAGTGCGCAAAATGCCGGCTGGATATGGGATATTGGCTTAACCAGTCGCCGCGGTGTTGGGCATGTTTATTCTAGTAAGTTTCTTTCTGATGAAGAGGCTGAGCAAAACCTGCGAAATTACTTAGGCGATGCAGCGAATGGTCTTGAAGCTCGAAAAATTAGTTTTGAACCAGGTCACAGAGAACAGTGGTGGAAAGGTAATTGTGTTGCTGTTGGCATGGCGGCAGGATTTGTAGAGCCGCTTGAAGCTACCGCAATTATGTTAGTTGAGCTTTCAGCGCGCTATATAGCCGAAAATTTGCCCGCTGATGAAAGTTTAATGCCTGTGGTAGCCAAGCGCTTTAATACTCAAATGTCGTATCGTTGGCAACGTATTGTTGATTTTCTTAAATTTCACTACATGTTAACTAAGCGACCTGAGCCCTATTGGCAGGCGCATTGTGATCCAAAAACATTTCCTGAAAGTTTGAAAGAAGATATAGCCTTGTGGCAGTATCGTGGCCCAACAACTAATGACTTCACCAGTGCCATGGAACTTTTTCCTGCGGCAAGTTATCAATACGTGCTTTATGGTATGGAGTTTAAGCCTGACTTTACTCGCCAAGGATATTTACATAACCAACAGCAAAAAGCTCAACAAGTGATCAACCGTAACGAACAACTAACACAACAAATGTTACAAAGCTTGCCACCTCATCGCGACTACATTGAAAAGTGGCTTGCGACTTCAACTTAGAGAATAATAATGACCGAATTAGTAGAATTAAGTAATAGCGAACACAGCACTTTAAAAGTGCTTGATAACGCCGCGCTTGGCTTTGTTAAACAACAACATATCTTAAACATACGGGTAAAAGAAATAACACAAGCTATTAGTAATTTTCCGGTTTTTTTAGTTAAAAACCCTCATACAGGCATGTGGAATATTTCGGCGCTTACAAGTTTCGAAATAGGGCAAAACTTGTTTGTTGCTGATAACAAGTGGAATGCTATTTTTACTCCTACTAGCATGCAAACGTTTCCATTTTTTTTAATGAAACTCACGGGAGAAAATAAAGGATATACCATAGGCATTGCGCCCAAAGATCAGGCTTTTTCAAGCACGCAAGGGCAACGTATATTTGAATCTTCAGGTAAGCCAAGTATATTGTTAAGCCGAGTGAAAACCCTGTTAGAAGCTGATATAAAAAATGATATACAAAGTTATCAATTTGCTCAAAAGCTAGAGAGTATGCAATTGATAAAACGCATTAACCTGGTAGTGCAATATGGTGATTCAACAGTACAAACCTTGCAAGGCATGCATACCATTGATGAGACTAAGTTACAGCAGTTATCAAACGACGATTTGGGTGCGTTAAATAAGCAAGGCTACCTTATGCCTATCCATGCCATGCTAATGTCTATTACTCAACTTAATAGCCTTATTCAAAAGCATAATAATATTGAAAGTAACAAAGCTATATCGCAAGTTAAGCTAGCGCTGGAGTAATAGGGGTAAAACAGCAGTTAACAAAAAGCCATTCTAATGAATGGCTTTTTAATATCTGTATTTTGTTAGATTTTCAGTAAGGCTTCACGGGCTGTTTAAGCCACTTCTGCAGAATCAGTTTTCTTCTTAAATACTAATGACGCACGATTTTTAAATACAAATCGGTTAATGAATAACGCCATGAAAATACAGATAAACAAGGTAATAGTCATCATGTGAATATAATGAAATGGTGCCCATACAAATACGAAGAACGCATAAGTTAAGGTACCGGTAATAACTGCAGCAATGGCGGCTTTTGAGGCAACATTGTTAAATAATAACCCAACAATAAATACCGATAAAATAGGCATACTTAACATACCGTAAAGCTCTTGTACTATATTAATAATACTTTCGGCTGAAGAGTAAAAAGGCACTAATAATAGCGCAAGTACACAAAAAATAATTGAAGCGACATTACTGACTACATGCACTTTAATTTGTTTCTCTTTTTGGAAATAAAGCTCATGAATATCACAAACATATAAAGCTGCAGATGAGTTTAAAATACTGTTAAACGTTGTTAAAACCGCCGCTGCCATCATGGCTGCAAACGCGCCTGATAGCCAAGTAGGTAAAACTTCAGCAACAATTTTACCGTACGCTAAATCACCGACATCACCAAATAACTTGTAAGCAACAACACCAGGAATAACGATCATCGGTGGAATAACTAAAATACGAATTAATGCAGCAGCAAAAACACCTTTTTGTGCTTCTTTAATATTGGGGGCTGCCATCGCACGTTGTGTGATCGTTTGGTTAGTGCTCCAGTAGAAGGTTTGAATAAAAATCATACCTGTTAGCAACGTGTGCCAAGGTAATGGTGAGTCATTACCACCAATTAGCGTTAAGCGATCTGTTGGAATATCGCTAAAGTCAAAATTAATCGCTGCCATTGAAAGTACAACAACCAACATCCCCAAAGATAATAAACCAATGCCGCTATAGGTATCTGATACTGCTACTGCTCTTAAACCACCAAAAATTGCATAACTAGCGCCTGCTATGGTGAATATAATCGATAGGGTCATTATTGAAAGTTCAACATTAAACATTGCTTTCATAAATAATGATCCGCCATATAAAATAGCCGGAAGGAAAATAAATAAATTACCTAACAAGAATAAAGCGGCTATAACAGCACGAATATGCGGGTCATTATAGCGACGCTCAAGCAACTCTGTTGTGGTTGTACATTTATTTTTGTAGTAAATGGGTAAGAACACTTTAGCTAAGATCATTAAGCCGAAAAAGGCTGCTATTTCCCACCATGCCAGCAGGATCATTTGGTTACCATTCATACCAATAAGTTGGTCGGTACTTAGGTTGGTTAAAGTAATCGAACCAGCAATAAAAACCCAAGACAGGCCTCCACCGGCAAGAAAATATTCTTTATTTGAATCTGACTCTGATCTGGCTGACCCTCTACATTTTAAGTAAGTTAAAAATGCAATGAGCGCAGTGATCAAACAAAACACCATTATTTGGATTGACTGGTTTTCCACGAAGACTTCCCCGATATTGACTAGTTTTACATAAAGCTACGTAATTAAACGTAGCTCAACGATTTTTCTTTATATTTTACTCAAGCTTAACTTTGCTTATTTTTATTGTGCTTAGTTATACTTGAGTTAAGTCTTGTTTATTTTAATAACAGCAACGTCAAAAGCGTTTAATTGCGCTTGCCCTAATATAAAAGTGCCCATGTTTTGATCAGGAAACTCTTGTGGATAGCTTGCATAATTAAATACATAAGCAATATCGCCACGATGAACAATACGCATATCTTTTGGCAGGCGAATATTAGGTATCGCACATTCGTTTGCTAAGCTTTCAAATAAGCTGATTAAAAAAGTATCACAAGTTAATGATGCCACATAAGTTGTTTTACCTTGTCGTACAACAGCCGGTGTATCATCATGATAACTTGCCACTATGGTAGCTCCACTTGGTACAGATAACTCTTCGCGCCAACATCTACTCTCAAATGTATTGCCTTGATAAAACATTTGTTCATTGCAATCAGGTCGAATAGTTTCGGTAGACAACACTTTAATTGGCAATAATGTTTGTAGTTTACCTGGTGGTAAATTAGGTGCTAGCGAGAGTTCATCAGTTTTACTACCTGAACGAGGACCAAAGACAAAATGTGCACTAGCTTGTTGACATTTTTTTATAAAAGTATCATCAACAATCGGTAAGCATGGCGCAATAATTAAGTCGTATGGTTCAAAATCACTGTCAGTAGAAATAAAGTCTACCGCTAGTCCTAATTGACGTAATGCCGAGTAATAAGAAAATTCGGTTCTTTGATGATTATAGCTATCACCTTGGCGTTCAATTTCGCTTACCCATTGATTAACTGTACCTGAAATTATCGCTACGCGTGCTTGTACTGGTGCCTCAATAGAAAAGTTTACAGTCGTTAATTCATCACGCATTTGTTCAATTTCAGCCCAGGCAGCGGCTTTTGAGTTGTCGTTACGTTTAACGCCAGCGTGCATTTGCTCTTGTGCAAACGGTGCTTGGCGCCATCGGAAATAACACACACAATCTGCACCATGTGCAAAGGCCTGCCAAGACCATAAACGTACCATGCCTTTTTCTGGACGAGGATTATGATGAGCCCAGTTAACAGGGCCAGGTTGTTGCTCCATAATCCAAAAATTCTTTTTACTGATACCGCGGCTTTGGTCAAAATCGTAACTGGCAAAGTCAGGGTGCCCGGTTCGCATATAAGGTTTGAATTCTTCAGCAGGTTTATCCGCAAAGAATAAATCTGAGCGACCTAGCGGGTAATTGTCGTAGCTAACAAAATCTAAATTTTCAGCAAGCGCGTAATTATCGGTTTGCGTATCCACCATGGGAATAAAGTTGTGCGTAACAAATCTATTAGGAGCATATTGGCGAATTATTTCTATCATGCGGTTATGAAAACTGATGACTTGATCAGAGCTAAATCGACGATAAGCAAGTTGATGGGCAGGATGAGTTTCAGTTACGGCTAAAATGGGTAATTCTATTTGCTCAAAATTTTGATATTCCATTGACCAAAATACCGTGCCCCATTCGCTATTCAGTTTGTCAATTGATTGGTAACGTGCTTTACACCATGCTTGAAATGCTGCTTTAGCGGCAACAGAGCCACTATGAGTAGTGTCATGGCATGCTATTTCATTATCTGTTTGCCAGCCACAAATTGCTGGGTGTTCTCCGTACCTTTTCGCTAATACTTCTGATATACGCATGGCTTCGCGAAAGTAGTTTTTACTAGAAAAGTCGTAATGTCGGCGAGAACCAAAGCCACGTGTAGTACCGGTGTTAATATCGACAGGTAGTATGTCAGGGTATTTATCAATTAACCATTTAGGAGGCGTTGCTGTGGGAGTACACATGATAACTTCTAAGCCAGCATTGGCTAAAGTTTCAATGGCGCGGTCTAGCCATTCAAATGTATAAGCTCCTTCATTTGCTTCAATTCTTGACCATGCAAATTCGCCAATGCGAACATAGCGTAATCCTAATTCACGCATTTCTTTAGCATCTTGGGCCCACATTGATTCTGGCCAATGCTCTGGATAATAACAAACACCTAACATTTTTTATTCCGCTATTTTATTTATTAATCTTTTATACATACTAACCTTATTTATATGATATATTCCAGAGGTATTTACATTGAACTAATTATTTTAGCTAATTTATAATGAAATAAAGCTTTGTAATTTTATCGTGCCGTTTTAAATTTTTAAATTTAACCCAGCTAATTGCAACTATCAAAATATCAGTAAAATATTTCAAGATGAAGGACGTTTACCATGAAACCATCCCAGCACTATGTTCAACTCAATAGTACTCATTCTAGCTTAATTGTTGACTGTCAGAATAAAACACCATCAATTCTTTATTGGGGAAAGGTTTTATCTAAACAAACCTCCGCACAAATGTTAACCATGTTGTCGACAAGACAAGAAGCAAAATGCTCATTGGTTATCGAAGCACCTATTTCTCTATCTCCCTTAGTCGGTGAAGGTTTCACTGGTGCGCCGGGTCTTGAATTAAATAATCATGACTATGCTTGGTCGTTTGGCGGTGAGTTGGCTAATATTGTGCAATCTGACGAGCAAAATGTAATTTTTGAAACCGTTGATACCATTCGAAATATTAAATTAGTTCATACTTTATCATTACATAAAGATACTGATGTTTTATCCGCTTCAACTAAAGTGGTTAATCTGGGTGAGCAACCATTATCAGTTAACTGGTGTGCTGCGCCAACAATAGCTTTACCTGATCAAATGAATAAAATTATGTCGTTTGAAGGGCGCTGGTCAAATGAGTTTCAGTGTAATTCTCTTGATTTATTTTTAGGTAGCTTCGTGCGTGAAAACCGCAAAGGTAAAACTTCGCACGATAACTTTCCAGGTATGGTTATGCATAATAACTTTACGCATGAACAAGCTGGTGAGTGTTATGGCTTTCATCTTGGCTGGAGTGGCAATCACAAAATGCGTGCAGAGCTTTTAGCAGAAGGGCGAAGCTATGTTCAATTAGGTGAGCTTCTTATGCCAGGTGAATTAAATCTTGCGCCTAATGAGTCTTATGAAAGCCCAATGCTTTATGCAGCCTACTCAGATAAAGGCTTTAGCGGTTTGTCTCGTTGTTTCCATCAATTTGTTCGTGGTGAGTTGCTTTCACCTAAGCTAAGCCAAAAACCTCGTCCAGTTCATTACAATACATGGGAAGGAATATATTTTGATCATGATGTAGAAACCTTAAAAGGCTTGGCTGATAAAGTTGCAGGTTTAGGGGCAGAGCGCTTTGTTCTTGACGATGGCTGGTTCAAAGGCCGCCGTGGTGACTTTGCAGGTTTAGGCGATTGGGTAGTTGATAAAGAGATTTATCCCGATGGTTTATCACCTGTTATTGACCATGTTAATGAAAAGGGGATGGAGTTTGGCTTATGGTTTGAGCCAGAAATGGTTAACCCTGATAGTGACTTATACCGTGCCCACCCTGACTGGGTTTTATCTACAGAAGGCAATGCACAGTTAAATTTTAGAAATCAATTAGTGTTAGATTTAACCCGTGCTGAAGTGGTTGAGTATCTATTTAATGCCATTGATGACATTTTGGTTGAATACCCGAAAATAGTTTACATAAAGTGGGATATGAACCGAGATATTAACCATGCCGGTAATGCCTTAGGTAAACCAGCAATTCATCTGCAAACCAAAGCCGTGTACCAACTGATTGACCGAATTAAAGAGAAGCATCAACATGTTGAAATTGAAAGCTGTTCATCAGGTGGGGCGAGAGTTGACTACGGTGTGCTAGCACATACTGACCGTGTTTGGACTTCTGATTCAAATGACGCCTTAGACAGACTATCTATTCAACGTGGTTGTTCATTCTTCTTCCCAAGTGAAAT